>Ga0209475_10003852_pt1 | contig 13401 bp, 11 predicted proteins | sample tdDd471_FD_187128 | JGI IMG/M metagenome (GOLD analysis project Ga0209475, IMG submission 187128) | Marine sediment microbial communities from the Atlantic coast under amendment with organic carbon and nitrate - tdDd47.1 (SPAdes)... | ecosystem: Environmental > Aquatic > Marine > Coastal >... | reverse complement strand
ACCCACGACGACCACTCGGTAGTTGAATATAGTACCAATTGGTATTGAAGCTACTAATCCCGATAATCGGCGCAGTTTCACCAGAGAACAAGAATCCGATGCGGTCATATTCTGTTGTATCACCTGTGCGGACATTAGAATCCACTAAGGCAATCACCTGAGGTCCTGTGCTAAACGCAGTTGGTGTGGCGGCAAGAGTTGCCCGTCCTACTGGTGTGACTTGAACAATGGGCGTAGCGGTTGCACCAGCTAAAACTTCTTCTAAAAATGGTGGGATATTATTTTGTACCCGAATCGGACTCACCCGCACATATTCCGGTACGCCACTGGTGGTATTGATCGTCAGACGAATTTCATATAACCCATCGGGGGCTGTAAACGTATTCCATGACCCTAATACATCATCAATGATCGGTTGGGTCATCGGTAATGTTGCAGGAAACCATGGACGTTGCTCCGAAGGGAGCGCGTCAGTTTCATCTATGATTAATGGACGGAATTCTACAAAGTAGTTCCGCATGGTTGGTAAGGTTATTGTCCCACGAATATCTACGGTGTCCCGTACCACATATACTGGGGGTGGAAAACTAATATTTGCGGCAGAATTCACTAAAGTATCGTCATTGGGTTCAATGATATTCTCAATCTGTTGTCCCAATGCGAGGGGAATACCCATCAGCATAACCAATAGAAGCATCCCTAAAAAGCGTCGTTCATTGTCATCTCTCCTATCTGATTGTTTACTACTATATCTATTATGATATGACAGAAGCCGTTTGTCTGCCGTACCATTAGCCTACGGTTTAGCGATGACGCAAAGAATATATAACAATTTTACAGGTTGGTTTAGCAACGAGGGGATTAAATTGCACTGTATCATGCTTGATAGATAACCTCAAATCAGAGCATATCAAAAATACTAAAAAGACACAGTATAATACGGTACAGTCTTTAACCACTTTTCATTTTTCGAGACCCATATAATAAGTGATTGATATTGCCCTATAAAATCGGGGAATGCTCAAATGTTGCGAGTGTTTCATAGATAAGTTTATGTTTCTGATCTAACTGGTTTGGCAGAAATAAGATATACATCCCAATCGCTATTGCGATCAATGCTAACATCAAGATTTCAAAGCTATTCCAAGTAGGTTTTGAAAAGTATGTTATCCAACCCAAAAGCATCAGTGGTATCACCACTATGATCGGAAGTAATAAAAGAGTGTACGACCCAAAAAACACATTACTCTTAACATAAACGCCACCAATATCATCAGATTGCAACTCCCCAACCGCAAAAATTTTATGCCCTCTCCCAGTATCCCATTCACATTCAAAACCATATGAGCCATCATCTTTTGCTAGAAAATGAATAGAAACGGGGTATGAGGTGATTTCATCCAAAGTCTTTTCACTTATTGGTTTAGATAATGATGCGAATCGATCTAATACTTCCTCAATAGTGTAGGGAGAATAAAATGAGAAATGCCTTCCTTTGTATAGGTCTTGCAGTCTTTTAAACATAGCTAGATGATCTCAGCAGTCTTGTTTTTAGATTTACCGAGTATTGAATATATCTGATTGTACATTCTATTCTGACAGTATTTGAATAAAAGTATAGAAATAATCATAAACAAAATAAGCACGGGTAGATTATCCCAACTCCCAGTTAGGATAGCCCCCAATAAAACCACAACCACAAAGACCAGCGATAACAATAAGATAAACCGTGTTAAAATATTGACGTGTATAATCCCTGTTACTTTCACACCTGAATTATCCTCATAAACTTCTCCATGGGCGAAAATCCTTATATTGCCACCGACATCGCGTTGAGCACGAAAAGAATAAGATTGTGTATTTATCACATCCAATGTTATCAGCAAGAAATGTCGATGTTGACGTATCATGAATCCCCAAATCCGCCGCGATATGGAGGGTTTCCGCTTATCACGTTCAGACGCTTCTTGTAAATATTGATAGGTTTCATCAAGTGTATGCGGGGAATAGAAGTCGATAGGTTTTCCCAAAAATAGATCATAGATTGCTTTAATTGGAGTTACCATGATGTTTCTCATTTTAATCTTGCCAAAGTTACGGGATTATTCTTATTGTATCAACAGTCGAAAACAAAAAACCCCCAAATATTGAGGGCTCAAATAATGGGGGAGGATACTATGTTTTTCGGATGCAAAGGATTACATCCTCACAAATTCAGTTCACACAAGACTACCACGCATACGCTTCGGGGGCTTGACCGAGGCGTAATGGACGACCTTTGTTCGGATCGAAAATAACATCTAATTGCGCGAGGGTTTCGGCACTCAATTCCAATTCTGCGGCGCGATCTAAGCCATCCAAATGTCCGACAGTCCGTACACCAACAATCGGTGACGCGACAGCAGGTTGGGCGCGTGTCCATGCGATAGCAACCACATGTTCTTTTTCACCGAGTTCAGCACATAAGCTAGAAAATTCATTCATCTGCTTATTCGACTCACCGAGTGCAATGCCGTATTCACCTTCAACTTGATTGGTGCGTGACCCTTCCACAGATTGCTTTTTACCTGTGAGTAATCCACCAGCTAATGGCATATAAGGGATCAAACCGATACCCAATGCTTCGGCGGCGGGCAACACTTCTAATTCGGGATAGCGACATAATAAGTTAAACATCGATTGCTCTGAGATAAATCCCATTGATCCTCGTTGTAATGCCGCCATTTGATGGGTCGCAAGACCCCAACCGGGGAAATTGCTTGATCCCATATAGAGGACTTTGCCATCATTGATCAAACGTTCAAACGTTCCCCAAAATTCTTCTGGTGTAACGGTGCGATCAATATGATGGACTTGGTACAAATCAATATGATCTGTTTGTAAACGGCGCAAAGAATCTTCAACTTGTTTATGAACTTTATAAGCCGAAATCCCTGCCCGTTGGTTGGGTAGATCGCTATCATTCATCTTATTATAAACTTTGGTTGCTAGCACAATATCATCGCGTGTGCCCCGTGCCTGCATCCAATTACCGATGATTTCCTCAGATCGTCCGCGACCACCACTACCACCATAGACATTGGCAGTATCAAAAAAGTTGATCCCCATCTCCAATGCCTTATCCATAATCTTAAAGGAATCTTCTTCTGTGGTACGGCTACCAAAGTGCATCGTCCCCAGACAAACTTGGCTAACTTCAAGATTTGATTTACCGAGACGTGTATATTTCATCTGTCGTTCTCCCTAAATAAAATTCATCGACTCTAAGAGTACAGCTTAGAGTTCACTCTAAGTCAAGGGGATATGCTCATCAACTCGCTAAGATCGATGGGATATGGTCTAATGGGATGGATAATCATGGTTAAATAGAAAGATTAGAATATGGTCACGATAAATCCCACCGAGCGTCTTACTCAGCAAACAGATCATCATCGTCCACGATATCATTATCTACCGCCATCTAATTGGATGAATGATCCCAATGGTGTGATCCAGTGGCAAGGACGCTATCACCTGTTTTATCAGTACAATCCTTATGGTGCGAATCATGCTAATATGCACTGGGGACATGCCGTAAGTGATGATATGGTGCACTGGGAGGACTTGCCGATTGCGATTACACCCACCCCCGATACGTATGATAGTGGTGGCATTTTTTCAGGGTGTATCATTGATCATGATGGGATACCCACAGCTTTTTATACCGGTGTAAATGACGATTATTCGCGTCAAGTACAATGTATCGCAACCGGTAGCCCCGACTTACTCACATGGGAAAAACACCCCCAAAATCCTGTAATTGCAACTTTTCCACCTGAACTAAGACAAACCAGAGATACCCGTGACCCGTTTGTCTGGGAAGAAGATGACGGTTGGTACATGGTCATTGGAACTCGTATTCAAGGCATTGGTGGCGCGATTTTGTTATATCGCTCGGATAACTTAGTCGATTGGGAGTATCTCCACCCCCTATTTGTAGGCGAAAGTGCGCGTAATGGTATCATGTTTGAATGTCCGAATTTCTTCAAGCTTGATGATAAGTGGGTACTGATTATCTCATCCGAGCTTGGACACACAACTGGTACAGTCCTCTATTTTGTGGGACGCTACGAAAATCAAAAATTTATCCCAGAAACAGAAGGTATTCTCGATAGCGGATATGCGTATGCCTCACTGAGCCATATGGATGAACAAGGGCGGCGCATCCTCTGGTCATGGATACGCGAAGGACGCACAAAAGAACATTACGTTAACGCCGGTTGGTCGGGTGTGCAAGCAATCCCGCGTGTGTTATCGCTTGATTCAGACAATAAGTTGATTATGTCACCTGTACCCGAACTTGAAAAAATACGCGCAAGCCATCACACATTTACAGCCGAGACCCTCACCCAAAATAGCTTGCCTATGGCTGGTCTTAGCCTCGATATTCAAGCATCATTTACTGTTGGCACTGATCCACAATATGGATTAGAGGTCGCTTGTTCGGCTGATGGTCAGGAGAAAGTTGCGATTTATTATGATACAGCAACCGAAACCCTCCGCATCGAACGGCAATATGCTGAACCAACATCCGACTGTGATACCGACCTACAAGGTTTACCCCACCGCTTGAATGCTGACGAAACCTTAGATTTACGAATTATCCTTGATGGCTCTGTGATTGAGGTCATTGCCAATCAACGAACCAGTGTTACCAGCCGTTTCTATCCCACTCCAGCAGATAGTCATCATGTACAGGTTATCAATCCATCGGCTGTCAAATCATTGGATATTTGGGAGATACCATCAATCTGGTAGCAGACATATTTGATAGGGTTCGATGTAAGTGGGTATCTTTGATTACTGTTTAAGAACACCATAGATACCCACTTGTTGACTTTTCCCTCGAATTGTCACTTTGCCTAAATCCTCAAGATCAAAATCGGGGGAGAAACCGTCTAAATCGTCGTAAGCAAATTCGCTGATGAGAATACTATATTGATCAAATTCTTTGGTGAGGGATTCGATCCTCGCCGCCAGATTCACACTATCACCGATAACGGTATATTCACGACGGGTTTTTGTACCCACTGCCCCCGCAATCACATTCCCTGTATTGATGCCAATGCCAACATTAATCGGTATATCGTTTTGGAGTAACCGGAATTCATTGAGTTGCTGTAAATCTTGTTGGATCAACATTGCAGTTCGTAGTGCATTATAGGTGGTGTTCTCCATCTTTGTGGGTGCGCCATAGATGATAAGAACGCTATCGCCACCAAACTTATTGACGATGCCACCATATTTTTCTGCCGCCGCAACCACCACAGACAAATAAACATCCAGCAACGTAATTACTTCATGCGGGGGATGCGTATCTGCAAATAAAGTAAATCCGCGAATATCACAGAACAGAATCGCGACCTTACGTAACTCTCCTTTAAGGGCATATTCATCCCCTTGGATGAGTTCGGCGACTTCTTTACTAACAAAACGCCCAAACATTTCTTGCATTTGTATCTCGCGTGATTTTTGCTCAACCAGCTGATTAAACAGATAAGAGTGTTGCCAAGAAATGGCGGCGCGGCTAGCGATTTGTAATAGGAAAGCCGTGTCTTTAGGATCAAAGCCATCTAATTTATCAGATTCGAGCACAATAATGCCGACAATTTGGTTGTCTGCTATCATCGGAATCGCAACCGCAGACCGCATATCAGATTGTAAGGGGCGATATGGTGATGTGCCATAATCGGTGACGATGATCGGGGCAACTTGTTCCACCACCTCGATCAGCAAGCGGTTAAATGGAATGAGGTTGTTGTCTGTCGGAATAATGTCAATGTGACCTGAGATATGTTCGATGCTTAACATCGCTGTTTCTTCGTCAATGATACCCATCAACGCAACGCGTGCATTTGTCCGCCGTATCGCCCAATCAATAGCGATCATCGTAACCCAGTGTGGATTCAAGCGATAACTTAATTCTTCATCAACCTGCCGCAACAATTCAACTTGTTCAAGGCTTGCATTGGATTCTTCTAGCAATCGGTCATGTTTTTTAAAACGTGTTGCAATAGCCCCCAATAATTCTTGGACTGTAAATGGCTTTACTAAATAATCGTCTGCACCTGCCATCATCCCTTGACGCAAACTGCTACGGTCTGTCTTAGCCGTTAGAAAGATAAAGGGGATTGCGTTGGTTGTAGAGTCGCTTTGTAATTTTTCAAGAAGTTCGTATCCATCAAGATGAGGCATCATAATATCAGAAATGATCAAATCAGGTAAATGTTGCTGAGCATAGGTTAGACCCTGTTGACCATCATTCGCACTGATGACCTTAAATCCTTCAAGCTCTAGAATTTCGGTAATATGCTCACGAATGAACGTTTCATCTTCAACGACTAGAATTTTTCGCATGTATAGTGCCTGATTTTATGTATACATAAGTCATTATACAAGTTTAATACTTTATCCATATTTCAGATAGTCTTTCAATTCAAATGGTGGTAACCAATCTGTAGCATTTATACAGCAGACCACATCACACGAGCATCTTCAGTCTTCAGCCGTCCAATCCCTAATATATGCGCCGCCACTAGCAGAGCATTATCTTGGATCGCAAGTTCCATAAACTTATCACGGCTCGCAAAAATAGTATGATGTGCCCACGAGACTGCCCATTCAGGATGATCGAGTTCTACAGCATGATGATACAAATCACCGAGACAATATACAGTTTGCCCTTCAGAATGAACCCGTACGATTTGATGTCCGGGTGTCTCGCCGGGGGTTGCAATAATCTCAATCCCTTTAATAACATCAAGGTCACCATCGACCAGTTCCAATACATCATGATCGTATAACACTTGTAAACTTCGGAAGGCTAACTCATTGGGATCAAGACGATCTTCTTCGATATGTTCCCAATCTGCACGACCTAAATAATATTTTGCGTTAGGGAATTGAGGCACATACTGCCCATTTTCTTCGACAGTTGTTCCATTGAAATGATCCCAGTGAGAATGCGTGATAATAACATGCTCGATGTCTTGCGGATGGATGCCTAATGTATGTAGACTGTCAATTAAACTTGGAGGTGGGTCATAGTCTGGAATAGCATATTGAGGCTCTGACACAACATCATAAATACCTGCATCAACCAAAACAGAGGTGTGTGGCAATTGGATATGAAACATCTGAATCGGTATTGTTGTCTGTTCTGCGAATCCCTGTAAATCATCTCGTCCATCAAATACCGTTCTAGGAACATTCATATAATTCTGCATCGGCAAATAAATCTCTCCGATGTTGATACTTGTAATAGTTGCTTTACCCAACATAAATGATTTCACAAATTCCGACATTCAGATCTCCAATACATATTGATTGACAAAGTAGTACATAAGACCACGATGTTGATAATATCCAAACTCATCCGTTTTCAGTATATCCATCCATACTAGCGAATCTGGCACTTGCTTGTGTTAAATCTTTGAATACGCTTAGTTGACCATGATATAATAATCAAAAGTTTCCCAAATAGCACTGAAATGACATACACTTAGCGCAGGGAAACCGTCAGATACAATTTACCCAAGTTTTGCTACAATGGCGGGATGATAAAACAACTTTACCTACTTATTGGATGTATTATATGGATGGCAATGCCTGTCTCTGCACAAGGATCGGCTGGTCAACTATTAGCACGCATCAATGAACTGAGGGCATCTGTCGGGCAAGCAGGTTATACCACTAACGGGGCACTTGCATCTGCGGCTCAAAATCAGGCGACATGGATGGTTAATACTGGCAAGGTCTCCCATACACAAGATGATGGGTCGGGTCCTCGCAGTCGTGCACAAAACGCAGGTTATCCCTCTAATTGGGTGACTGAAAATATCTATATGGGATCACAACCCAGCTTTGCGGACGCATGGAACTTTTGGGTGAATTCCCCCATCCACTATGCTGGACTGACAAGCCCTAATTATAGTGACATCGGCATCGGGATTGCGAGTGGCGCAAATGGCTATGCATTTGTGTTGGTGTTTGGGAATATGGTAAGTTTACAGCAAGCCGTATCCACAGGAGGCAATTCACAAGACTCAAGCCAAGTTGCAGCCGCGCCATCTTTTGTGGTGGGAGTCGATGGGGTTGGTAATATTATGCACGAAGTCCAAGCAGGGGATACCATCGGCGATATTGCGCTCATTTATGGCTATACATGGGAAACATTGCCCTATATGCTCGAAATTAATGGGATGACCGAAGATGATGTGCCCTACCTTGAAATCGGGAGTGTTTTTCTTGTACCTCCACAAGCAGGTACCTACACACCAACTGTCGCACCAGCCACTAAAACACCATCAGCGACTGCAACACCAACAACACCTCCCAAAACAGCTACAGAAGCGATCTTTGTTGCACAGATGGTTGCCCCTGCGACATTTGTTTTGCCATCCAAGACCCCAACCCCTGAGATGGTTGTACGTTTTAGCCCAACTGTAATTCCTCAACCCACTCCCGTTATACAGGAAATCATACAACCTGATAACAACGGTGACGACACGTTAAAGTATATTTTGATCGTTGCAGTTATCTTGCAAGTGGGTATTATCGGATTCGCTACTATTGAATTTTTCCGTCGCTCACGCTAATACATCATTGTAGTGTGGTTATTCGTTAATTCGATCAAGCGCAACCAATTCCGTTGCCTTAATAATCAATTCACTTTGGATGATTGCCATCTTCTCTGGTGATATTGCCATATCATTGACAATCCACCACCGGATTAATTCAGAAATTGATGTCACAATATGATTGACCGCAATCGCCATTGGAATCAGGCTCTCATCACGAGCAACATAATTTTCATGAATGCTGTTTGCGACCGCATCATAAACAGTATCAAATAATTTGCTGTCGCGTGGTAGGTCAATAAAAACCCGATAGGTACGGCTATTGCCTTGAACGTATTCAAACATTGCTAATGCTTGATTATAGGGTGTCGTTTGAGGTTTCATCACCTCAAACAATTCTTCCAGTACCGATTGCAAGACATACATCAATAGTTCGTCTTTGCTCTTAAAATGACGGAAAAAGGTTGCATAGCCAATATTCGCTTGTTGTGTCAATTCTTTAATGGTGATGGCATCATAACCAATGTCTAAGGTCAAATCCACCAAAGCATTTCCTAAAGATTCTTGAGTACGAAGCACACGGCGATCTATCTTCTTCATTTGATTTCGTAGTCCTTTACATTACATTTTATTGAGTGCGATGTCATCATTTATAATTTGATTCTCTTGCTATATGACACTCTAACAATAATTCTGTATCAAAAACATCAGAGCTATGTGCAATTATAACCGTTGCAATTTTAATTGCAACGTCAATCTAAGCCAAATTAGGTGATGTTAGTGATAAGCTAACCACCTATCTATCGTTCATACAATAAACGGAATAAAGAATTAACTATACTTATCAATAGGCTTTTTAGAGCGCCAGTCCGATGATATTGGGGCAAATTAAGAAGGCCGGACATTAATCGGTTGAAATTCATCAAGATGCTGTTTACGCGCATTGATTAGCTGATATTCGGACTGTCCAAACGCCAACCCAATTAAAAATATCCAGTTGAAGAAAATGAGACCTAGACCAAATAAGGTACTTTTTCCAAAGGCTTGTGCTAATCGAACCCACATAACAATAATGACAAATAAGTTCACAAGAGGAATAAATAATAGGAGGAAATGCCACCCTGGTTGCCCAGCAATACGCAGTAAAACATACATATTGACAAGCGGAACAAATATGAGCCAACCACTACGCCCGGCTTTAGCATAAACCAACCACAAACTCCCTAAATAAATAACCAATGAAGATAAAGCAATACCAATCAACAACGTACTAATTGGCATAATCCACGGTATAATCTCTATTGGAATTTGTAATTCATCAAAAGTCATGTGTTTAACTTTCAGTTATGGGACGCGTTATTTGATCAAAGATAATTCTACTGAAATCTTGGTCAGGTACAATGGTAGTCTGTATGAAATAGTCTGATTTAAATTTCATGTGAACAGTTATTATATGTCAATTGGTTTATTTTAGGGCTTCATAATTTATTTTTTGTTGATTGTTCATGCTTTCTTTATATTTCGTCTCACCTATTCATGGAATTGTGTGGTAACATTAAGAAACATTAATAAAGGTATTGTTAATATCAGGGTTTAGCCAATATGGTTTTTGCGATGAATTCACAAGACAATAATGAAAACTTTATACCATTCGATCTTGAAGCATCCCGTATACAAGCATGGTGGGATACAATCCAAAGTCGCAATCGCTACTTTTTTGAACTTATCGAAATGAAACTTCAATATATTGAAAATACAGATTTATATCTTCTCCTCTTAGAGATGGATGATTGTATTGATGATCTGGATACCATTGATTGCCCACCATCAGTGCATCATCTCCGTGATACTTTAGAACGCTCTGTCCAAGATATGACGTTGGGATTAATTCAATTGGGCAGTGAAAAAGAACAACAAGCCCAAATCTATTTTAATACTGCCAAAGCACTCTATAAACAGGTATTAAGTGACTATTTCGACATCATTCCGTACTAAGTTCGCCATCATTCACCGAATATTGTTCAATAATAGAGTACATCAGCGATGCGCTTTAGAATGATTATACAAGTGAATTTATCAGGACAAATCGGCTGAGGGCAAGGTAAAGCTGAATACACTACCTTGTCCGACCACACTTTCAACACTGACGTTCCCATTTAATTTTTCAACAATACGCTTCACTATTGATAATCCTAATCCATGTCCTTGAATCCGCATTTCCCCAAGCCGATCAAACATATTAAATAGATTCGGTATTTTATCGGCTTCGATCCCTTGCCCATTATCTTGTATCCAAAAACGAACAGTGTGATCAGGTTCAAGTGTGCTTCCTAACACGATTATCGGTGGTGTTCCCCCATATTTGATGGCATTACTAATATAATTTACCCAGACTTCTAATATCCACGGGGTATAACCGATGGCAAAATGCCACTTGTCGGGTAAGGTGATGGTGGCTTGATGCTCTTCGATCATATTGGCAAGGCGGGTAGTGGCTTGATTGACAATACCTGCCATATCTAAAGGGGTGGTTTCAAGTGTTTCGAGTTTACGAACACTGGCAAATAAGAGGAGTTCTTCCACGATATTGATAGCCAGTTGACTACTATCTGTCATTTGCGCCAGATAATCTTTAAGCTCTTCCGTTGATAATTCCTCACAAGTATCCCTTAACCAAGCCGACCATGTAAATATAACTGAGAGTGGGTTTTTAATATCATGGGCGACAGTATGAGCAAAGCTATCTAAATCAGCAATCAATTGTAACCGTTCCGCTTCCATTGCTTTTCTAACGGAGATATTGCGCACAAAATTTTGGTTCACAAGTTGATCGTCAACAGTAACAATTTGACTGCTGACCTCAACCGGCATCAAATAACCGTCTTTATGACGATAGTGACATTCATAGACGTGCGTCCCACTGTATGTTGATTCCCATGCAACTGCTTCGGCTGTGTTATTCTCATCGATCACTTCAATTTCATCTAACGATAGCCCCAACATCTCATCACGTGAATAACCTAAACGCCGTGCGGCATGGGTATTGAGATCAACAATTTTGGATGTTTCTAAGTCAATAATGAAAATCGAATCACCACTGTTCTCAAAGAGATTCATATAGGCATTCTTAAAGGCTTCTGATTGTGATTTTAAGCTAGCAATCTCTTTTTGTGCGCTGGCTAATGCTTGCACAAGATCAGCGTTTTCCGTTAATTGATCCATATAAAATCCTTATTGTTGTTTAAGTTCGTCTATAATCTCTTGAACAGTTGGATACAGTTCTAGTGTCTGACCGTTTTTGTGTGCAATGACCATTTCATCTGAACGTATAACATCATTTAATAATGGTAAGACATGATTCAACCGCTCTTTTATTTCGCCATGATAGGATGGATGATTCTGGATGAGTGTTACAATTTCTGCTGAACGCATGATCTTTCCTTGATATAAACAGAATAACGCATAACTGGGGAGTATCCCTAATGTTAGAGGTGAAGACTGTACGGAATAGGCTTGCACAAGTGCATCACGCAACAATTGATGCAGTTTTTCATCATTACGGATGGCGTATATCCATGTTCGATTACCAAGTGTCGTACCCATATAAAGTTGTTCACCTAAAGACTCATATAGCATCATACTCTTTTGAAAATACTCCAATGCCAAATCATAATCATCTTGATAATAGGCTAACATACCCAGATTGTTCAATACGATAGCAATCCCATGCTGATTACCAAGCCGTTCTCGGATAGCAAGACTTTGTTGATAATAATCTAAGGCTTGCTCAAATTTCCCCGTTGTTGCATGGACAATTCCTAAGCGATTGAGGACAGTCGCACTTTCGGCTTCGTCGCCTAATTGTTGGTATAGTGCAAGGCTCTGCAAAGCATAATCTAGGGCTAGGGTACTGTTCCCTTCGTAGTAGGTGACCATTGCTATATTTTTTAGCGTGAGCGCGATCCCATGTTGATTTTTGTTTTGTTGGGCAAGGTCATATGCTTGTTGTATGAGTATTTTCCCCTTTTTGTTATCCCCCTGTCGTTGATACGTTTGAGCTTGCCAGAAGAGGAGTTGGATTCGTCGATCATCATCGTTTGGTAACGCCTGCAAGCCACGGTCTAATAACGTCAAGACACGCCCATAATTCGCAGTGATCTCAACTAAATATTGAACAACCTTGTTCAGGTAATCAATCTCTTTATCGAGGTTACCTGCTTGATGCCAGTGTTCTAATAAGACATCATCATAGTCAGCGCTGTGTGGATAGGTAGCTTCAATGGCTTCTGCCGCAAGACGATGAAGTTCTATTGTTATGTCTTCGGGGATGCTAAGTAACACACCATTTCGTAATTTATCATGTGCGAAGTACCAATTATTTTCGGATACATTCAACACGGCGGCATTAATCCCTTCCAATAACCATGCCTCAATATCTGCTGGATGATAACGATATTGCAATAGATTTATATCAAGCTCACGACCCAACACTGCCGCAAACTGCATAATCTGTTGGAATGTATTGGGTATGTTTGATAATCGACGATGTACAATCTCCTGAATCCCACCTGTTAAGACATGTTCAGGTAAATCACCTTGATTGATCGACAATAACCCACCAGCATATTCAGCAAGTGCGCGGACGACTTCCACGAGGAAAAATACATTGCCTTCGGTTTCTTGATTGAGTAACTCTAGAATTTCGGGAGCTGTGCCGGAATGTCCTAATATCGCCGCGCTTAATTGAGATACTTCATGGGGATTAAAGCGACTCAGGTTCAAT
>Ga0209475_10003851_pt1 | contig 13403 bp, 11 predicted proteins | sample tdDd471_FD_187128 | JGI IMG/M metagenome (GOLD analysis project Ga0209475, IMG submission 187128) | Marine sediment microbial communities from the Atlantic coast under amendment with organic carbon and nitrate - tdDd47.1 (SPAdes)... | ecosystem: Environmental > Aquatic > Marine > Coastal >... | reverse complement strand
CGAAGAGCGTGATGACCACAGCCGGTCAAAACCGGGAAAGGCAAAACCCGATAGTGTCATGGGGCCAACAGCCCGTCGGAATGATCAGGGAGCCATTCTTCGGATATCATCAGGGCCAGCGGCAAAACGCCGCGCTAACAGGCCGAACACATGACCGTACCCAAACCGGCAAAAAACAGCGCAACTTTCCCCTTGCTAAAACGGAGCCGTCCACACATGACGCGGTTGATTGAACACCCCCTACTCTTCCCCGCCGTTATAGAACTGGCGGCTGAACCAGTGCCAGCGGCCTTGTCCGGCGGGCGCGGTGCAGTTGATCCGCGAGCGGCCTTTGGGGAACGGGGTTTCCATGCGCACTTCGATGCGCACGTCGCCGAGGATTTCGAGCTTCGCCTTGCCTTCGTGGGAGGCGTAGCAGGCCAGTTGATCCAGCGCTTTAAACTCCTGGGACACGGTAAAGCCGAACGGCGGCGGGTTGGCCCCTTCCTCAACGATCCAATCGGCCGGGGAAACGTCGCTCACCGGCAGAGGCACCACATTGACCGCCATCTTAAAGCGCGACAGATCGCCGTATTTTTCGTTAAGCGCGAAGCGCGGCAGATACATCATTTCGCTGGTTTTGCCGATGGCCCCCGAGTGCTGGCCGAAGGCAGTCGTAAAGCCAAACCCAGCAACCACATCGGCCAAAGACCGGCTGGCTTCGCCGTAGGGATAAGCAAACAGCTTGGGCGTAAACCCCAATTCCGCCTCGAACCGCTCAACCGCTTTGGCGATATCGGCCCGGTTGGTCTCTTTGGAGCGGGCCGCCATGTGATGGTGGCCCGAGGCGTGGTTGCCGATGGTAACCCCACCCTCGGCCATTTCCTTGATCTCGGCCCAGGACATGTATCGGCTAAAGCCTTGGTCGACCGCATTGGTCGAAACGAACAGGGTAAACGGCAATCCGGCTTTTTTGAGACGGGGCCAAGCTTCGCTGTAGACCGACTTGAAGGCGTCGTCCACGGTGATGCCGACCGTGCGTTCGGGCAACGGGCGGCCTGCTTCAATCGCCGCCATAATTTCCGGGACCGGCAACACCGTATAGGGGCCGGACTTCAGCTCCTCGATATGGGCTTCGAACTGCTCCAAGCGAATATTGGTCGACGGCATGTCGGTTTCGCCGAATCGGTGATACATCAGGATCACCGCCGAATCGGCGGCCCAGGTCGCCGGGCTGAAAAACGCCCCCCCCGCAACCGCAAGGGAGAAAATCGCCCCGACAAAACGCGCCATACTGGAACCCGCTTTTCGCTTCATTTCGCTGAAAGTCCCTGGATTTTTATTAAAATACCGACAATTTCCCCTGTGTCTTCAGATATTTATGGGAGTTTTGAGGGGTAATGCAAGAGGAAACCGGCGTCGATTCCGCTCACGCAATTGATCTTATATTCATTGATCAGCTCAATGAGCTTGGCTAACCTATCTTCCATTGTCATTTTTGGACGATGGGACAAGGGCTTAAGCGAGCCCTCTGAAAACGGCAACCGTTAACAGACCAAAATAAAACAGGAAAACGGGAACGGCCTGAACATGCTTGAAATCGGCGAACTGACCATCCTGAAACGGTTGACCTTTGAAAACCCTTGGTGGGCGCTTGACCCCAACAAAGGCGGCATCAAGTTCAGGCAGCCCGCCAAACGCCATTTCTACGAAGCCTTCCACACCACCTTTTTCAGCGCCGAGCCGGGAAAACCGACCTTGCTGGCCGGGCCGTTGCGCACCGGCAAGACGGTGATGCTGCGCCAGATGATCGCCGAGCTGATCGAAGGCGGGGTCAAACCGCAAAGCGTCCTGTTCGCCTCCTTCGTCTCGCCGACCTATTGGGCGATAACGCTGGAAGACCTGCTGGACTATTTCCGCCGCAAGTTCGGGCACAGTGAAAGCGAACCGCTTTACGTATTTTTCGACGAGGTGCAATACACCACCGAATGGCGGGAAAATCTGAAGGCCCTCGCATCCAAGTTTCCCCACATCCGGTTCGCCGCCGCCCTGTCGTCCGACGTGCCGCTTGGAAAGTACGCCGGCAAAGGCGCGGGCGAGGACGACACCAATTTCGAGCTGGCCGTCCTGCCGCCGCTGACCTTCGTCGAGTTCTTGAGGCTTCGGGGCAGCGAAGATCAGCTGTTCGAAAAATCCACCGAAAAAGGCGGGCCGCGCGAGTTTCACCAGGAGCACGTCAAGGCCTTGAACGAGGAATTCGTCCGCTACGTCAACTATGGCGGTTTTCCGGAAGGCATCATGACCCGCACCGAAGGCACCCCGCCGCCGACCTTCGTCCGCGACGGGCTGTGCGACCGGTTGATTCACAAGGATCTGGCGTCCCACGCCGGGATCAACGACGTCCACGAGTTGAGCCGCCTGTTTACCGTGGTCGCCTTCAACACGGCCCGCGAAATCAGCATCGACGAGTTGGCGCAAAGCTCGGGCATCGCCAAGAACACGGTGCGTAAATATCTCGATTATTTGGAATCGGCCTTTCTGATCCGCCGGGTGGTGCGGCTCGACCGCGACGCCAAGCGGTTCAAGCGGATCGTCGCCTTCAAGGTCTATTTGACGGCGCCCTGTATGTATACCGCCCTGTTCGGCCCGGTCGGCGCCGATTCGGAAGTGTTCGGGCGGCTGGCCGAAACGGCGGTCTTCTGCCAATGGCTCGGCTCGGAATCGGTCGGCCATATGGCCTACGCCAGCTGGCGCGGCGGCAAGGTCGACATGGTCGGGATCGAACGCCGGGCCAACTCGCCGATCCGCCAGGGCCGCCCCTGGGTGGTCGCCGAAATGGACTGGAACGAACGGCTGATCTATTCCCAGGCCGGGCCCCGGGCCTTGGGCGAATTCGTCCGCACCAACTGCCCCGAGGCGGTCGCCTACGTGATGACCCGCTCGGTGGCGCGCCCCGGCCTGCTGGACGGCATCCAGGTACGGGTCATGCCGATCGCCCTGGCCTGCTACCTGCTGCATAAAGACGTCATGGCGCGGACCACGCGGATCCTCGACGAAGAGGCCTTAAACGCCGAAAGCCCGCTGGTGCTGACCCCAGGCAAGAGCCTCCAGGCCGCGTCGTAACCTTTCGAATAACGGAATTTGATGGTGAAGAAGCTCCTCGCACCCTTCCTGACTCTGGCCTGTTTCGCCGCCCCGGCAGCCGCCGCCGACGCCCCGGCATCAACGGCAGCAAAAGAAGACCTGTTTTTGAGCCATACCCGCCAATTGGTGTTCGAGGGCAAACGCTCCGGCGAGGGCTACTTCAGCGCCGACGGCACCCGGATGATCTTCCAAAGCGAGCGCACACCGGACAATCCGTTCTACCAAATCTACGTGATGGACCTGACCACCGGCGACGTGGAGCGGGTCTCGCCCGGCCACGGCAAGACCACCTGCGCCTGGCTCCACCCCGGCAACAACCGCCTGCTCTTCGCCTCGACCCAGGACGACCCGGAGGCTTTGGCCAAGCAAAAGGCGGAACTCGATTTCAGGGCGTCGGGAAAGTCCCGCCGCTACAGTTGGGACTACGACCCGGCCTACGATATTTTCGAGCACGACGGCGTTACCGGCGATTACAAGAACCTCACCCAAACCACCGGCTACGACGCCGAGGGGTCTTACTCGCCCGACGGCGAGTGGATCGTTTTCGCCTCAAACCGGCGCGCCTATGAAGACAAACTCACCTCCGACGCCGCCGAACGGCTGAAGCGCGATCCCTCGTTCTTCATGGATATTTATTTGATGAAAGCCGACGGCAGCGAGGTCAAGCGCCTGACCCAATCGCCCGGCTACGACGGCGGGCCGTTCTTCAGTCCGGACGGCGAACGCATCGTCTGGCGGCGGTTTTCGCCCGACGGCGCCACCGCCGAGGTCTACACCATGAACCGCGACGGCGGCGGCGAGAAAAAAATCACCGATCTCGGCGTCATGTCCTGGGCCCCCTTTTACCATCCCTCCGGCGACTATCTGGTTTTCACCAACAATGCGCAGGGGTTTGACAATTTCGAACTCTACATCGTCGATGCCCAGGGCGCCCACGCCCCGGTCCGCGTCACCCATACGGCCGGTTTCGACGGCCTGCCGGTTTTTTCGCCCGACGGCAAAAAGCTCAGCTGGACCTCTAGCCGGACAACCGATAAATCGGCGCAGATTTTCATTGCCGATTGGAACGACGGAGCGGCCCGCGAAGCCCTCGGCCTGACCACGCCGCAAGCCGCCTACGCCGCCGCCCACCCGCTTCCCGGCACCACGGCGGCCATCGACGTTCTGGATTTGAAAAGTCATGTGGTCGCCCTGGCCTCCGACGATATGGAAGGCCGCCTGACCGGCACCCTCGGCGAACGCCGCGCCGCCGACTATCTCGCCCGGGCCTTTGAACGGCTCGGCCTCACGCCAATCGGCGACGACGGAGGCTACCTCCAAGCCTTCGATTTCGTTCGGGGGCTTCGCAAGGACAGCCCGGCCAAGAGCAATCAAGTTAAGGCCACCGGCTACAATGTCTTGGGCCTGCTGGATACCGGCGCGCCCAAAGACGCCCCCTGGGTGGTGATCGGGGCCCACTACGACCATCTGGGCCATGGCGAAGACGGCGGATCACGCGCCCGGGCCGAGGAAGCGGGGAAAATTCACTACGGGGCCGACGACAACGCCTCGGGCGTCGCCGCGCTGTTGGAAATCGCCGAATGGTTGGCCGACCAAAAGGCCGCCGGAAAACTCGAGGCAAAGCGCAACATTCTGTTTGCCGCCTGGTCGGGCGAGGAGTTGGGTCTGCTGGGCTCGACCCATTTCGTTAAGGGCCTGGAAAAATCAGCCGGGACGGCGGGCGATCTTTCGGGCCGCATCGCCGCCTATCTCAACATGGACATGGTCGGCCGGGTCCGCGACAGTCTCTATTTGCAGGGCGCGGGATCGAGCGGCGTCTGGACGGGCGAGATCGAAAAACGCAACGTTCCCGTCGGGCTTCCGGTCAAATTGGCGCAGGACGCCTACCTGCCGACCGACACCACCGGCTTTTACGCCCGCAAGGTCCCGGTTCTCTCGGCCTTTTCCGGGGTTCACGACGACTATGCAACACCCCGCGACACGGCGGAAAAACTCAATTACGAAGGATTGCGCAAGGTCGCCCAACTGATCGGCGGCATTGGGCGCGGCCTAGCGTTGAGCGAAACCACCCCTGGCTACATCGCCCAGGAAAAACCCAAGGACAGTCCGTCGCGCAGCCAATCGAAAATCTATCTCGGCACCATCCCCGAATACGGCGCGGGCGGCGACACCGGCGTCCCGTTGAGCGGCGCGCAAAAGGGCAGCCCGGCGGAAAAAGCCGGCGTCCAACCGGGCGACGTTCTGGTCGGGCTGGCCGGCAAGGAGATTAAAACCATCTACGACTTCGTCGGCCTGCTGGATGGATTGAAGGCCGGAGAGGCGGTGGAGATGGTCGTGCTGAGAGGCGGCAAGAAAACCAAGCTAACGGTCACCCCTCTGGCGAAGGAGTAGGGGGCAATTGGATTTTTCCTCTACGTCATGCGCGGGCTTGCCCCGCGTATCCACGACTTGGGTTCCAACGTTTTAAAGTCGTGGGTACCCGGATCAAGTCCGGGCACGACGGGATATGCGATATTCCCTACCCCGCTTCGGTGTCCATCGGGATGGTCACCGGGCCGTCGTTCAGCAGCCGCACTTTCATGTCGGCGGCGAAGACGCCGGTTTCCACCGGCAGACCTTCATCCTTAAGCTTTTGGCAGAATACTTGGTAAAGACGCTCGCCTTCGTCGGGCGGCGCGGCGGTCGAAAAGCCCGGCCGGTTACCCTTGCGCCATTCGGCGGCCAAGGTGAACTGACTGACCGCCAGAACGGCCCCGCCGACATCCCGGACCGAGCGGTTCATCTTACCCGCGTCGTCCTGGAAAATCCGCATCGCGGCGATCTTCCGGGCCAAAAAGGCGGCTTGCGCGTCCGTGTCGCCGTCCATGGCGCAAACCAACACCAAAAGGCCCCGGCCGATTTGGCCGACGATGTCGCCGTCCACCTCGACCGAGGCCTCACTTACTCTTTGCAGGATGGCGCGCATTGTTAGGCTGACTCCTTTTCCATCATTCCGGGGCTCCAAAGGAGAACCCGGAATCCAGGAATCGTTCGGCCATCTCTAGATTCCGGGTTCCGCCTAGAGGCGGCCCCGGAATGACCGTGAGAGATTAAACCTTGTACTGGCCACCCAAACGCAAACGCAGGGCGTTCAACTTGATGAAGCCCTGGGCGTCGCGCTGGTCGTAGACGCCTTTGTCTTCTTCAAACGTCGCGATGTCTTCCGAATAGAGGCTATGCGGCGACTTGCGGCCGGTGATGATGACGTTGCCCTTGTAGAGCTTGAGGCGGACCACGCCGGTCACCCGCTCGGACGCCTTGTCGATGGCGGCCTGGAGCATTTCGCGCTCGGGCGCGAACCAGAAGCCGTTGTAGACCATTTCGGCGTACTGCGGCATCAGCTGGTCTTTCAAGTGCATGGCGCCCTTGTCGAGCACCAGGCTTTCCATGGCCCGGCGCGCCTCGAACAGCACGGTGCCGCCCGGCGTTTCGTAAACGCCGCGGGACTTCATGCCGACGAAACGGTTTTCGACGATATCGATGCAGCCCACACCGTTGGCGCCGCCCAGTTGGTTGAGCTTTTCAAGCAACGCGGCGGGAGACAGTTTTTCGCCGTTGACCGCCACCGGGTCGCCTTTTTCGAAATCGATGGTGATTTCGGTCGGCTGATCAGGGGCCGCCATCGGGGTGACCATACGGGTCAGGATCAGGTCATAGTCGGGCTCGTCCCACGGATCTTCGAGAATTTTACCTTCCGAGGAAATATGCAGCAGGTTGGCGTCCTGGGAGAACGGCGCTTCGCCGCGTTTGTCCTTGGGAATGGGAATTTGGTTCTTTTCGGCGTACTCAATCAGCTTGGAGCGCGAATTCAGATCCCATTCGCGCCAGGGTGCGATGATCTTGATATCCGGCTTGCAGGCGTAGTAGCCGAGCTCGAAGCGCACCTGGTCGTTGCCCTTGCCGGTCGCGCCGTGCGACACGGCGTCGGCCCCCACTTCGTTGGCGATTTCGATTTGGCGCTTGGCGATCAGCGGCCGGGCAATCGAGGTGCCGAGCAGGTAAGTGCCTTCGTAAATGGCGTTGGCCCGGAACATCGGGAAAACGTAATCGCGGACGAATTCTTCGCGCAGATCTTCGATGTAGATCTCCTTGATCCCCATCATCTCGGCCTTTTTGCGGGCCGGTTCCAACTCCTCGCCCTGGCCGAGATCGGCGGTGAAGGTCACCACCTCGCAGCCGTAGGTGTCCTGCAACCACTTGAGGATGATGGAGGTGTCCAGACCGCCCGAATAGGCGAGGACCACTTTTTTGACGTCGCTCATCGTAAAATGTCCCGTAAAAGAGCCGAAAAACCGGGGTGTTCCCAGAGTGCGCGCAGTATAGGGAAATCATCTGCCGGGGCAAGTGAAACGGCTACCCTTTAGGGCCGGATCGTTTTAGGTGGGATTGCTTCTCGCGATCCCACCTAAAGCGTGAATCCGCCCCTATCAATAGTTTAGAGGGCGATTCACGGATCAGGGTTACGCCTAAAAGCGTAATCCTGATCCGACCGCACTCTAGGGCGGTAATTCTTGACAGAGGGGCAACTTTACGGTGAAATACTGTAAAATTATGAAGCCCCGGCCACCTATGCCGGACAAAATAACAATTTGCTTTGAGGCCGATCATGACGAAGGTTCGTTTTATGATCTTTTCAGCGCTCTTTGCGCTGATCGCCGTTGCAGCGGGAAATCCAACTCTCGCCGCGCAAGAGGTGGTCTTATACTCCTATTACCTCGAAGCTCCCTACATCACCGGCGAAAAACGCGGTCTCAACCATGACCTCGCCCGATACCTGAACGATAAAGCCGAAGGACGCTACCACTTCACCGTCAAGGTTTTGCCGCGCAAGCGGGTCGACCGGCTGATCGAACGCGGCGCCTCTATGGTGGTTCCCTGGGCCGCCCCCGAGTGGTTCAAGGATTTGAAAACCGAAAGCATCGCCTGGAGCAAACCCTATCTCAAGGGCGCGGCGGTCGTTGTGACAAACCAAAACGATCCACTGGTCTACAAGGGACCGCACTCGGTCAAACCGCGCACCCTACAGGGCGTCGTCGGATATCGCTACCCCGGGGTCGACGATCTGGTCAGCCGCGGCCTAGTGAGGCGTCAGGACCTGGAAAGCTACGGCCATGTACTCAAGCTGTTGGCGGCCCGGCCCGGGAACTGCACCGTGGTTTCCCAACTCACGGCCCGCTACCTAATCAAGGAATTGAGCCTCGAAGGCAAAGTGCGGCTGGCGGAAGGCTATCATTCGACCTTCAAGCGCCATTTTCTCATCGTCAATCACTCAGACGAAATGACCGCCTTTCTCGATGCCGCCGTCGAAGGCATGGCCGCGGACGACGCTTGGCGGAGGCTCATGCGGAACTACGGCCTGGAAGAGCTGATCCATCGCGACAAAGCCCACGGCGCACCGCAGCCCGCCAAAATCGCACAACGCTTCTAGAGAAAAGTCCTGCTCAGATACCCCCTCCGGCTCCCCCTAAAAGGGGGAGGGATGGTCGGGCGCTTTTGCGTTTCCGAAGCGATTCGCTTTTCAACTGACCGCAAGCGGCCATGATGTCGCGGCCTCTAGAGACGCGGATCGGGGCGGAGTAGCCCGCGTCGTTCAAATAACGCGAGAACTTATGCATGGCGTTGTTGGACGAACACTCATATTCGACCCCCGGCCAGCCGTTGAACGGGATCAGGTTGAACTTGCAGGGCAGCCCGTCGATCAACGCAACCAACTGCTTGGCGTGGTCCAGCGTGTCGTTCAACCCCTTGAGCATGACGTATTCCAGCGTGATCCGCCGGGCGTTACTTGCCGCCGGATAGGCATGCAACGCCGCCATCAGCTCTTTGAGCGGATATTTTTTATTGATCGGCATGATCTGCGAGCGCAGCTCGTCGTTGGGCGCATGTAGGCTGATCGCCAGGTTCACCGCCAATTCCTTGCCGATCCGTTCGATTTCCGGCACCACACCCGCCGTCGAGAGAGTAATCCGGCGCTTGGACAAGGCGATCCCTTCCGGATCCATGACGATCTTCATCGCCTTGATTACTTCGTCCACGTTGTACAGCGGCTCGCCCATGCCCATCAAAACGATATTGGACAGCAACCGCTCGCCTTCGGGGCTCGGCCATTCGCCGTAGGTATCGCGCGCGATCATGAACTGACCGACGATCTCGGCAGACGTCAGATTGCGCACCATCACCTGGGTACCGGTATGGCAGAATTTGCAATTGAGCGTACAGCCGACCTGAGAGGAAACGCAGACCGCCCCCCGGTCTTCCTCGGGGATGAACACCATTTCCGCTTCGTTGGAATCAGTGAACTTCAAAAGCCACTTGCGCGACTTGTCGACCGAAAGCAGATTTTCGGTGACCTCGGGGCGCGCCACGACGAACCGCTCGGACAGCTTGGCCCGGCAGTCTTTCGACAAGGTGGTCATCCGGTCGAAATCGGTTTCGCCCCGGTGATAAATCCAGTGCCAAAGCTGCTTGGCGCGGAACGGTTTTTCGCCCACGCCCGCCAGCTCGGCCGCCAGTTCATCGCGGGACAGCCCGACAAGGTTTTTACGCATCTCGCTCATCACGGCCCTCATATAGAGGCGGGGCGGGGTTTGAGCAATCTTTCTTTGTTGATCAGAGGCGCAAGATACCCCTCCCAGCCTCCCCTAAAAGGGGAGGAGAAGTGATGTCCTGTCCTCCCCCTTTTAGGGGGAGTTAGAGGGGGTAGCGCCGCTACTTCACCCCGCAGGCCGTGTTGATTGCGTTGTGGGCCGCCGTCGAGCCGGAGAGCGAGTAGGTATCGACCGTTTTGGTGCCGCGGCCCGAAAAGCCGGTAACAACCATCTCGGTCCCGGCCCGCATGGCGGCGACGATGGCGCTATCGGTCTTGGCGTCGCGGGCCCAGGCGGTGTCTTTGTCGGTGAATAGGGAGAACGTGCTGCCGCCGATCTTCAAGGTGACTTCACCGCCTTCTTTATAAGGGTATCCGGCGGTGACGCTGACGGTATTGAAGGTCTTGGCCGGTTTGTCGTGGGCGACCACAAAGTAGGTGTTGCCGCGCTGGGTGTAATCGCCGGTTTCTTTTTCCGGCGTCGCCGCCATGTAGCAAACCGACGCCCCCTTCTCCTTGTCGGAAAACACGCTCCAGGCCCCATGGGTTTCGCGGAACTCGTTTGCCTGCGCGGGCAGAGCGATCAATAGGGGAACCAGAAAGGCGAGGCGCTTCATTCGTCTTCTCCGTAGGTTTCGTAGCCCTCCGGCGGCTGTTTCTCAAAGCGCCGGAGTTTGCGCAGGATCGGCATGCCGTGGATGTGCTCATCCAACGGGATGGGCTTGGCCCCGGCGTGAAGAGAACGCGCCGGAAAGCGCCCCAAGCTCATCACCCGGTCGTACATCACCACCGCCGCGGCGATGCCGACGTTGACGCAGAACTTTGTCGGGATTTTGACGACGTCGTCGCACCGCGCGGTCATTTCCGGCGATAAGGAGCCGCGCTCCGGCCCCAGAATATAAGCCGCCGTCTGCGGATGGTGGAAACTCGGCAACTCCACCGCGTCGTCGGTCAGCTCGACGCCGACCAGACGGCAATGCTGGGGTAAAATCATGCTGTCCCGGTCGGGGAAACTGTAAAACGGAATCTGACCGCCGGTGCGCGAGGTATCCGAGCGGTCGCCGATTTTCTTATCGTAGACGGCGGCGACGGTAAAAACGAAACTCGCGCCGAAGGCATGGGCCGAGCGGAAGATGCTCCCGGCGTTCATCGGCTTCGAAACGCCCTCGACACCCACTCCAAAAAACCCGCGCATGATAACTCCCGTTTAGCTACTTAAAAAACCGTCATGCCCGGACTTCGATCCGGGCATCCACGACTTCAAATCAGTTGATCATAAAGATCATCCCAATTTGGGTTGGTCTCATGGATAAGACGCACCTTCCAGGCACGTTTCCAGTGTTTGATATTTCCAGTGTTTGATATTTTTCTCTCGTTGAATGGCTAATTCTATTGTGTCGTGACGCTCGGCCCAAACGATGCACTTCAGCCCATGCTTTTTGGTAAACCCTTCGACAATTCCCTCACGGTGCTCCCAAGCCCGCCGCGCAAGATTGCTTGTTACGCCGACGTATAGCGTCCCATTCGGTTTATTGGCAACCATATAGACCCATCCACCTATCATCGCTGCAGGGTTGCCTGAGTTGCGCCTGATTGCAAGAAAGTCGTGGATACGCGGGTCAAGCCCGCGCATGACGACTGAGGTGAAGTGAGCGGCTTGGCGGTTGACGTAGGGTTGCTTTGCGGCCCTTGAGCCGCCAATTAAAGGCCGCTACCCTTCGTTTCTTTTTTATATCGCTTAGGAGTTCTTGGCCCATGCGCGCAGTGATTTGCAAGTCTTTTGACGGCGGACCCGACGATCTGGTGGTGGAAGAGGTTCCCGATCCGCAGGCAAAAGACGGCGAAATCGTCGTCGCCATGAAGGCCGCCGGGGTCAATTTCGCCGACACCCTGATGCTCAAAGGCAAGTATCAGGCGACCCCGCCGCTGCCGTTCTCTCCGGGCATGGAGTTTTCCGGCGAAGTGGTCGAAGTGGGCAAAGGCGTTACCGGGTTCAAGGTCGGCGACCGGGTCTACGGCAACAAGGGCCACGGCGCGTTCGCCGAAAAGGTGGCGCTGCCCGCCGCCATGGCGACGCCGATCCCGGAAAAAATGGATTGGCCGACGGCGGCCACCTTCATCGTCGCCTACGGCACGTCGCACTACGGACTGAAAGCCAAGGCCGGTTTGAAAGAGGGCGAATGGCTGGTGGTCAACGGGGCGGCGGGCGGCGTCGGCCTGACCGCCGTCGAAGTGGGAAAAATCCTCGGCGCCAAGGTCATCGCGCTGGCCGGCGGCCCGGAGAAACTGGAGATCGCCAAGAGCCGGGGAGCGGATTACCTGATCGATTACAGAACAGAGGACGTCAAGGCGCGGATCAAGGAAATCACCGGCGGCCACGGGGCCGACGTGATCTACGATCCGGTCGGCGGCCAGGCCTTCCAAGACGCGTTCAGGGCCATCGCGCTCAGAGGCCGGATATTAATCATCGGGTTCGCCAGCGGCGACATTCCGCAACTGCCCGCCAACATTCTGCTGGTAAAGAACGTCACCGCCATCGGCTACTATTGGGGCGGTCTGCACCCGCTGGAGCCGGAAGGGATCCGGGCGTCCAACGAAGAGCTTTTCAAGTGGTGGGCCGAAGGAAAAATCGACCCGCACGTGTCGAAGACCTACACGCTCGATCAGGCCGGAGACGCCATCAAGGCGCTGACGGAAAGAAAATCCACCGGCAAGGTTGCGGTGGTGACCGGATAGCAAAAACGGCCCGCCGGGTATCCCCCGCGCGGGCCGTTTCCAGTTTTATTCCAGGCGGATTATCCCGTTTTGGCGTTTTTGAAGAAGTTCAAAATATCGACCAGGATTTGCGCCTGATGATCCATCGCATTGGCCGCCGCGTTGGTTTCCTCGACCAAGGCGGCGTTTTGCTGGGTCATTTCGTCCATCTGGGCCACGGCGGCGTTGATCTGATCGAGCCCCGTCGCCTGCTCGGTGCTCGCCGAGGAAATTTCGGCGATGATATAGGTCACCTGTTTTGCCGCCTCGACGATTTCCTTGAGGTTCTCGCCCGCCCGGTGAACCAGTTGAGCGCCGGCTTCGACCTGAGCGTTGGAATTGCCGATCAGCTCCTTGATCTCGCGGGAGGCTTCGCCGGACCGTTGGGCCAGGGAGCGCACTTCCTGGGCGACCACGGCGAACCCTTGCCCCGCGTCGCCGGCCCGGGCCGCCTCGACGGCGGCGTTCAAAGCCAGCAAGTTGGTCTGGAAGGCGATTTCGTCGATCATGTTGACGATGTTGGAAATCTCCTCCGCCGAGCCGGTGATTTTATCCATCGCCGCGACCGCTTCATCGGCGACGCCGCCGCCCCGCTCGGCGATCGAGCTGGCGTTCTCGGCCAGCTTTTGCGCTTCCCGGGCATGACCGGCATTTTGTTGAACCGTCGCCGTCAGCTGCTCCATGGAGGCCGCCACTTCTTCCAGGCTGGAGGCCTGTTCTTCCGTGCGCGAGGCCAAGTCGGTCGAGCCTTGTGAAATTTCGGCCGCCGCGTTCTTGACCGACCCGGAGGTGTCCACCACCTCATTGACGATGCCGCCCAGGCGTTCCGCCATGGCGTTGGAATCGTCTTTCAGCCGGGCGAACGATCCCGAGTAGTCCTTGATCATCCGTTTGCTCAAGT
>Ga0209475_10003850_pt1 | contig 13405 bp, 11 predicted proteins | sample tdDd471_FD_187128 | JGI IMG/M metagenome (GOLD analysis project Ga0209475, IMG submission 187128) | Marine sediment microbial communities from the Atlantic coast under amendment with organic carbon and nitrate - tdDd47.1 (SPAdes)... | ecosystem: Environmental > Aquatic > Marine > Coastal >... | reverse complement strand
CAATGGAAGGAGAAAAGTTAGAAGTTACTGGGCTGAGGATGTCAACTGTGGGTGACGAAATGAAAATAAATCCAAAACTAAATATGTTCATAGCCGGTCAAAGCATTAAGGAAAAAATTATGGTTCTTATGATTAAAGTAATGCTTGGTAAGTCAAAAAACTGGCTACCTGCTCGTTTCTTCAAAACCATGACTGAGGTAGATGACAGGCTGCCTATAATGGCATTAGGGCTTGCTGTACAAATTGGTGATACTATTAAGTTCTATGAGAGAAATCAAATATCAGACGGCATGAAAGACACAATAGACGGAAAAACAATTACTTTGTTTACAGGCACTGTTCCATATGCAGTTGCCGAAAAAGGAAAAAGGCCGTTCCAACTATTTATGCGCTGGTACGGATACAATTTAACGTACCCCCAAGGGGTTCTTTATATCCCCAAATAAAGAATGTAAAATGCATTGTAAACAGATTTTACTATAGACATAATTATATCAGGAGGAAATTATGGCAGGTGTTAATGGTAATAAAAAAGAAGGCAAGTATTTAAAAAGGATAAGAAAATACCCAAATCAAATATTTCTTCCGCCGGAAGACGGAGTTATGGAAGGGTTTGAATACTTTGCAACAAAAGAATATTTAAGTAAACCGGATGCTGTAAATCGCAAAGCTAATATGCTAAAAATGATTACTGGATATGGTGGCAGGCAGTTTGCCAAAACAGCTAAAGCATTAGGCAGCAATATTGGAAGTATGTTATACAACTTAGGCAAAAATTTTGATGATGTTGAGGATTTAGTCATCCATCTTGAGGAGAAGCAAACATTCCCTAGGCAGTCTGTAAAGCTAATAAAAGGATATCCTAACACTGAGATATGGGAAAAACTGCAAGCATATGCTTGGGAAAAGCATGAAATCCAAGTCGGGTTTACAGAAGTGACTGAGGATATGATTTTTGAAGGTAAAGCAATACCCTTTAAGTATGCTCTTGTTTTCGTACAGGAAATGAACAAAGGTGCATTTGAAGAAGAGCCTATTGTTGCAGCAGGCAGAGAAGTTGTTAGAGTGTATAACGAGCTGGGAAAAGCTACAAATGACATAGCTAATTGGCTAAGAAGTGAATACAATATCCATTGTCAGGCTAATCATCCATTCGGCGGTCTGACAGACTATGTCCCTTTGGCAGAAAAAGCAGGTCTTGGCAAGATGGGGCACGATGGTTTATTAATAGTTCCACGCTTTGGTACAAGGCATAGAATATCCCCGATATACATTCAGGATAAAATATTTGAAGTCACTGATACTCATGAATATGATTGGATTGATGATTTCTGTATGTCCTGTAGAGCATGTGAAAGAAATTGCCCCACCGGTGCAATATATCCTGAACCTATAGTAGACAAAGAAAATGCATTTGGAATTAGACCAAGAGCTAGAACAATAGACAGAGAAAAATGTTTTACATACTTCTCTATTACTCTAGGCTGCAGCCAGTGTATACGCACATGTCCCTTTACAAAGCAGCCTTATGAAAAAATAAAAAGTGGATGGAATGCAAATAAAGATAAAGAGCAATATTCCAAAGCAAAAGAAAATAAAGAAGAAAACAGCAAGTCTGTAGCAATAGTGGGAGCTGGCGCTTCTGGACTATATGCAGCAGAAGCTTTATTAGCAAAATCACAAACTGAACAAATAGATGTTTTTGAAAAACTTCCTACACCTTTTGGGTTAGTTAGATACGGAGTTGCACCCGACCATCCTGAGGTAAAATCAAAAGTGTTCTATTTCCATGACATAATTAGAAATAATAGAATAAATTATTACGGTAATGTAGCAATAGGCCAAGACATATCTATAGATACCCTACGTAAAAATTATGATGCAGTTATTATAGCAACAGGAGCTTCCAAGGGTAGAGATATGAACATACCAGGGGAAAAGCTAAAAGGTAGTATGACTGCACCAGCTTTTGTTAACTGGTATAACTGTCAACCTGAATTTCAAAACCTGGAATTACCTAAAAAGGCAAAGAACATTAGCGTAATTGGCATGGGAAATGTTTCATTGGATGTCAGCAGAATGATTTTAAAATCAAAAGATTCACTTGAACTTTCAGTTATATCTGATAGCGCTCTAAAGACAATTAAGTCCATGAAGACAGAAGAAGTTCATATTTATGGCAGACGAGGACCTCTTGATGCCAAGTTCACACCAAAAGAGTTAATCGAACTTGTTGAGCTTCCCTATATTGAGCCGATGGTAGATGGTTATGACTTTAACAATACTATAACAGATATTTATAATTATGATGATATGGATAATGCTTTAATTAATTACAATGTATTTAAAGAGATAAGTCAAGGTGTTTATAAAGCAAAAGATAGGAAGGCTAAGAAAATCATATTCCATTTCTATCATAGCCCTTCAGAAATAACGGGAGATGATTGGGTGGAGTCAATTGTCTTTGAAAAGACTTCGGTTTCTGATAATAACTTGTTAGGCACTGGACAGTATATCAAGAAGAAATCCCAACTAATTATTCGCTCTATAGGATACAAAAGTGACAGTATTGACGGAGTACCAGCACAGGATACAAATGGTATAATTTCAAATATAGATGGAAAAGTATGTGAAGCAGATGGTCAGCCCATTGATGGTTTTTACTGTACTGGATGGATTAGGAGAGGACCAAGAGGGATTATTGGTACAAACAAAACTGATGCACTAGAAGTAGTAGATAATCTACTTAATGATTCTTATAAAGCTACAGGCAGTCCAGATGTTATCAGAAATAGTATTATTAATAAAGCGGTTTTAAAAGATAAGATGAATGAGATTCTAATGGTAGAAAGGCTTAATGGTTCGCGCACTCATAAAAGAGCAAAGAAATTTACTGATGTTGATGATATGCTAAATGTTAATATACCACAGAATTAGGAGGTAAAATAATGGCTTATGTAATTTGCGGTCCATGTGTAGGTGTGAAAGATACAAAATGCAGAGAAGTGTGTCCAGTATCAGCAATATACGAAAATGACGAAAAACTTGTAATAGATGCTGAACTTTGTATTGACTGCGGTGCCTGTGTTCAGGCGTGCCCTGTCAGTGCAATATACCAAGAAGATGATGTGCCTACAGCATGGCTGAAGTATAAGACCGACAAATAATAATCGAAAAGAAAGAAAATGTATTATGAATTTCCCATCAATAGATAAATATATTACTGAAACAGATACAGTAATAACATCAAACGAATACAGCAGAAAAGGAGTACATATACCGGATATTATCGGCGAATACGGTGGCGGCACTATGGCTGCCCTTAGAACCAGGCTACCTATTATGCATATAATGGTTAGCTGTATGGTGCAGGCTATGAAAAGTGCTAAAAGCATAACAAAAAACCCTAAACTGGGACAAACAAAAATAACATCTGAACAGCTAGCCGAGCTTGAAGAATACGCAAAAAGGATTGGAGTAAGCGATATAGGATACACAAAAGTCGACAGGGATATGATATTCAAAGGTGAACAAATTTTATATGAAAATGCGATTGTATTTACTATAGAGATGAAAAAGAGCGAAATAGACACAGCGCCGTCAAAAACAGCGATTAGGGAAATATTCAGGACGTATAATCAGCTGGGTGTTATAGTCAATAAGATAAGCAAATTTCTTAGAAAACAAGGTTTTAACACTATGGCAGCGCCGGCGATAGGCGGAGCAGTTAGCTATGTGCCCCTTGCACAGAAAGCAGGTCTGGGTGTTATCGGAAAGCATGGATTACTAATATCTGACAAGGACTTTGGACCTAGTCTTAGGTTAGCTGCAGTATACACGGATATTGATAATCTGCCATTCTGCAAAGAAAATCCCCATATGTGGGTAAAAGACTTCTGCAAAACCTGCAACAAATGTGTAAGAAGCTGCCCTGCCGGTGCAATATATGAAAACAGCATTGCTGTCAATGGCAATGAAAACACAAGGCAATGCATAGATAACTCTAAATGTGCAACACCGTTTGCTAACGATTATGGGTGCACAGTATGCGTAAAAAGCTGTACATTCTATAATGGGGATTATAATAAAATTAAGAATGCATTTCTAGAGAAGAGTTAAATTTCTTGATTAAATAGATAAGACGATACACCCTTATCCATCAGATTACCTGTAAGCTCAATTAGTTTGTCTGAAGGTATTTTCTTATCTTGTGAAAACCAATACTGCATAATACCAATCATAGCAGACAGTGTGTATTCAACTACAAAGTCAAACTCTAAATCATTAGTTTTTGAATCTATGGTTTTAAATTAATTATGTTCGATCGAATGAAATTGTTCAAAATGCAAAAGTGTTAGGCAAAAACATTGCATCTGAAAGTAGTCTAAGCGAATCTACAAAAATTATTATGAACTTGGATTCAGGCAGAGAAGACTAATATGGAAAACTGGAAAAATTCATTTTTAAAAATATATAGGGCAGATGTTTTTTGTCCTAAGCTCTACTGCAGTACAATTCTCAAAAATTTGGTGGATAATCATTGAGACCGGTTCAGCTATTGCAGTTGTATTTGGTGCGATTGTTAAAGTTTCTGAAAAAGAATAATAGTAATAATGAAAGTGAAAAGTCAAGTTAAACAAAGTAAATGCTAATTACATATAATTTCTATGTTTTTTAAACTCTAATACAAGTATTAAACTTCCACGCAAGTTGCGTGGAAGTTATGAAAAAAATTCCATGGTAGAATAAATCTCTATAAATTTTATGGAGGTTTTATTATGAGAACAAAATACACAGATGAACAAAAGCGACAAATAGTAAATTTGCACAAGCATGGAACTAAGGTCAAAGATATATGTGATGAATATAACATCTCAAAAACAACAATGTATACGTGGATTAAAGAGTATCAGATTTTTAGAATGGGTGATGGTACTAGAATTACTGCAAAAGATTATTACGAATTGCAAAGAAAATATCAAAAAGTTCAAATAGATTATAATATAATTGTTGAATGTAATTGTTTACCGACTGCAAAAACGAAGTATAAACTAGAAGCTATTTCAAGGTTAGATGGTAAATACACTATTCATGCACTATGTAGAGTTTTGTATGTTAGAAGATCTAATTATTACCATTATAAATTAAGAAGACCTAGTGAGACAGAGATAGCAAAGCAAGATGAAGTGCTAAAACCAATTGTAGAAGAGATATTCAATAAAACAAAAGGACGTATAGGATCTAAAAAAATATGCCATCTTATTCAAAGACAAGGTATACCGACAAGCCCAACTAGAGTAAGACGACTGATGAAAGAAATGAATTTAGTATGTAGAGCAACTAGAAAAGGCATAAAATATAACTACTCGAAAAGCTCAGTTCACTGTAAAAATTTATTGAATCGTAACTTTGAACAAACAGAGCCTAATATTGTCTGGGTAAGTGATATTACATACGTTAGAGTAAACAGAAAAGCATATTATTTATGTGTATATATCGATTTATTTTCTAGAAAAGTAATCGGATATACAGTAGATGATAATCAGGAAACAAATATGGTTATTGAAGCGTTCAAAATGGCTAATGCTACTAGAAAACCTAATGGAGGAACTATACTCCATAGTGATCAAGGCATGCAATATAGATGCTATGAGTTTAGAAAATTAATAAAGAGAAATGGGTTTAAATCTTCATATTCAAAAGCAGGATGTCCATATGATAATGCAGTTGCAGAAAGCTTCTTTAGAATGTTTAAGCAAGAAGAAGTTAACCATCATTATTATAAATCCTTTGATGATTTAAAAGACTCTATAGATGAATATATTTATTTCTACAATAACGAAAGACCACATGAAAAATTAGGTAATCTTACACCCAACGAAAAAGAAGAACAGTATTTCAAGTCACAAACATAGAGGAACTGGCATTTGAACACCCGTGACTTGTGAAATTTTATATTTGAAGCTCCCCGTCTTAGAACAGTAATTGCAATTTTCATATACAAGGGCATATAAAAGCATTAACAGATGATTACATCTCTTAATAATCAGATATAAGAAAAGGGCTCCTACACTGGATTCCCGTAAAATCTGTCCAATATAGCGTGCCCTGTTCAATTGGCGGAGAGATAGGGATTCGAACCCTAGATAGCTTTAACACTATGTCGGTGCTTTTCTGATGAGATGGTAAATCAAAACTTATACTATTAGGAACACCATTGCTCCCAACTTCTGTTAATCGTGAATTGCGATAATACTCCTCTGGCGTTCTAGTCTTTCTGTTCCTATATTCTTCACTTGCCCGATAATTTGGATTACCACCATCAATTAATTGCCTAGGCTTCATACTAGCTATTTTTCTATCTAAATTGCTTATACTCGCATACCCACTAGGGTCAATTCCCATCACAGGGTTATTATGCACAAAAGCATACCTATTCATTGAAATAGGATTAGTAAACTCACCCCTATATTCATCCTCATGAATAAACCTCTGTACACCAAATTCATAATACCTTGCACGTAGGTATTGTATACCAGTACTAAAGTCCATAGCCTCTGCATTATAACCAAATACTTTTGGTTGTGGACTATTTGGCATCAAGTCACCATAAGCAGTATAAGCATAAGAAGCAACTATATTATCTTGGCTTACATTATTTATTAGTTAAGAGTTAGCATCATATTCGTATTCAGGAATCACTTTATCTTTTTGAGTAACCTTAGCCAATCTATCCATAACATCGTATGTATAGTTTGTTGTAATATTATCTAGTGTTGTTATAGATGCTTTTCTACCCAGAATGTCATATGTATAGCTTACAGTCTTATCATTACTATCAGTAGTTGAAATCAACCTTTGTATATCATCATACTGATATGTAGTAGTAACTGTCTTATCGACCATTATTGTAACTAAATCTTTTTATTATGTCAGTATTCAAATTATGTAGCTTTATAATACAAAAAGCACTTCATTGAAGCGCTTTATAAGTCTATCAGGATAATAAAACGTATTCCTTAAAATTTTATCATACTATCTGTTATAAAATAAAGTACAGATAAAGTAATATAAATCCTAAAAAGACATCCACAAAAAACAATACTATATAAGTCTTAAATTTTGCTTTAACCTTAAATAATTTAATGAATGCAAACTCAATCAGTAACATAGCTAATATAAATATCAGAAAAGGAAGTACTAATACGAAAAGTAAAGATCTATTTTCCATAAAACCTTTTCTTGTTTTTTCTCCTTCTATTAATACATTCTCATTGAAATCATAAAAATACTCTTCAAAATTTCTTCTGCTCTTAAATGTCACTTTGTTAGATACATTTATTTGATTATCTGTCGTTTGTACAATAATCGCAAAGTCTTTAGGAACAAATTTACCCCATACTATTTGAATTGCATAAATTCCGTTTTCATCCTCTTTGTAATTAAACCTAATATTCTCATCTCTTAAGTTCAGCGCTAAATAACCATCTTCATAATATTTATATAATGCAGACTCGTGTATATCAATTTCTTGTTGCTCAACTGCTGTTATTGCAAGATCATCATATTTAATTTTTACATCTTCAACTAATATGTCGACAATTGCATCTTCTGGCAATGATGTGATGTTAATGTATGCATCAACAGCAGTAGACATGGTAGCTGCGGCTGTCAAACTAAAAGTAAAGCACAAAATTAATGCCAGAGCTGTTGAAGACAAAATTTTCCTGTTCATAATAATTCCTTTCTATCTTTGTTACTTTTACGGTATTAATTTACCGCTGCTATCATACTTATTCTTGGCAGGTGTACCAACAGCAACAGGTAGTAATGCTTCTAGTTCTGTCACATTATTTGCATAATTATCTGTTAAATCACTATTATCACTTGTACCTTCATATAGATATATAAATCCGTTCGGAGAAGCAAGATAAATACCATCATAACCTAATATGTCTACAACAAATGCATCTCCAGGTTCCAATGATCCTGGCTTTCCTGAAAACTCATTGTTAATATGACATTCACAATTTGGATGTGTATGCAAAAGATATTCTTCTCGTCCAGTAGGATGATATGAATTTTGAACAGCAAATTTCCAAACGGTATTATGTACTCCTTCATATATATCAGAATTATAATAAACTCCATTAATACCATACATAACAGCTGCATGTTCTCTATTCGTAGCATCTGTCATAGGCATTGCATTTGAAGAAAACTCCTTAGCAGCATCCTCTTTATTTGAATAAAAGTTTATTGCATCAGGTTGGCTTAGTAGTTCAGCAATATTTCCTACTAAGATAGTCATATCATAAGGAAGATAGCCTTTATATTCAATAAGTTTATCACCAAGTGCCTCATATACTACATCTAATTCATCTATTACAGGATACAAATCAACTTCCGATGATTTACCATCCTCTATATCTTTTAGACAATTAAATACTTCCTCGCTAATCCAAGCAGGTCCATATCCAAATGGATTCCTTACTTTAGGTTTATATGGACTTTTATACTCATACTTTTGATACGTCTTATTACCTGTAGGCAGATACTCTCCATCTATTAGCACCATAGGCGTAGAACCAGCTCTTACCACTGGTGGTTTTACTGTCTTCTTTTTACTCCATATCTTACCACCATCAATCATTGCCATTGTACTTCTTGGATTATACCCACTAGGATCAATCCCCATCACTGGGTTATTATGAGTATAAATATATCTATTCATAGAAATAGGATTTCTGAATTCACCACGATAATCATCCTCTTGGAAGAATCTAGCTATAGTAGCGTCATAATTTCTAGCACGCAAATACTGTATACCAGTTGTGAAGTCTGTTGCCTCAGCATTAAAACCAAATACTTGTGGTTCAAGTGAACTTGGCATCAAGTCACCATACGCAGTATAAGCATATGTAACAACTTTATTATCAGAATCTACACTTCCTACTATACTACCTCTACCATCATATAAAAATGTTTCGTTAGTTAATCCTTTACTATTTATCCTCTGCACACCATATGTATAAGTATTAATGGTATTCCCATCCGCATCATAAGATTGTAGTACTTGCTCGTATGCTGTATTTATATCATTAACATAGTAAGTCGCAACTCCATTTGTTGACTCAGATAACCTATTACCAGCTCCATTATATGTATATTCCTTATCTACGCCATTGCCATTTAAAGCTGTAAGATTACCATGAACATCATAGGTGTATTTTTCTCCACTAGTCTTTTCTGTTAAATCACCATTAGCATTATATTTATAACCTATTGTATTTCCATTGGTTGCTTCTTCTATTAATTGGTTACCTGCATTGTATTTATATGCTATTGCTTGTCCATTAATATTCTTAGTTAGCATATTACCAACGTTATCGTAAGTATACTTTTCAGCATAATCATTATCAGTAAACTCGGTTAACTGGTCAGCAGCATCATAAGTATAAGTTCTGTTATTTGTCTTATCTCCCTCTATCCTAACCTCACTAACTATATTACCAATCTTATCATACTCATATTCCCACTATTGCAACGTTGCAATAGTAAAAAATATTAGAGTGCTATTAACACTCTAACATAATTTTATTCTACCTTGATAAGTTCATCTAAACTTACCAAATAATACGATTTACCATCAATATCCACCATTACTTGGTAATCATCTTTTATGGATTTACTATCTAAGACTTTATAAAAGTATTTACTCCCATGTGCTTCAATGGGCTCCCATTCATTAAAATTATCATAAACAACAACATTGCTACTTTTTCCTTTAATCAAATATTGCTCTATCAGCATTATATAGTTATTATTATGTGTATACAAATCAACAAAAGCTTTAAAATCAACTGATTCAATATCAATAAACTTCAAGTCGTTTTTTATACTTTTGGTTTCCTCATGCCAATTATTAGAAACTATATACTTACCTTCAGAATTCTTTATTACAAACGATTTTTTTTCATCAGTAAAAACGAAAAAATAATTCTCATCACCAATGATTATTGCATCTGTGTTCTTATATTTATTATTTATTATTTCTGTCATTGAACTATAATAATTTTTATCTGTTTTTATTTCAGACAAAACTATTAGATAACCACTATAAATAGTTACTGCAATAAAAGCTATGACTCCAATCTTAAGTACTAATTTTTGTCTTGCGTTTAAATTTATTTTTTTTAAGCTATTCCCAAATAAAATTCTTTCGTTTGTAAATGCATGTTTTGATATCTTAGATGCGTTAAAATAATGTTTAAATAATATAATAAATGCAATATTAATCAATAACAATATTGTCCATACAGCATTGCTTTTAAAATCAAAATATACATTTTCAGCTAGTGATAATATACAATTAGGTGGTTCTATTAAAATATGTAATATAAAAAATCTTAATACAATATAACCTAATAAAAATTTTATAATATGCTTATATTTAATTGTCATCAAATAAATTAAAAATATATTTGATGCTACTAACGAGCAGTATAAAACTATAGTTAAGATATTTGATTCTTCACCTAAAAAATTAATGAATTTATTTACTAAATTTATTAAAGAAACTACTAAATATATATTTAAGCAGTATAATACTCTTTTTTGCTTTTCTTTACAAGAATTCTTTTGTATTTTATCAAGAACTCTATCAATATTTAAATCTAGGCAGCTTTGTTCAGAGATTACTTCTAATAGCTCTTTATACTTGCTTCTGTTTTCTTCAAAGTTTATGATTTCTATTTTTACATCTTTTTTATTATCTTTTGAATGTATTATTATGCTCTCATTTATTTCTATATTCTTAATATTACTATAAAATATTGACTTTGGTAACACATGCCCTATCCGAATTTTTATATCATCCATCCAAATAGAACACTGCATTTTACTTATTATAGCTATTAACGCTGCTACAACAGAACAATGTATTATTATTTGCCAAACATTCATAATATTGTTAGGCATAGTAGCTCTTAACTCCTTAAATAAGAAATAGAAATATACTTCAGCTACTAAAGCAATTAATACCATATAAACTTTTATCTTTTTATCACTGCTAATACTTATCTTTTTCATATCTTTTCCCTTTAATTTAATGGTTTTATCGTTGTGCTTACATTACTTCTTAGAAATTTTTCATAATAGTCTAACATACCAGGATATTTATTTTCTATTATTGTTTCCGCATACTCCAGCTCATCATTTGCTTCCCTTATTTTGCCTTTTTTTTCTACCCAATCTGTATAAACAACCACATTAGTTCTTGTAATTTCGTAATTCTCATACTCAAGTGCATTTCTTTCACCTTTTTTTTCTTTTAACTCCTTCTTAGCTGCCTTGTATTCATCTGTTTGGTAACCCACTGTTGCCCATGCATCTACTGTTGACGCCCATGTCTCTGCATCTATTGATAGTACAGCTCCTAGCACAGCTCCTAAAGCTGGTACTTTCTCTGTAGCATAAGCTGCCAACCCAGCGATAAATACAGCTCCAACAGTTAATGCAGAATAACCTAGCGCTATAAGCACATCTAAAACAGTTGGAGGGTTATACTTTTGATCAACAGTTCTCTCTAACTTTTCAATTTCCGCTTCCAAATAACTTATTTTTTCCTTGTTTGTTCTTACGGTTACTCTTAAATCGGCAATTCTGTTTCTTAATGCTTTTATTTCAGCATATAATTTCAAAAATTCATCCGGGAAAGAAGGTTCTATGGGTTCAATGTTAGGATCAAATGAATCATATGCATCTGAACCACAATAATGAGTATTTCCTTCATTATCAATAAACGTTCCATTTGGATACAATACACCGTTTGGCGTTTGCATCCCACCTTCTAGCTCTTCGTTTGAGTTGTCATCCGAGCCATTATTACCATTTGCTTTATCCCTATAATATTCTTCTGGTGTTCTTATCTTCCTATTCCTATATTCTTCACTTGCCCAATAATCAGGATTACCACCATCTATTAACCTCATAGGAGGAGTGCTAGCTCTAGCAACAGGTCTTTCTAGCTTTGGTCTTACTGCACCAACATGTTTCCTAACACGTTTCATTATCTTATTACTACTTTTTACTGCATACCCACTAGGGTCAATACCCATCACAGGGTTATTATGTGCATAAGCATACCTATTCATTGATATAGGATTAATAAACCTTCCTCTATAATCATCCTCTTGGAAGAACTTGCTTATTGTAGTATCATAATACCTAGCACGCAAATACTGCATACCAGTCTCAAAATCCGTAGCTTCTGCATTATACCCAAATACTTTTGGTTGTGGGCTTTGCGGCATTAAATCACCGTATGCTGTGTAGCTGTAACTTGCAAAGTTATTACTATTATCTACAACTCCAACTACTGAACCACGACCATCATACAAGTATGTTTCGTTAGTTTCACCTTTACTATCAATCCTTTGTAGACCGTAGGTATATGTATCAATTACACCTTCATTACTGTATGTTTGTAAAACTTGCTCATACGGTTTATTTAAGTCATTTACATAGTATGTTGTCTCTCCATTGGCTGTCTTAGACAACCTATTACCGTTACCGTTGTATGTAAAGCTTTGGTCAATCTTATCACCCTTAATACTGGTTAAATTACCCTGTATATCATAAGTATACTTTTCTCCAGTGGATTTTTCAACCAAATCACCGTTCTGATTATAAATATATTCAATGGTCTTTTCTTGTAATGTTTCTGTTACTAGTTGATTAGCTTCATTGTATGTATAAGCAGTTGCTTTATCATCGACAACTTTTTCAAGCATATTACCCACGCTATCGTAAGTATACTTTTCTATGTAATCGTTATCCTTAAACTCAATCAATTGACTTGCACTGTCATAATCATAAATTCTAGTATTCTTGTTATCTTGCTCAGTTCTTACTTCCTCTACAATATTTCCAATAGCATCATATTGATATGTGAAATCTTGTATCTTTGAGTTAACATCACTAGTTGTCAACTGTGTTAACTGTCCTAGTTCGTTATATTCATATTTAGTTGTAATATCATTTCTTACATTGCTGATTAATTGTGAATTAGCATCATATTCATATTCAGCTATTACTTCATTTTGAGTAACCTTAGACAATCTATCCATAACATCATATGTATAGTTTGTTGTAATATTATCTGGTGTTGTTATAGATGCTTTTCTACCCAATATATCATAAGTGTAGCTTACAGTCTTATCATTACTATCAGTAGTTGAAATCAACCTTTGCATATCATCATACTGATATGTTGTAGTGCCTGTCTTATCAACCATTGTGGTTGTTGAGCCTACTTCATTGTAACCATAGTTAATTTTGGTACCATCAGAATATTCTACATCTGTCATTCTTCCAGCTAAATCATATGCATAATTACTTGTAG
>Ga0209475_10003848_pt1 | contig 13408 bp, 11 predicted proteins | sample tdDd471_FD_187128 | JGI IMG/M metagenome (GOLD analysis project Ga0209475, IMG submission 187128) | Marine sediment microbial communities from the Atlantic coast under amendment with organic carbon and nitrate - tdDd47.1 (SPAdes)... | ecosystem: Environmental > Aquatic > Marine > Coastal >... | reverse complement strand
CTTCGCCTTTGCCCGCAAGGAGCCATTTCAGACCAATCAATGGCTGGTTATACCACTGGAGCGCAGGGTACATGCTCACCGGTTTTTTGCAGGCGTACTGGACGTACAATTCAAGGTGATCCTGAAGATTTTCGCCAACGCCCGGAAGGTCCTGAACCACGTTAATACCGAGTGCTGAAAGCTCTTTGCCGTTGCCCACTCCAGAGAGTTGGAGCAACTGCGGGGAGTTGATGGACCCGCCGCAGCAAATGATTTCACCGGCGTACGCCTTCATGACCTGTTTGGCGCGAGTGTATTCCACTCCCACGGCGCGTTTGCCTTCGAACAGGATGCGCGTTGTCATGGCCTTGCATTTAACGGTCAGGTTGCGGCGGTTTTTGACAGGATGGATGTATGCGCGAGCGGCATTCCAACGGCGACCCTGATAGGTCGTGCGGTCAAATTTGCCGAAGCCTTCTTGTTGGTAGCCATTAACATCCTTGGTCAATGGATAGCCTGCTTCCTGCACGGCATTGAAGAAGGCGTTGAAGAGCGGATTGTCGCATTCCGGTTCCGTCAGGTAGAGTGGGCCGACAGCTCCCTGATATTCATCAGCACCGGCAGTACGTCCTTCAAATCGTTTGAAATACGGAAGACAATGGGCGTACGACCAGTTTTCCAGCCCGTCCTCTTTGGCCCACTTCTCGTAATCCATGGCGTTGCCACGGATGTGGATCATGCCGTTGATGCAACTGGAACCGCCAAGCACCTTGCCGCGCGGCTGATAGATGCGGCGATTGTTCATGTGTGGTTCAGGCTCGGATTCATACCACCAGTTGTAGGTCTTTCCGGCCAGAGGGTATGTCAGCGCGGCAGGCATATGGATGCGGAAATCAAATTTGAAGTCAGGCAATCCAGCTTCAAGGACCAGGACCTTGTTTTTGGGATTGGCACTCAGGCGGTTGGCCAGGACAGAACCTGCGGAGCCGCCACCGACAATTATGTAATCATATGTTTTCATCTGTATTCTCTCTTGTAGCTATTGTTCGTCTTTTTGAAGAAATTCGGCATCCGGTTCATTCGTAAGCGCTGCCTTTTCATCAATGCATTGGCGTAGAAGCACATAGTGGTGCCCGATGAATGCCAAGGCTCGCATGAGTTCACCTTGAGCGATTGCCCGCGCCGTATCACTCCAGTTGGCCGCAGCCCTTTCGCGGTAGGCCGCATCTTCGTACAGGGCATAGTCATGGGAGCTGAATCCCATCTGGATGGCGTGCATGATCCATTCGAAAAGCGGGTTGCGGGCCATACGAGCCAGCATGATGTTCAATTTTCGATCAAGCTCGCTACTGGCGATAAAGTCTGGCTCGTCTTCCCGAAGCATTGATTCCAATCGAAGTGCTTCTTTGAACAGCTCGTCCTTTTCGGTTTGATCTGCATGCGCGATGGCGAGTTGAGTAATCGTTCTATCTATGGTCTCGCGAAATTCGATGAGTTTTTCAGGTTTCACAGGATTTTGCTTGAGAAACAGGGCAAGGGATTCTGAAACATTGTCGACATCAAGCTGTCGAATATAGGCTCCGCCCTTGGCCCCTTTTTTTACCTCAAGGAGTCCTTTTTGTTTGAGGATTTTGATGGCCTCACGAACGACGCCGCGCCCGGTGCCGAATTGTGATTGCATCTCTCTTTCGCTTGGCAAACGTTCGCCGGGCGACAGGCGTCCATCCATGATGGCTGCTTCAATCTGGAGAGCGACTTCCTCGCTGGCACGTCCGGCCTGAACGGGACTGAACATGGTTTGAATACTGATATTGTCAGGCAATGGTACTACCTATATGGTGGTTTTGTGGATAAAAAATGAATTTATAGATATTTCTCTTGTCTTTGGTCGTACCATTCTAGGCATACCATTCTGATTCAGTCAAGAAGGCGTTAGGGAATACAGGGTGGCTGGTTAATTGAAGAGAGCCCACAGTTTTGGAATCAGTCGGAGGAAGTCCGTAAGGGCCATGATTTTAAGCATAAAGTATAAGAGTGTCCGCAAAATGTACGCGCATTTTTGCTGTTTGTTGTGCTAAAACAAAATAAATAGAAAAGCCCCATAGTGATATAATTTACTGTGGGGCTTGATTATTCTTTGGAGCGAGGAATCGGAGTTGAACCGACGCCCTGCTGATTGTTTATCAGTGTATCATCCTTTGTAACTTGTGTAGTTTGCAATGGCTGTCGCTAATTGGGGGTATTGGGCTATTCTCTTTGTTGGGTTGTGTTTGAAAGGTGCAGTTGTTTTGTTAAAATTTTCGGGCTTCACTATGTCGGTTTTACGGAGCCAACGTGCTTGTGCCAAACGTTCATACTCTCCAGCTTGCCTGCGATCTGTGTGTTGTTGTGCAGCGTACCGCCAAAAGTGTATTCAGCACGAGAAAATACGATGTTCATGCCATAACTCTCTGCTCTGGCTATGGTGTAGGCTGTGTTGATGGGGAGGTCCTTCGCTGCGTGTTCCATGGCTGTGAGAAGGCGTCCAGCGGCACCCTGTCCCCGGTAATCCGGCAGTGTAGCAAAGTCGGTCATCTCGGCACATTGCCAGCTCCTATCCATTTCCATGGAAGCGGCGGCTACCAGCTTGTCGTCGGACAAAATGCCAAAGAAGGCGGTATCTGCCAGCATGGATTCTCGTAGAAACAACTGGTCGTGCAATGGGAATGGATAGGTTGTGAATACCGTGGCGTAGAGGGCTGCAAGCTCATCAATATTCTTTAGTTGTAAGCGAACAACTTTGCCATTTTCTGTATGCTTCTGAGGAGTGTCGGCTTTCCTGTCTGCTTGATCGAGCACCTCGGAGATGTGCTCGAAGTTCTTGGGGATGGCGCGACTTTGGTCGAGGTATTTGCTCATGAAATACCCGGCACTTTTTCCTTTGTACATGAAAGGTACTCGCGCTTCATCCACGAAACCCAGCGCGGCAAAATGAGATGTGGCGTTGGCCGGGACCTTGGCGAATAGCTTTGTGTAGCCGTTTTGACGGCCAAGCTCATACATCTTGTTCACGATGTCGGGCAGGTCCACCGGATCGAGTTTCATCAGGTAGACGCGATCATTGGACGGACCATGCTGGACCATTGAGTTTCCGAGAAAAAGGATCTCATCAGGCTGCATCGTCTCTCCTGTCAATACGCTCGTTGTCTTCGGGGGTGAGGCTGGTGGTGTCGTCCCAGTCCGACAACAGTTTCTCAATGCCAATGGCCTTTTCTTCGGCGTCATCTTCTTTAAGCTGCAAGTTGCAATTTGAGCATTCGCGGTCGCAATAATTGGGTTCGTATGAACTTGGCTCATTATATGTAGTGATAACGCCTTCGTAGTTTCTGAGCACTACTTTGTTGGCTCCCCATGACACGATATAGTTGGGCATGATCGGTATTTTCCCTCCGCCTCCAGGGGCATCCACTACGTATGTGGGAACGGAGAATCCACTGGTGTGTCCGCGAAGGCTTTCGATAATTTCAATGCCTTTACCGATAGGGGTGCGGAAGTGGGTAAGACCTTCAGAAAGGTCACATTGATAAAGGTAGTAAGGGCGCACGCGGTTCTTTACCAGTTTCTGGTTGAGTGTTTTGATGAGGCGTTGGCAGTCATTGACGCCCGCGAGAAGCACGCTTTGGTTGCCAAGCGGGATGCCTGCATCCGCCAGACGTTGCAGGGCTCGACGCGAGGATGTCGTCAGTTCGCGTGGATGGTTGAAATGTGTATTGATCCAGAGAGGATGGTGTTTTTTCAGCATGTTCACGAGATTGTCAGTAATGCGATATGGAAGCACCACGGGCATGCGGGTTCCGATCCTGATAACTTCCACATGTTCGATCTCACCCAGCTTGGTTAAAATGTAGTCGAGTTTCTGATCAGAGAGCATGAGCGGGTCGCCGCCGGAAAGGAGTACATCGCGGACCTGAGGCGTGTTGCGAATATATTCCAGCCCTTGTTCGATATCGTGACCGGACGGAATGGAGTCGACATCACCCACCTTACGTTTGCGGGTGCAGTGACGGCAGTACATGGCGCAGGTGTTGCTGATGTGAAAAAGGACTCTGTCCGGGTAGCGATGAGTGAGGCCTGGAACAGGGCTGTCCTTGTCTTCATGCAACGGGTCAGTCATGTCGTACTTGTCAATTTTAAGCTCTTCGGGCGATGGGAAGGACTGTAGGAATATCGGATCATTTTCATAATCATCCACATCGATGAGCGAGAGGTAATACGGGGTCACGGACAGAGGAAATTTGCGTGTGGTTTGTTCGAATATTTTTTTCTTTCGTTCTGGGAAGGTTACGCCGAGCACTCGTTCGAAATCGTCTACTGTTTTGATTGCGTGGCGAATGTGCCATTTCCAGTCCGTCCAGTCAGACCTGGACGCACTATCTCTCAGTGATTCCGCGACTTCCTGCTGGTGTTCGGTGAATATTGGCAAATTATCTCCTTGGTTACAGTATTTGACTCAGAAATTCCTGAGTCCGGGCTTCGACGGGAGAGTCGAATATTGCTGCCGGGATATCCTTTTCGAGGATGACCCCTTCATCCATGAACGCCACCGTGTCGGCGACTTCACGAGCAAAGCCCATTTCATGTGTGACGATCATCATGGTCATGCCGTCTTCGGCCAGATTTTGCATGACGGAAAGCACCTCGCCCACCAACTCGGGGTCAAGGGCGGATGTCGGTTCATCAAAGAGCATGACATCAGGTTCCATAGCCAGGGCGCGGGCGATGGCTACGCGCTGCTTCTGTCCACCCGATAACGTGCTTGGGTAGGCATCTTCCTTGTCGTTCAGGCCGACCTTGTCCAGGAAGTGTCTGCCGATTTCCTTGGCCTCTTTCTTCTTCATCTTTTTGACCTGAGTGGGACCTTCGATGACGTTGCCTAACACGGTCATGTGCGGGAAGAGGTTAAAATGCTGAAAGACCATGCCGACGCGGGCACGCAAAGCGTTGATGCGCTTTTCGTCGCCAGTCAGTTCCCAGCCGTTGATCTTCACGTCGCCTTCCTCAAATGTTTCGAGGTAGTTGACGCAGCGCAAGAGTGTTGATTTCCCCGAGCCGCTTGCTCCAATGACGCAGAGGACCTCGGAAGGATGGACATCCAGATTGATGCCTTTGAGGACGTGGTTGTCCCCAAACCATTTGTTCAGGTTCGAAATTTCGATAACGGGTTGTTCGCTCATCATTATGCCTGTGCGCCATCCACATCGAGACGTGCCTCGATGAAGCGGAATGTTTTGCTGAAAATAGCCGTGTAGAACAGGTAGAATAGGGCGGCGATGCACAGCATCTCCATCATCATGAAGTTGGATGAGGCCAGTTGCTGGGATTTGAGCAGCAATTCGTTGATGGTGATGGTGCTGGCCAGTGACGAATCTTTCAGGGCGATGATGAACTGGTTCCCTAGAGACGGGATGGCCCGTTTGAAGGCCTGGGGCAGAACGATGCGGATCATGGCGCGGTTATATGACATGCCAATACTTCGGGCCGCCTCCATCTGGCCGTCGGAAATGGAAATGATCGCGCCTCTGAATATCTCGGCGATGTAGGCACCGTTATGGATGCCCAGTGCAAGTGTGGCGGAAGTCAGGGCGTCGAAGCCTGCCACACTGCGTAGCCCGAAATAGATGAATAGGAGCTGCAGCAGCAGTGGCGTGCCCCTGATAATGTAAATGTAGGCACGCGCAGGCAGATAGAAATACGTTTTGTCGGATATGCGTAAAAAGGCTGTACCAAGCCCCAATCCCAGTCCCAGTAGAATGCCCAGCGTGGTAATCTTGATAGTCATCCATGCTGCAGGCAGAAAGAAGGGTAGGTACTTCGCGAATACGGTGAAATCGAAATCCATGATTCGTTCCTATGTATGAGTATAGAAAACTGGCGCGGCGTTTCGTGAAGGAAACGCCGCGCTGGGAGAGGGTGAAGTGCGCTATCGGACCGTGATGTCGGTCTTGAGCCACTTCTGGCTCAGCGTGGAGAGGGTGCCGTCTTTGTGCATGGCGGTCAAAATCGTGTTGACTTCGGTGAGCAGAGAGTCGTCACCCTTGCGGAAGGCAACTGCGATGTCTTCGCCGCGGAGCGGCATGCCAAGCAGAGTTATGTCGAACTTTCCGCTATTCATGGCATTCACGCCCACAACGCGGTCAGTGATAACGCCGTCGACCACACCGCTATTTAATTCGGTCAGAGTATGGGTGTCGTCTTTGTAGAGTTTCACGTCGCCAGCACCGAGCTTTTCTGCGTCCGTGGCGAAGGTGGTACCTGTTACTACTCCGATGGTTTTTCCCTTGAATTGGTTGGGAGCGGTGAACGGAGCGCCCTTTTTAACGAACAGTTGAGGACCTGAGTAGTAGTATGGAGTGGAAAAGTTGACGACTTCAAGTCGTTTTTGGGTGACGGCCATGCTCCCAAGAATGCCGTCGTAAACTCCAGATCGGAGGCCTTCGATGATCCCGCTCCACTCAGTGGTTACGGGCTTGAAGTTGACGCCGAGCCGTGTTGCGACTTCGTTGGCAACGTCCACGTCGAATCCCACAAGCTCATTGTTGTCGTTATAGAAATTGAAAGGAGGATAACCGCCACTCATGGCAAAGCTGATTTCTCCAGCTTCCTTGACGCGGGGCAGGGAATCCTTGTTGTTTTCGGAGCAGCCAATAAGCATAAATGTAAGGAGCGTGACCGCGAAAGCGGCCAGCATAAGACGAATCTGTTGCATGATATATCCTATGGGCTTTTGAGGTAGCAGTTTCTCGGCATGACGATAAACCGCTCGTTGTTGAATGAGGACTCTGCGGTGAGAGTCTCATTATGGAGTGCGAGGATGAGGGTGAGAAAAAGCGTGGCGAGCAAAGGGATGACAAAGATCACGACATCGGTTGCTTCGAATTCAAATCCTTTGAATGGAAAACTCATTGTTTTATTCTTGCGCACATGTGGTTAGAAGTTGCTTTCGTTGTAAGTGAAGCAGCTTCAGGCATCCCCGACAAGGGGGTGTGGCGGGTATATTTCGGGTATTCGGGTATGCCCGATTAGGCGAGTGATGGCTTTTGTCGTAGGTAGTTGAAAAGGGAAGCTTTTCTTCCTCGCAGGCCAAGTTTTCTACGAATGTTTTTTCTGTGGGTCTGCACGGTTTCAAAGGACATGTTGAGGAGCCCGGCAATTTCTTTGCCGCTACGGCCCAGTTGGATGAGTTGGCAGACTTCCATTTCTCGGGGAGAAAGCCGCAGGAGTTCAGAGTCGAACTCTCCAGAGGAATCGTTTGCCAGGTCTACAAGCTGGTCTTCTATGACGCTCTTGTATCCTTCACGCACTTCTGGGATATTTGAAGTCGTGATTCGCTCCAGAGCTGGTAGCATCTGTTTCTTTACCTGGCTGGTCAACTGCTCCCTCATCTCCTTGCGATCTTCTTCCACCGATTTGATGACCTGTCGCAGTGCAATATCTTTTTCCCGCACCTCGGATTTTTTGTCCTGAAGATCCTCTTTAAGCCCTTCATGCTCTGTCAGGTCGTGAAGGATGAGCTGGTGCAGCGAGTAATCTGTAAAGGTTATCTTGCGCAGGGTGGCCGCTGCAGGGAAACCTTCACCTTCTCCATCGATGGCGACCACATTTTCATTCCACAATTCCTTGGCTTTGAGTGTATGCATGGCGTTGCGAAGAGTCGCGTGAAAGCGTTTGCCCAAAAGCCGTTTGAAATCTACTCCGCTCAGGCTTTGTTCCGATCTGGCGTGCTGTTTCTGAGCAGCCGTGTTGGCGGCAATGATGACGCCGGTGTCGTCGATGAGGAAGGTTGCATCCAGTGTCGTATCAAAGAAGGCATTGAACAAGGTAATGGAGTCGGACCAAGCAGAAATATTATCCTCAAGCCGTTCTTCATAGCTTTCGTACAGAGCTTCCATGGGACGGTTGTCGGTGGCTATGACGACATATCCTCCCTGAGTAGTAAGAGCGGTAGGCAACGGAATGATTCGAAGCAGAAAACTTCGTCCGTCACAGCATGATATTTCGTGAATTTGGAGAGGCTGAAATCGACTGAGAGTGTCTTTGAGTGATGATGTTTCCAACGCGAGCACCTTCCAGAAGGGTACCCCTTTTCTGATGCTGTCAGGGAGGTAGCTCAGTTTGACGTCATTGGATTTAAGCACCACGCCTTGGTCATCGACAAAAAGGATGACATCATCCCAAGCTTCGATCACGTCTCCCGGGTCAGTCAGTGTTGTCGTCTCGTTCATACCCTTGGGGTAGCACGGTGTTTGGTGAATTACAAAAAGCAGAAAAATGTTGGAGCCCGATCTGGTGTCCCAAGTCTTTTTCAGAAACTCAATTAGGCCACAAAAAAAGTCTAGATTTACGCTAACTCCTTGATATCGTTGGGGCCGAGAGTCGGAGTTAAACCGACGATCTACTGATTACGAAGTCGTTAGTGTTCTACAATATTTAATTCTGTAGTCGTCTGAAATTGTTCGCATTCTGTGTGCCGTTTGCGCATGAAAATCTGTTTCGGTCCAATGCAGAATTCAATATTTCTAATGTTACTTCAATTCATTGAGCTGTTCTGGAAAAAAAGCATGGCCTTGTCATTTCCCCGATTGTGTTGAGTGATTCAGCTTAACGGTGTAACAGTTTTCTTTCGTTTCTAAGATTATTAGGAGAATGGAATGAACGATCGAGCGTTGATGTTTACGGCTATAGCCTTGACCGGGACTATCGTGGGGTGGGGAGCCTATGACTCGATCGGTCTTGCCGGTTTTGCTGATAGCGTTGTGCAGTTGATGTTTCAGAGCAGAGGGTGGTTTATTATGCTGACCACCAATATTTTGCTTATCTCCTGTGCCTGGTTGGCATTTTCGCGATATGGGAAGATTCGTTTAGGACAGGATGAAGAGCGCCCTGAGTTTTCTACGGGGAGTTGGCTGACAATGATGTTCGCGGCAGGAATGGGTGTCGGCCTGCTGTTTTATGGTGTGGCGGAGCCAGCCACGCATTTCCTATTTGCCGAGCAGGAACTCCCCCCTCGGTTGGCCGCATCCGCATCTATTTTCGTGACCATATTTCACTGGGGATTTCATGCATGGGCCATATACGGGCTTACCGGGCTGGTCATAGCGTATTTTTCATATCGTATTGGAGCGCCCACAATGCTGAGTTCTCCCATTGTTGTAGCCTTTGGAACGGGATGGCTGCCGAAGACTGTCGGTTGGGGGATAAACGTCCTTGCCATTTATGCGATTGCTATTGGGTTGGCAGGCTCGGTCGCGATGGGAGTGTTCCAGGTACAGAGTGGCATCGCTGATCTTGTCGGAATTCAAGGAGGGGGGCTTGGGTTGTCCTTCGGTGTCTTCGGTGTCCTTTGCGTTGCCTACTTCATTCCCTTGCTCAAGGATCTTGGGGATGGCATGGCTAAACTTTCCAATACAGCAATAGCCATTACCATTGCTCTCTTATGTTACATCGTCCTCACTGGGCCGACATCATTTCTCATGAGCAGCACCCTTGATGCCACAGGGAATTATTTGAGCCAAGCCTTTTGGCAGGGGTTCCATACATATGCCTTTTTCGGGGGCGAAGTGGCCGATTGGTTCAGCTCCTGGACCTTGAACTATATGGTTTGGTGGCTTGCCTGGGCACCGTTTGTCGGTGTGTTTATCGCTCGAATTTCAAAGGGAAGGACGATTCGGGAGTTTGTCCTTGGTGTATTGTTGGCGCCGACCGGGTTCTCGATAGTCTGGTTCAGTATTCTGGGAAGCATGGGATTTTATTCTGCCAAGAATGGGGCTTTTTCTCTTGAACAGGCACGTGATAGCGCGGACTCTGCGACTTTTGCGCTGTTGGAATCGCTTCCATTGTCGGATGTCGCCAGCGTTGCGGTGATCATTGCTGCGTCTTTGTTTATCGTTACAAGCGTAGTGAGTGCGGCGTATGTACTCGCCATGTTTTCTTCAGGTGGAGACGAGAATCCGTCTACACGCGTCAAGTTGGTTTGGGGAGCCTTGCTCGGTGCGTTGGGGCTGGTCATGATCATCACTGAAAGTGTGGATGCAGTTCGCTCGATAATAGCGATGTCTGCAAATCCTTTTGTTTTCATTATATTGCTCTTGTTAGTGTGCCTACTCAAGGCGTTGAAGAAGGAAAAAGGGGCGCGGTAATGACTGGCCACATTCTGGATACAGTACTAAACATCTGGGTGTTTGTTTTTATAGGAATACTCTTTTTTCTGTATTTCAAGGAAGACCCTGCTGATAAAAAGTGAAGAGTCCTCTTTGGCCTCTTAGTTCATCGAAGGTACATATTTGCTTCCAACTGACGCCCACCTGGTTTGAAATCAGTTGGTGATGGGGCGAAACATCCTGAATTCATGGAGTCAGAGAATAAGTGTCCGCAAATTGTACGCACAAAACAATCAGTTTTGAGCCATTCTAGATGAAACAAGAAAAGCCCCACAGCGACATAACTCGCTGTGGGGCTTGATCATTCCTTGGAGCCAGGAATCGGAGTTGAACCGACGACCTACTGATTACGAATCAGTTGCTCTACCAACTGAGCTATCCTGGCGAAATGGGACTCGATTTTTAAACCAAGGGGCGGTGTGGGGTCAAGTGAAAAGACGTGATTTCGTGAAACTGGTGTGATGGGCGTGAGTGTGCTGATCTCTCTTTTGAGTTTACAATTATCCCGAGAGCTTGATATGCCTGTGCAAGTGTAGGAAATATTGATGTTCAAAGGTGAGGGGTGCATGCGTAGTCGTTTTTCTTTTTTTGTTTTTATCATGTTTCTGTTGTGTCTTTTGTCGGGTGCTGTTTCTACGGCCATGGCTACAGGTGGTGGTAACTCCGTTTCCGTGGAAAATGTGACGATTCCGCAAGGCGCCACACCCGATCAAGTCAGAGACATAATGGGTTCCTTGAGCGACGAGCAGGTTCGCGGTCTTCTTATTCAGGAGTTGAAAAAGGAGGCGGATGCTGCGCGCAAGCCAGAGAAAGTGACAGGTCTCGCAGGCCTGGTTCAGCGCATGCGCAAAGGGACTTCCTTTTTGCGGGACCGATTTGAATATCTCTTTTCCGGTGCTGCCGCTGCCCCGAGGGAATTGCCAGAAAAGGTACAGAATATACTTGGTGGGGATGATAATCTGACCGTAGGCAAGTTGATTCTCGCATTGGTGGTCCTTACCGCACTCTGGCTCGGAGCCATGTTCCTATTTCGGAAAAAAACCGTCAATATTCGCAAGAGCTTTGAAGTCACGCCGCCGGACGCTATGTGGTACACCTGTATGGGGCGGTTGTTCATGCGGGCATTGCTGGATCTTTTCGGTGTGGTTCTTATCCTGGCGGTTGTTTTTGCCGGCTATCTTATTCTTTTTAGTGAAGGTGCGGCCAGTAAACCTGTCATTATTGCATGGCTGTCGGCTATTGTCTTTTTGGAATTGGTCAAACTGGTGGCCAGGTTCATACTCGCTCCCAAAGCTCCTGCTCTCAGGTATTTGCCTTTGAGCGATCGAACCGCGCAATATCTTTATATTTGGACTGTTTGGGTTGGCCGTATCATCGCGACCGGCTTGCTCTTGACGACACTTCTGCGACTTGAAGGTGGAAGTGAAGCTTTGATTCTGCTGATTTCCACTCTGTGTGGTCTGGCCGTGGTGTTTGTTCTCATGCTCTTGATTCTATGGAACAGTAGACCTGTTGCCGAGGCCCTTAGGGCTCGGAGCACGCCCGGTTCGTTGGGACATCAATTCGCGGGCTTTTGGCATGTGGCCGCGATTGCCTACGTGTTGGGATTCTGGGTGTTCTGGGTGGTTGGGCTTATGATTTTTGGCACCAAGGCTATGTTGCCCGGCATTCTGACACTACTGGCAGTGCCGTTGTATCTTATCTTTGATTGGGCAACGCAGCGATTGGTCATGTTTGCCGCCGACATGGCAGGGCCATCCATTCCTGAACAAGCTGCTGAGGATGAGCTGGAAGCGTCTGATGACAGTGAATCTGTCGGACTTATCGAAAAGCATGCGACACGCTTTCAGACATTTTTGAGCAAGGGCTTCCGCTTTATTCTGTTGGCTGGTTTTGTCTTTGGCCTGCTTCGTGTGTGGGGTATTGATTTCGACTTGGGGCGGACCACTGTCCGGGCGGCTTTCAACACGCTGATTACTTTGGTGCTCGCATACATTGTCTGGGTCTTCATCAGTCGAACAATCGAACGCAAGCTGACTGCCAAGGCGGCGGATCAAGGTGCTGGCGGCGGTCATGAAGGTGGCGGCCCCGGTGGTGATCGTTTTGCCACGTTGTTGCAGTTGTTGAAAAAATTTATTTTTGGTGCCTTACTGGTTGTCACGGTGTTGATTATTTTGTCTTCACTCGGTGTGGATATCGGGCCGCTGATCGCTGGTGCGTCGGTCTTTGGTATCGCCATAGGTTTCGGCGCACAAACTCTGGTCAAGGACATCATCTCGGGTATCTTTTTCCTGACAGATGATGCCTTTCGGGTGGGTGATTACATCGAAACCGGTGGGGCCATGGGAACGGTCGAGGAAATTTCTGTACGATCTCTTAAGCTACGGCATCACCTCGGTTTTTTGTATACCATTCCGTTTGGCTCCATGAAGCTTGTCAAGAATAATACTCGCGACTGGGCGGTCATGAAGCTGCAGTATCTTGTGCCGTTTGATACTGACATCCAGCAGGTGAAGAAGATCATCAAGAAGATCAACAAGGAAGTGCGTGCTGTCCCAGAGCTGGATGCCGTGATGCTTGGTGACATCAAAAGTCAGGGCGTCAAGGCCATGGAAGAATACGGCATGCGTATGCGGGTCAAGTTCATGACGAAACCTGGCGGCCAGTTCGTTTTGCGCAAGCTTGTACTTGCAAAAATGCGTAAGCATTTTGCCGAAGCGGGTATCGAGTTTGCGCGTCCTCGTGTTTCTGTTCAAATTCCTGATGGTGCGGAATTGTCTGATGGAGAACGTGCCCAGGTGGCCGCTGCGGCAGCCAAGACTGTTGATGATAAAGAAAAACAGAAGGCTGCAGCAAAGAAAAAAGGTAAGAAATAAGCGAGTTGAAGTTGGCGATGGATTACACGTTGTCAATAGATGATGGTGGCGATTACCTCATTGCCATTGTTTCGGGTGTAGTGGACACCTATGAAGAGCTTTCGGCCATGGCACATGGTGTGGTTGAAGTGACGTCTGAGCATTGGAGTAAAAAGGCTTTCGTTGATTTTAGGACAGTGTCCATGAATATTGATTTCCTGAGTGCTCAGATGCTTGCCAACACTTTGGAGGATGAAGGAGTGCAGCTTTCCGGGATTCGCTTGGCCTGTCTGTATCCACCCGAAGAAATAGATATTTATAGGCTTTTCGAAACCACGCATCAGAATCGGTCATTGAATTTCAGGATTTTTGAAAGTG
>Ga0209475_10003844_pt1 | contig 13417 bp, 18 predicted proteins | sample tdDd471_FD_187128 | JGI IMG/M metagenome (GOLD analysis project Ga0209475, IMG submission 187128) | Marine sediment microbial communities from the Atlantic coast under amendment with organic carbon and nitrate - tdDd47.1 (SPAdes)... | ecosystem: Environmental > Aquatic > Marine > Coastal >... | reverse complement strand
TCTCTATCCCTGTAGATCGTTGCGGGTCGCCGAGGCTAATTTCTAACTATCCGGTTTCGTGGACTTCTCGCTATTTCGAACAGAAATATGAGTACATTGATCCAGTCATCGCGCGTGCACAGGTCGATTCGGGACCTTTTCTATGGGATGTGAATTTCGCGACTTCCTCACCAGTGCAGAAAGTTTGTCGTCTTTTTGATGAAGCAAGTGAGTATGGAATAAAGTATGGCATTACGATTCCAGTTAATGATCGCCGTTGTTTCGTTGCGGCTATGACGCTGGCCTCAGAATTTCCATTTTCGACTTTGTACCGAAGGAAACAAGATTTTTCGTTAGCGCTACAACTAATAACTACATGCTTTCATAGAAAAGCACGAAAAATATTTAATAATAATTGTGTTGTCGATGGTGTATTTCTAACAAAGCGAGAGTTTGAATGCCTTCAATGGGCGGCGAAGGGTAAGTCCGCCTGGGAGATCGGCCAGATCCTCGGCATCACGCGACGCACCGCTGCCTTCCATCTCGATAATGCAAGACAAAAACTCGGCGTTCGCACCATCGCCCAAGCGGTCGTGCGGCTGGCTTCATCCTATCCCTCGATGCGGTAATCGCATGATCTCACCTGTGCAACCGCACAGGCTGTGCCGGCGTCTGACTTCGCCTCAAATCGTAGGATCATTCCTGCAAGGAGGCACACATGATGCAGCTCATCGCGCCGGAGCATTACGGCGAATTCTCTCAGGTTCTCCAATCCATGCACCGGCTGCGTTACCGGGTGTTCAGGGAGCGTCTTGAATGGGACGTCCAGGTAAGCGGCGACCTGGAGCTCGACACATTCGATGCGCTCGATCCCCACTATCTACTCCTAAGGAATTGCGATGGAAGTATTGGCGGCTGCGTCCGCCTGCTGCCGTCGTCAGGTCCCACAATGCTGCGCGACACCTTTCCGTCATTGCTCGGCGGACAACCGGCGCCCGAGGAGGAAGAGATCTGGGAAAGCAGCCGCTTCGCGCTCGATCTTCCGCCTACCGCGCCCAAGGGAGCGGGCGGCATTGCGATTGGAACCTATGAGCTCTTTGCCGCCATGATCGAGTTCGGGCGCTCCCGCAATCTCAGTCGCATCGTAACCGTTACCGACATGCGGATGGAGCGGATTCTGCGGCGCGCCGGGTGGCCGTTGGATCGGCTTGGCGAGCCTGAAATGATTGGCAACACCCGCGCCCTGGCCGGTTTCCTCGACATATCGGAAGAGAGCCTGATGACCATTCGGCTGAACGGCGATCTTGACGGACCTGTTTTGTGGGAACCCGTGCTCTCCAAGAGGGCCGCATAGCCGGCTCTGCGTTCGATAGTCGTCATCTGGAGGATGCGGTGATGTCTTCTATAGATCCCGATACTGTCTGGCCGAATTGGCAGGCATTGCGGAGTTACCGCTACACGACGTCGCTGACCAGGCGGCAGTGGGCGTGGGAGTTCCTCAGGCGAAATCCCGAGTTTCGACTGGAATTGTCAACCGCTCGCCGTGGTGCCAAGATATCATTTTCGAAAGAGGGTCTCCGGATCGTCCGGTCGATTGCTGATCTGTCGCAGTGGGGCGTCTTGTTTCGCTGACTCCGCTGGCGCAGGCGCGAGTGTGTTTTGGTGCCCTGACCGGTGCCCGCATGTACTTCCGGTCAGGGCACAAGGTGCTTCGAAAAGTGAAGCAACCCTCGTCCATCTCATGCGGCTGCGGTGTTCTGTAACTCTTCTGAGGAGGCAGGATGACCGGCGGCATGTAATTCTCTGCCAGAACAATCTCAGTATGCAGTTGTGCGTTACAGGGGCCGATATCGAGCGGCCCGTGGCACTGAAAATTGACGCACTATGGCCGGCCGACCGGATAACTCGGCGCTTGCATGCGCTTGAATGCCTCAACTTACTGCGCGGTGACGGGCGACTGCCGGGCAGGCTGTTCCCACCCGATCCTCGCGGCGCAAGGCTGGCGTTCGTACTTCAGGCGTTGGACGGCTTCCTGGCGGGGGCGCCACAACGGGAGATCGCCGTCGCACTGTTCGGTGCTCAACGGGTCCAAGCCGACTGGTCCGATCCTGGAAATCACTTGCGGGATCGGGTCAGGCGCGCCATTCGTCGTGGCCGGACTTTGATGAACGGCGGCTATTTCCAATTTTTTCTGTGAGCGGTACTGTCAGATTAGTCGGCGAACAGCTCCTTGTATCCGCTTTTTAGGATCCAGTTCGCGCGCTCGACGTGGCTGCTGACCGTCTTCTGGGCGCGATCAGGTTCCTGTGTCGGGTCTATGCCGAAGATGTCCTTCGCCATCTCCTCCAGGCTTGCTTCGTCGTCCGAGGCCGTCAGCAGCTTCATATAAATCGTGAAATGTGCCCGGTCGTATGCCGTAAGGTTGTCCGAACAAGGCACACTGTCCGCCAGAGGCGGAGTCTCTTCCGCTACACGCATGAAGCCCCCAAGCTTTCGCATTTTTGTCCCCGCTCGCTTCTAGATCATCGTATGCGGACTGCAAACTGATGAGTTCAGAGATGTGGAATACATATTATAGTTGATAAACTCAAGGAGACCAATCCGCTGACTGTGCGGCATGGATATGCGCAAGTTGGTCGGCCGGAACGTACAGGCGATCAGGCAAAGAAATGGTCTGACACAGGAACAGCTTGCCGAGCTCTCAGGCTTCAGCCAGCAATATATTAGCGGTCTCGAAAAGGGGCGGAGAAACCCGACGATCGTTACGATCTACGAGATTGCATCGGCTCTTGGCGTCAGTCACATGGACCTTGTTCGCCCCGAAGATTAAGTCCTTTTTTCCTTTGAAATTCAGCGATGAGCGCCCGCGCACCTTCGGTGCGCGCCGGGTGCTCGTGAACCGAGCCCGCTTCCCTCGCTTCGTTCAGGCGGTCTCGGCCATTCGGCTTCGCCCCCTGGCGCAGGCCCGAAGCTGACGCTTCGGGAGGCGGCCGCCGGCTGACGCCGACGCGGTTTTTTTGTTGGCTTTCCCCTGGCCGGTGGGGGGCGGTCGGCCCTTGTAGCCCCGAGCGGTCGCGCCGCAACCGCTTCGGCTTTCTGTCCGTCTTGATCCTCTTCTTTCTCCTACCGAAGCCATTGCGCCGCGCCTCTTGATCTCGGGGCTGCCGGGCCTCTTCGCCGCCCCCCACCTCGGGGGGAAAGCGGCGCGGAGACGGAGAAAATGGCGATGACGGAGCACACCGGACAGACCTTGAGCCAAGCGGTAACGACAGGACCGCGCATCTATGTGGCCTGCCTTGCGGCCTACAATAACGGCTATCTGCACGGGCGCTGGATTGACGCCGAGCAGGACAAGGAAGCCATTCAGGCGGACATCGCCGCCATGCTGAAAGCCTCGCCAATCCCCGGCGCGGAAGAATGGGCGATCCATGATTATGAAGGCTTCGAAGGCGCGGAACTTTCCGAATATTCCGGCATCGACCGCGTCGTCGAACTGGCCGCTTTCATTGCCGAACGTGGCGAACTCGGCGGCAAGGTGCTGGCGCATTTCGGCGGCGATATCGATCAGGCAGAAGACGCCTTTGACGACTATTCGGGCCGCTACCGATCGCTTGCCGAATACGCGCAGGAACTGACCGAAGAAACCACCGACATCCCGCCGACGCTCGTTCACTACATCGATTACGAGGCGATGGCCCGGGACATGGAACTGAACGACGACGTGTTCACCGTCGAACTCGGCTTTGAAGACGTGCATGTCTTCTGGTCGCGGTGAGGGCGGGGCGATGACCGATACTCCGCTCACGGAAAGCACCCCCGAGGGCGAACAGGTGCTTGTGCCCGGCGTCGCGCCGGTCACCTTGCGCGACCGGCTGATGCTCCGCGCATCCGCGCCGATGACGCCGAAACGCAATCCCGATGCCGCGCAGAAACCTTGCGACATCGGCCTGTTCGATCAGGCCGCGCGCGACCAGCGCGACCTGATCGACTTTCTACGCGCCACCGAAACCGGCGCATCAACCCCCGACCATGAACAGGAGGACTGACCATGGAACTTGCCCATATTCCTTTCGACCAGTTGAAGGTTTCCCCGCTCAATATGCGCCATACGCGCAAGGCCCCGGATATCTCCGATATCCTGCCGTCCATCCGCGCCAGAGGCGTGCAGCAGCCGCTTCTGGTGCGCAAGAACGGCAGCGGTTACGAGATCGTCGCCGGGCGGCGGCGGTTCTTTTCGCTCAAGACCATCGCCAAAGAGGGCGGCGCAATCGAGCCGGTACCCTGCGCGGTGATGGCCGAAGGCGACGACGCGGCGGCGCTCGAAGCCTCGTTGATCGAGAACGTCGCCCGGCTCGATCCGGACGATATGGCCCGCTACGAAACCTTTGCCCGGCTGGTCCGCGAAGGCCGCAGCGTCGAGGATATCGCCGCGACTTTTGGCGTCACCGAGATCATGGTCAGGCGCGCCCTGGCGTTTGGAAATCTGTTGCCGGATATTCGAGAGGCCTTCCGCCAAGAGGAAATCGACGCCCAGGCCATCCGGCAATTAACATTGGCCAGCGAAGCGCAACAGGCCGAATGGCTTGTCCTGTTCCGCGACCCAGACCAGCGTGCACCGCGCGGCTGGCAGCTGAAACAATGGCTGTTCGGCGGCGAGATCAGGCCGGAAGCGGCGCTGTTTCCGCTGGAAAGTTATACCGGCGAGGTCGTCACCGACCTGTTCGGGGGGGGCGGATATTTCGCCGACACCGAGCAGTTCTGGACCCTGCAAAACGCGGCCATCGCCGAGCGGCGCGAGGCGCTGATCAAGGCCGGATGGGATGACGTGATCGTCCTCGATTGCGGCGCGCATTTCCAATCATGGGATCACGTCAAGACGCCGAAGAAGGACGGCGGGCGGGTCTATGTCGAGGTTCGGTCCAATGGCGAGGTGAGTTTCCATGAAGGGTTCATCACCCGCAAGGAACATGACAGGCGCATGCGCAAACTGGCCGGTGGAGACGATGCCGACAGTGAAGCCCAGACGGCGCGCCCGGAACTCACCGCCGCCGCGCAGAACTATGTCGAACTGCACCGGCATGCCGCCGTGCGCCACGCCTTGTTGAGCCAGCCGCAACTGGCTTTGCGCCTGATGGTCGCCCACGCCATCGCCGGATCGGCGCTTTGGCAGACACGGCCCGAACCGCAAAGGGCGGACAAGGAGGCAACTGCCGAGAGCCTCGCCAAGTCGAGCGCGCAGGCCGTATTCGAGGCCGAGCGTGGAGAAACTCTCAGGCTTCTGGGCATGCCCAAGGACAGTCCTTCGGTCGTGCGTTCGAACGGCGACGATCACCGTGTCGGCGCATTGCTGGCGACCCTGATCAAACTTTCAGATGACGAGGTCATGCGGATCCTGACCTTCGTCATGGCCGAAACCTTCGCATCGGGCACCTGCGTCATCGAGCAGATCGGCTGTCATCTGAATGTCGACATGGGCGCGGTCTGGGAGCCGGACGACGCGTTCTTCGACCTGATTCGCGACAAGGCGGCGATCAACACCATGCTCAAACACATCGGCGGCAAGGCGGTCGCGGACGGCAATGTCAGCGGCACGGCCAAGGTGCAGAAGAAGGTTATCCGGGATTTCCTCACGGGCGAGGGCCGCGAGAAGAAGGAGGGCTGGCTGCCCAAATATATGACCTTCCCCTTTGCCGCCTACACCAAGGCCGGGGCCGGTCGGCTTACCGAAAACGCCCGCTGCGCAAAGCAGCTATCCAGCTGATCGGGGGAGGCGGGGCACGGACCTCTCACCCTTGCGGGAGGTCCGTGTCCCGCCGTTACGGGACCGCGAATACGTCCGAAACCAACCCCGCGCCGAACCGGCGCGGGGTTGATTTGCGCTGTCGTGGTTCACGGATCGGCGAGCCTTTTTGGCGTCGTGGGGCACGGCTCGACGGAGATCGGGAGTGTTGCGCACTCGATCGCGCAATCGGCGTAATCAGCGAGGTGGTTTTGTCTCCCGCAGTGCCAGTCCGGGTTCATCCGCCGTCGTCATGCGGTCACGAAAATTGCGGTCCCAGAGGGTTGGCGGAGCGGGTTTTTCCGGCGTTCGGCGGTCTGACTTGAACGATCCTGGCTCATCGAAACCGGCCATCGCGACATCGAATTCCGACCGCCACACAGCGCGGCACGGGCCATTTCATCTCCCCGGCGATATGTCTGCCTGGCGCCCATCCCCTCGGCTTTGCTTGTCGGACCTATGGCGAACGGCGGCCGGACGAAACTGCCGCTGCCACGGTTTTTTCCCCGTCCATCCCTGCGGGCCGGACTTCCTCGCGCAAGGGCTTCGCGACGAGTCGCTTCGCCCCAAAAAACCGCTCCTCGTCAGTCCTCCGCTTTGCTTCGGCCCTTACGGGTTCGCCCGTTCGCCGCCCGCCATTTCCGGTCCCGCGTCAGCCGAGGGGATGGTCCCCGAGGCGGCAAACGACAAGGAGACAGAGAAATGGCACAGGCACTTGGATATGTGACGATGACGGAAACCGGCGCTTTCGAAGGCACGCTCTCGATGATGAGCCTGAAGAAGCGCATCAGCATCCAGCCCAACCGGGCCAAGGAAACCGACGCCCAGCCCGACTTCCGGGTCTATACCGAGGACCGCGTGGAAATCGGCGGCGGCTGGAACCGGACCGGCAAAGTCAGCGGCAACCCTTACGTCTCGCTGACCTTCGCCGCCCCCGAATTCGGGCCGCGCAAGATCTACGCCAATCTCGGCCGGGCCTCCGGACAGGACGACGAAAGCGTCATGGCGATCCTCTGGAACCCGAACTGAGGGCTGTAAACCTCGCCCCCGCGCCGACACGGCGCGGGGGTTCTTCTTTGCCAATCGACCGAATTCCCGGTCCCGCACCCGGGCGAAAACTCCTGTCCGAGTTTTCGCCGGTGCCCGAATGGCGCTTCTTCGCCCAGCTTGGCGGCGTTCGGAGCGGCTTTCTCGTGGCGATCGATATCGCTGCTGATCGGCTCGCTCCGCTTCGCCAACCCCGGAGCGACCATGACCGATCCCGATCCCGAAAAATCCGATGACGGCCCTTTCCTGACGACCAGGGAAGCGGCGCGTTTTCTGAAGCTCAAACCGAACACGCTGGAGAAGATGCGCGTCTATGGCGGCGGCCCGATCTTCCGCAAGCATGGCCGCCACGTGCGCTATCACATCGACGACCTCAACGCCTGGTCCGATCTTCGCAAGAAGGATTCGACCGCCGATGTCTGACCGTAACCTGACCCGCGTCGAGATCGCCTTCTATCCCGACTATCTCAATTACCGACTGCGCTTCGGCAAGCCGGTTCGGACCGCCCAGCTCGACAAGAGACGCTCGCTCGCCTTCTTCGAACCCGGCCAGGTTTTCGGCTACGTGCGCTGGCAGGCCAACGAATACGGTACGCAGGCATGGCGCTTCATCGTCGCCGAGGTGCAGGAACCGCATGCGATGCTCAGCCGACCGGCGGGCATTCAGCCGGGCGTGGAAGTGCTGCTGTTCCTGACCGGCGCGGCCCATGTGCGCCGCGCGCTCGGCGTCGTTGATGCGTTGGAAACGCGCGGATTTCCGCCCGAGGAAATCTCGCCTTCATACTACCGGCACCTGCATGTCCGCATCGCGACCAATCGCGATATCCGGCCCTATTCGAGCCTGCAGCATGTCGCCCATCTTGCCGCGAAAAAGGTCCGGTGATGCGTAGATTGACGCTGATTGCGACCGCGGTTTCGGTGCTCGCGCTGGCGTTTTCCGGCGCGGGATTCTTGCCTGTGAAGCTCGCCTATAACGGCTCGGCGAGTGCGCCGACCGGCTTCTATTGGGTCGATAATAGGTCTGCCGTGAAGGGTGATTACGTTCTGATCAGGCCGCCAAAATCAGTCGAAACGATTATTGAAACCCGCCACTATCTTCCGCCGAACGTGCCGCTGATCAAGCTGATCGCGGCGGCGGAAGGCGATGTCGTTTGCCGCCTGGACGGGCAAATTCTGATCAATGGGATGACCGTTGCAGTCGCTTTGTCGAGGGACAGAGCGAGCCGTCCGTTGCCCGTCTGGTACGGCTGCGTTGTCCTCTCCGCGCGGCAGATATTCCTGCTGCAACCACACCCGGATTCCTTCGACAGCCGGTATTTCGCACCGGTCGACCGATCGCTGATTATCGGTCGGAGTATTCGCCTGCGCTGGCCGTGGCGGAAGGACGATCAGGAATGATTCATATGGCGGTGCGATGTGAAGCGGAAAAGGCATCTGAGGCGGCGGAGGGCAAGATAAAAGGGGATGGTGCAAGCCTTCCCCAAATCCTTGTCTGCACATCGGGTTTCACCTGCACATGGGATCTGAACCCATGTGCAGGTGAAATGGGTCAAGTCCCTGACTTCGTTTCCGAAAACATGGTGCATATCGAAAGGCGGGCTTTGTTCCTGCCGAACCGTTCCCATGTCCCGGTCCGCCATGACGAACAACGATGACGATAGCTTCAAACCGAAGCTCGGACGTATCCGTAGCCGGGGCAATGCGAAGGCGAAAAGCTATCTCAATCGCGTGCTGCACCAGATGTCGGCAGCGGGCGAAAGCGGCTTTGGTCTGGCACGAGCAAGCGGCTTCACCGGTACGCGGACCGGACGCGGCAATGACATGTTGCTGCGTCACCGCGCTGGCTACCGATCCGGACCGGCATCGAGGCGGGTCGTCATCAAGTCTCGGATCGTCAAACTGGCCGGCCAGCGCAGTGGCGGCTTGGGTGCCGTGCGGGCTCATCTCCGATACATCCAGCGCGATGGCGTCTCGAGGGCGAACGAGCGAGGACAGCTCTACGACGCGAGCGGCGATGATGCCGATGGTGGCGCGTTCCTCGACCGAAGCGAAGGCGACCGGCACCGGTTCCGTTTCATCGTCTCGCCGGAGGATGCGACCGAGCTCGACGAACTGAAGCCATTCGTTCGCGATCTGATGCGGACGATGGAGAGCGATCTCGGCACCAGGCTCGACTGGGTCGCGGTCGATCATTTCAACACCGGGCATCCCCATACCCATATCGTGCTGCGCGGGCGCGACGATCAGGGCAAGGATCTGGTCATCGCGCGCGACTACATCGCCCATGGCATGCGGCGGCGCGCCAGCGAATTGTTGACGCTGGAACTCGGACCCCAGACCGAACAGGAAATCCGGCTCAAGCTCGAGCGTCAGGTCGAACAGGATCGCTTCACCGATCTCGACCGGCAACTGGTTCGGCAGGTCGAGGATGGTATCCTCGATATGCGGGCCGGACGGGAGACGGGTGATCGGCAGTTTCAGCGATCGCTTCAGGTGGGGCGACTGCGTGTCCTGGAGCGACGCGGTCTCGCCGACGAAATCGCGCCGGGCCGGTGGCGACTGTCGCCGGATCTGGAAGAAACGCTTAGGCGTGCGGGCGAGCGCGGCGACATTATCAAGACAATGCACCGTGAGTTGAAAGCGGCCCGGCTGAATGTGGGCGCCGCCGACTATGCGATCTTCGATCCCGGCGATCCGCGAGCGCCAATGATAACTGGCCGCATCATCGATCGCGGGCTGCATGATGAATTCAATGATGGTCACTACATCATGGTCGATGCCGCCGATGGTCGTGTCCACTATGTCGCCCTTGATCCACGACAGGACATGAACGATTTGCCGCTCGGCGCCGTCGTCGAGGTTCGGCCAGGAGAAATAGGACCGAGCCGGGCCGACCGATTGATTGCCGAAGTTGCCGGGCGAAACGGCGGGATCTATTCACCGGACCTGCATCGCGCGCATGACGGCGAAGCCTCGGACGAATACATCAAGGCGCATATCCGGCGGCTGGAAGCGCTGCGGCGGCAGAACATCGTGCAGCGACTTGCAGATAGCTCGTGGGAAATCCCCGAAGATTTCGAGGACCGCGTGGCTGGTCTTTCGGAGAAGCGATCACGCTATGCCGCTCGCGCCCTGACCTTGTCTTATCTGTCGCTCGACCAGCAAGTAGCGGCCGACGGTGCAACCTGGCTGGATCATCAGCTTGTTCGAGGCGATCCCATTGAGTTGCGGGGCGGGAGGTTTGGCGCCGAGGCCGGTGACGCGATGCGCCGGCGCCAAGAATACCTCGTTGAGCAGGGGCTGGCCGAGTGGAAAGACGACGGTGTCCGATACCGGCGCAATCTGCTGCGTCTGTTGCGCCAGCGCGAGTTGGTCGCTGTCGGTGATCGGCTGGCGGAGGAAACCGGGTTGTCTTTTGTCGAAACCCACGACGGCACTCGTGCTGAGGGCGTCTATCGACAATCGCTCCGACTCGCCAGCGGCAAGTTTGCGGTACTGGAAAAATCGAAGGAGTTCACGCTGGTGCCCTGGCGGTTGGTGCTTGAGCGGCAGCAAGGGAAGATGATCAGTGGTGTAGTGCGGGGTACGTCGGTGTCGTTTGAATTCCACAGGAAGAAAGGAATCAGAATCGGCTGATAGGCAGCCGAAACCGCAGTTGCTATTCGCGGTCCTGTTGCGGCAAGATCGACGCCAAGTCGCCTTCGACATCGATATTATGTCGGCCCGCCAGAAGAGCAACCTGATATCCGACCGTTGCTCTGAATGCTCCAAGCGCCAGAAAGAAACCTGGCCTACCTCGCCTGACATGGAAGTCGCCGTCGAAGTGCGGGAATTCCTCGTGTTGCTCGTCGTGAAACAGGCGGCATGCTCCCCGGACTACTCGAATAGGGTCACAGGCTGAGGCATCTGGAGGCAACGATTGCAGTGCCTTGGTGCATTCGTCACGGATCTTATGGATCGAATGCTCCACCTCGCTTTCCGTTTCGAGCTGATATGGATTGAAGAGGACACGGCGGTCTTCGAGGAAAATCAGGAACTGCCGGACGATCTCCGCTTCCGAAGGACCGGGATCGGCCCATTGGACGCCACCCACCGGAGTGCTGATTCCCGTAATGCGTCGTGCGGCTTCAGCGGTAACCCTGCCACGACGTCGAAAGAAATCACGCATTTATCCTCCTACCCCAAAGAACCGTGGCAGCGCTTGAATTTCTCACCGCTACCGCAGAAGCAAGGGGCATTTCGCGGTGTGTATTTCATTGCGAGCTGTAGGCTGAGTTGGGCATTCTCGATTTCTGCGGAGTACACCTGTTGCGCCAGAGCGGGACTTACTTTCACCTCGCCGACGCCCGGGATGCTGTTCATGATCTCGTTGTATCTCTGGGCCGACTGGAAGAACTGCCGGATCAGCGGATCGTTTCTCAAAGCAAGACGATGATTGTCGCGTCGGATGCCTTCGTTCTCGAAATCGTAGTCGGCACTGCTGTCGGCCAAGAAAAGCCGCGTTGAAATCCCGGGTATTTGAGCTGGCGTCAGATCCCTCCATGGCTCTCCTGGTGCCGGTTCATAAACCGCATGGTGTTCCGCCTCGATATAGATGCCTGGCCATTCCCAAATTGCCCATCCCAAGACGATTTTTCCGCCGCTCCTAGTGGCCTTTCTTCTGGCATTGTTGAAGCAATCCAGTGGAGCACAATCTTCCTCGGGATCAATAGTCAGCAATATGGGGTCGGCTTCATCGCTGATGCCTCGGCAGAATTTCAGAACCTGGAATGTCGGCTCGGCTGTCCTGGTAAAGATCATCACTTCGGGTCTCTTGTCGCGGGACGGTGTCTTGCTACTCGCTCGCTCCTCCGCACCTAATGGTGCATATGAAGGGGTTCCTTGCGTTCGCGGCACCAAGTGTAGAGCGCGGCCATCAACGAACTTGCCTGAGAAACGCTGAATACCTCCGGCTCAAAGGCCGGCGCCCAAGCTTTCGTCTCAGCGTGGTCAGGATGGTTAGAATTCGACAGTTGCGCAATGAATTCGGGATAATCAAGTGCGCCGCCACAGTTCTCGGGTGGGCAGGCCCGCTCGCCCGCGATGCAGCTTGGAAAAGGCTCCGTGTTCGCCTCGACGAACTTGGCCCGGATAGTGTGACGCCAATCGTCCCCGAAGTCGTAAACATACAAGAACTCGCGGGCACGGCTGACCACCTCTCCCAATAAGGAACCTCGTTCGTCAAGGTATCCAGGTTCGGGACCCATCTCATCGCTTTCGGGGATTTCGTAGCGTTGGCCCGCGATCTCAAACATGTGGAGATGCTGGTCTTGCCAACCCATTGCCCCCTGAATCACTGCGTGGAGTTCGTCGAGGGGAATGGAGGATGGGACAATAATCCTGCGCCAAATGGCGGGTTCAATTCCCTGAAGCCTGATTTCAAGTTCTATGCCCATTTCAATCCCGTCCGCGAATCTTGTTTCTTTCTTATACTATCCTTTATTGCGTTCTCTTGGACCAGATTGGCTCCGTTGGATGTTCTTGGATACCATCACATTGATTAATCGGTAGAATCTCGTCGATCTTCTCGCTGTCTTCAACGGGCTATTGAGCCCACCGCGGCGAGAGATCGATGACCCCCACCAAGCTTCTGATCGGCCAGATCCTGATCGTGTTCGCGATCGTGATTGGCGCGGTGTGGGGCGCAACGCAGTGGGCAGCCGGCGAACTGCGGTACCAGCCGCGGCTGGGACCGGCATGGTTCGAGCTGATTGGCTATCCGGTCTATCTGCCCTGGCGCCTGTTCGAATGGTGGTACGCCTACGAGGCCTACGCGCCGGCCGTGTTCAACCGCGCCGGCATCATCGCGGCGTCCGGCGGACTGGTCGGCGTCGCGGTGGCGATCGCAGGGTCGCTGTGGCGGGCGCGGCAGAACCAACTGGTGACGACTTACGGTTCGTCCCGCTGGGCGACCAAGTCGGAGATTGCCGATTCCGGCCTGCATGACGAGCGCGGTGTCTTTCTTGGCCAGCTGAATGACCGCTATCTGCGTCATGATGGTCCTGAGCACGTCATGTGCTTTGCACCGACCCGCTCCGGCAAGGGCGTCGGTCTCGTCATCCCGACCCTGCTGACCTGGCCGCATTCCGCCGTCATCCACGACATCAAGGGCGAGAACTGGCAGCTGACCGCTGGATGGCGGGAGCATTTCTCGCATTGCCTGCTGTTCAATCCGACCGATCCGGCAAGCGCCAAGTACAATCCGTTGCTGGAAGTGCGCAAAGGCCCGTTCGAGGTCCGCGACGTCCAAAACATCGCCGACATCCTGGTCGATCCGGAAGGCGCGCTGGAACGCCGGAACCACTGGGAGAAGACCAGCCATTCGTTGCTGGTCGGCGTGATCCTGCATGTCCTTTATGCGGAAGAGGAGAAGACCCTCTCCCGTGTGGCGACGTTTCTGTCCGATCCGTCTCGGTCGTTCGAGCGCTCCTTGCGCCTGATGATGAGCACCAATCATCTCGGCACGGCGGAAGCGCCGAAGGTTCATCCGGTCGTCGCTCAGGCCGCGCGTGAACTTCTGAACAAATCGGAGAATGAGCGCTCGGGTGTGCTGTCGACAGCGATGTCATTCCT
>Ga0209475_10003839_pt1 | contig 13424 bp, 11 predicted proteins | sample tdDd471_FD_187128 | JGI IMG/M metagenome (GOLD analysis project Ga0209475, IMG submission 187128) | Marine sediment microbial communities from the Atlantic coast under amendment with organic carbon and nitrate - tdDd47.1 (SPAdes)... | ecosystem: Environmental > Aquatic > Marine > Coastal >... | reverse complement strand
GTTGTGCTATCTCCAATTAGAAGATTTAGTTTCTGGCTCAGCCTATTTGGATCCTTTTGCCTCTATAAGTTCGTAAGTGGTTTGTATGCAGATGCCAATCTAAATACTTGGCAGACATTTGGGTTGACATTCAGAAAATTGGGTGCTGTCGGCATAACGGTTAGTATCTTTTTAATAGTAATGATCAAATTGCCTTATTACTTAGACCAAAACTGAATAATTCAAGGTTGTTTTCACATCACCCCCATGTCCAAAAAAATCTGAACCAGTATATCAATGAGGATGCGAGTGCGTTTTCCCACGTGGCCTACCCTTCGTATCACCCGAGAGCACTTCAAGCCTCACCAAAGGGAAAGACATTAAGCCTCTTCCGCCAGTTATATATAGTAGCAGGAGGCAACCTCCAGCTATGCCCCAATGCTGCACACAAGGCAGATGACACTCTTCTGCCAGTTCCTTGCAGTCTCTCCCTAATCCTCAGTCTGCCTAGCTTCGAACCTCACGCCTTTCTACAGGGCACTACACTTCTCAAATTAACATCAGGCAATCTTGACAGTTTTCCATTATTACGCTATATTCTGCTTTGATAAATAATAGAAATAGAACAACTAATTCAACTCCAGGTACATCAAATGGCATGAGGCCATCGATAAACTCCATGGACCATTTCACCAAGCAAATTGTCGCAGCGGCTTGAACAAATACGAGGAACCCATTAATAAAATAGCCAGTTAGTTTCTTCATTGATTCTTTCTTCCATTATACAACATCAATTAAACTCCTAACTCCGGTAAACGGGAAGTAAGCCGGGATAAGTACCTTGGTGGTTACTTTAAGTTTCTAAACTAAAGTGAACTGAACGGTTTGCCAGCTGTTTTATTTTTGCATTTTCCTTTATATTTTAATTTATTACAGGATAGGTTTGTTGTAAAAAGTGTCCTTCTCAACTATCACCACAGGAGGTCAGTATCGGTTTTTTAAGCAAGCTATTTGGAAAGAAAGAGATGCAAGCCCAATCTAAGGAAAGAAAGTTAAAAACCTTTAATAATTTCATGAATATTGAAGAAGCATCTCCAATTGTTAAAGCCTACGGTCCCTTATTGGAAGACTCTGTAGGGGTTGTTGCAATTGATGAAAAATTTTTACCTTTCCCCAAGAATGACATTAAGAGAGCACTTAAGACCTCGATACTTTACGCGAACAATCCAAAATTGTTTCAAGCTCTTTACGAAGGCTATATCTCTCTTTCAACCTGGCAGCCTGGTGTCGGCGACATCCCTATCGGTGCAAAGCTGAGAGATGTGACATTCAACTCGCCCAAAATAGAGATAGATGAAACAGCAACATCCATATCAGAAGGTGCAAAACAACAACTTGATGAAGCGTTCCAGAATTTTACAGATGCTAAGGACGAAATTGGTCCTAAGTGGAGAGAAATAGCCACAAAGGAAGAGCAGGACCTAAAGGTTGAGCTAGCTCCAGTCTTAATGGCGCGAAAGCAATTTCAGAAGCATTTTGGACATCAGATAAAAACAACACCTTGATTCCAAATTTCCCACCAAATAATTTCCTACAAAAAATCTGAGGCAGTATCGATATACGAGTGCTCCTCGCCAATCCCCCATGTACGATCCCCACGTATCACACAGAACGACATTAACATTCCCACCTCAAGCTGACACATTAGTGGTCCACTCGTAATATATAGGACCATAGCGAATTCAGACATAGTGTTCTGGACCTCTACCCTTTGATAACATAATAGATGGTGGCCCTTGGTACATTGAACGCCTTGGATAGTTCCGGTGGCTTATCTCTTTCTCCACTTCTCTTCCGTATTTCCTCCTTCTGATCATCGTCCATCAGAGCCGTAACAGCGGTATAGTGCACGTTGCATTAAGAATTGACATTTTGGGGGCTGAGTCGCGCAACGCGTAACCGCCCATCAGACGCGTAGCGGTCGAGTTATACTTGTGAAATATGAATACCCTGGAATAAAGCAACTGAAATATTTTCAATATTGCCAATGGTAAGGTAGAAGAGTATTCAAGCCTGCCTGCTTCTACCTTATCTGCGAGGAGATGAACCTGTTGGAGGTATGATTATCTGATAATCACTTGATAAATCACGATAGATATTCAACCTGGCAGTCCTAATAATTTTCTTATTTTCCCTACTTTATAGATTTCCTGTTAGTCTCTGGTTCTCTGAGGACCAAACGCCTATCACATTTCAACTTACTGCCCGTCGAAGATAATTCCAGGTTATTAATGAAACAGGTTGCTCCATTCTTGTAGAACCATGTGGTTGATAGTACTTTCCTATCTTGCATTCAATTTTGATTCATTTTGGTCTATTCGGTTTCAAGCCGACACAGACTGACAATCAGTTACAATCAACCCCAACGCCTAACTCTTCTGCCGAAGTGAACAGCAAATATTTTCTGGAAACATCTGGGACTTCTACATGCGGTTTCATTGTCAGGAGTATTTAGCTCTCTAAAGGTTGAAAACACCTTCTTGTGTTGATAGGTTTTTGAGCCAGCTTATTGATTCCCTTCACAGTAGTCTTTTTCTTGGACAGACAGGTGTAACATTAAGGTTTCTCCTGGCAAGAAACAGTGACCATCCAGGGGAGATGTGTGTCAATCAATCCCACTCCATATAAAATTTAGCCCCAGGCATTTGGTTGATTTCGGATTCTACGCTTACCTCCGAGGATTAAATTTTAAGAACAACAAAAAGTTAGTGGGTAGTCTGTTTCAGGACGTGAAGTCGTTAGGACTGAAGTGGTTTCGTGAAAATATATTGACAAGTCGAAAGACATCTGTAACTCTCAAGCAAACGATTGCGCAAACGATTTTTTTACCGTTTGTGTGATAAATTATCAATAAAACGGAGGTGAGTTATGATGAATTTCAAGAAAGTTTGTACAGGCTTGGCTACATTCGCATTTGCACTCACGGTGCAGGCATCTGCAATCAATGCAGCGGACAAACCTGTCGTAGGTTTGGTGATGAAATCACTTGCCAACGAATTTTTTAAAAGCATGGAAGAAGGCGCTCGGAAATATGCTGCTGAAGATGGAACATTTAAGCTTATACCAGTTGGAATGAATTCTGAAACCGATTTCGATACCCAGGTTTCAGCGATAGAAAATTTTATCACCCAGCAAGTGGATATTATTGTTGTAGCTCCAGCTGACTCTGCAGGCATGGCTTTTCCAGTAAAAAAAGCAGTTGATGCGGGTATTACTGTAGTCAACTTTGATGTTTCCCTTGATAAAGGTGCCATGAAAAAGGCAGGGCTTCCTGAAGATTTTCTTTTTGTAGGTCCAGACAATGCTGATGGTGCTGAAATGGTCGGTGACTACCTTGGAAAAACCTTAGGAAAAGGTGCCAAAGTTATAATTGTTGAAGGTAATCCAGGTGCCGACAATGCCCAGCAAAGAAAAGCAGGTTTTATGCGTTCTGTAAAAACCTTCAATATGGATCTGCTCGCTTCCCGTACTGCTCATTGGGAAACTGAAGAAGCAAACACCTTGATGACAAATCTGCTGACCCTCCACCCTGATGTTCAGGGTGTCATGTGTGCCAATGATTCCATGGTTGTTGGGGCGGAAAAAGCCATCGCTGCTGCCGGTAAAACTGGAGATATCGAGATTGTAGGCTTTGATAACATTGGTGCGGTGCAAGAACTGATCAAGCAAGGCAAAGTCCTGGCAACCATCGACCAATTTGGTCCTGAGATGGCAGCAAACGCAATCAAAATCGGCTTCAGAATCAAGAATGGTGAAAAAATTGTTGGCTGGTCTAAAACACCAATTGAGCTTGTAACAAAGGAAAATGTAAAATAATTTTTCATTAAAGCAAAGATGACAGCTGGTTGTGGCTGCGGAGGAATATCGATCTTTTGACTGATTGCCGCAGTCACGCCTTTAAAAGGTGCAGAGAAAACAATTCAAGACCGTTTTAAATTTACCGCCAGGAATTCACGTGAAAGACAAGCCAACGATTCTGGAAATACGTAACCTCACCAAAATATTCCCTGGTGTCGTTGCCCTAAAACAGGTCAATCTTGATATCATGCAGGGAGAAATTCATGTTCTTGTGGGGGAGAACGGAGCGGGTAAATCAAGCCTGATCAAAGTGCTTTGTGGTATCTATACTCCAGAGAGTGGTCACATAAACTACAATGGACAACCCTATAAACCTCAGACGCCGTCTGATGCAATTGAGGCGGGCATCAGGGTGGTTTATCAAGAGTTCAACCTCCTGCCTTTTCTGTCAGTCGCAGAAAACATTTTTTTTGAACAGCTTCCACAAAAGTACGGTTTTGTTGATTTTAAAACTCTCTACAGAAAAACACAAAATCTTCTTGATGCCGTGGGCCTGGATGTATCCCCTGATACTCCGGTAGAGCTGCTTGGTGTTGCTCAGATGCAGCTTATAGAAATCGCCAAGGCATTATCATCACAAAGTAAAGTACTCATCCTTGATGAACCTACCGCAACCCTGACATCTCGAGAAATCGACACCCTTTTTGACATTATCAACAAATTGAAAGCTGAAGGAGTCACCATCATCTTCATCTCCCATCACCTGGAGGAGGTATTCAAGATAGGTGACCGTATCACAGTACTACGCAATGGGGAAACGGCTGGAACACATACGACCGATTCGATTACTATCCCCGCAATTGTCAAACTGATGGTTGGCAGATCCATGGAGGAAGAATATCCATTTCAGGATGATGTGCAGCCGGGTCCAACCGTGCTCAGCGTTGAAAAGCTGCAGTGTACCAGGAATTCGCCGCCCTTGTCTTTTGGCGTTGGGCAAGGAGAACTACTCGGAATTGCTGGATTGGTGGGCTCTGGGAGAACAGATGCCGTACGTGCTATATTTGGTGCGGATATAAAATATGCAGGGGATGTCATTAAGAATGGAAAGGTGATTTCCATCAAATCCCCTAAAGATGCGGTCAACAATGGTATAAGCCTGCTCACTGAAAATAGAAAAGACCAGGGACTCGTTTTAGATATGCCATGCCAAACCAACATCACTCTCACCGACTTGAACGAAGTCTCCCGAAATGGTTTTTTACAGCCGGCAAAGGAGATGGCTGTTGCAGCAAAGCATGTTGATGAACTCAGCATCAAAACACCTTCTCTTGATCAGTGGGTCAGGTACCTGTCTGGTGGGAACCAGCAAAAAATCGTAATTGCCAAATGGCTTTTTCGTAATACCGATGTTTTGATTTTCGATGAGCCCACCAGAGGAATTGACGTCGGAGCGAAGTACGAAATCTATTTGTTGCTCTGGGAACTCGCACGCAGAGGCAAGGCTATTATCATAGTCTCTTCAGATCTGCCGGAAATGTTGGGTATCTGTCATCGAATGATTGTCTTTTCTAATGGCAAGATCACAGGAGAGCTTAGACGTGAAGATTTCAACCAAGAAGAGATATTATCAATGGCATATAGTGGATACATCCATGGCGATAACGACCGGAATAACACGGAAATGTCTGCTTGAAGAGGAAGCCCTTGATCAGCTTTATATTATTTTTGAAACCAGGACGCTTTCATGAATGCTAAAAAAATTTCATACTTATTACTAAGAGAAGCAGGTATCGGAGTTGCTCTTGTCTTAATTTGCATTTTTTTCGCTGTTGCAGAACCCAAATTTGCCTCCTATGCAAATTTGATGAACATCTTTACCCAAATCAGTATCAACACCGTTATCGCAGTCGGGATGACTTTTGTCATCCTGCTTGGTGGAATTGACCTCTCAGTCGGATCGGTTTTGGCATTATGTTCGGTTGCTGCCGGTTTAATTATAACGAATGAGGCATTGCCACCTGGAGTTGCAACAACACTTGCTGTAATGATGAGTGTTATAGTCGGTGCCTCCTGCGGATTATTCAACGGTTTTGTGTCCGAGCGTTGGAAGATACACTCTTTTGTAGTTACCCTTGGTATGCTCAATATTGCACGAGGAGCCGCCCTGCAGATCAGTGACTCAAGAACAATTTTCGCATTTCCAGACGGCTTTAGCTCCTTTGGTGCCCAGACTGTATTTGGTATGCCGGTTATTTTTGTTATGGCTCTTAGCATAGTTATCATTGCGAGTATCGTATTGAAAAAAACCGTGTATGGCCGAATGATTTATGCCATAGGCAACAATGAGGAGGCGGTACGTCTCTCTGGTCACAGAACGATTCTTTACAAAGTGTCGGCTTATGTCATTTGTGGTGGTTGTGTTGGTGTGGCGAGTATTATGTATATGTTACGATTGAACATAGCCAGCCCAATACTTGGCGTAGGTTTTGAACTTAATGCTATCGCTGCGGTCGTTATAGGTGGAACGAGTATGATGGGTGGAAAAGGTTCTTTGATAGGTACCTTTCTCGGAGCTTCAATTATCGGAGTGCTAAGCAATGGGCTACTACTTTTAGGAATGGGTGATTTTGCAAGACAGATTGTGACTGGCTTAATTATCGTCATTGCTGTTGTTATAGATACTTACAGGAACAAGGTTCTGATAAAGTTACAACAAACATGATATCGAAAAACTCTAACATAAGTACAATCAAAGACGTGGCAGAAAAGGCGGGGGTTTCTACGACTACTGTCTCACATGTTATCAATAAAACACGATTTGTCAGTGATGATTTGGCAAAACGTGTTGGCGATGCTGTTCGTGAGTTGGATTATCAACCCAGTGGACTTGCACGAAGTTTACGAACAAAGGCCAGTGGCACCATAGGTATTGTTATTCCAGATAGCACCAACCCCTTTTTCGCCGAAGTCGTTCGAGGTATTGAAGATTATTGTTATGAGCATGGTTATTCAGTGTTTCTGTGCAACTCTGATGGGGCTCCAGATAAAGAATACCATCACCTGAAGTTGTTACGAGAAAAAGGTGTTGATGGTTTCGTGCTCGTTTCAGCAGGCGATGACCGTGAATCCTTGGAATTGTTGGATAAAGGGAAGATCCCTAAAGTAATTATTGATCGTCAAGTAGAGAGCATTAACACCGATTCGGTTCTCATCGATAATTTTAAGGGTGGTTATATGGCGACCATCCACCTATTAGAATTAGGTCATACCAGAATCGGCTGTATCACAGGCCCAAGCCAGGTGACTCCAAGTGGCCAGAGACTAGAGGGTTTTAACCAGGCTCTCTTGGAACATGGCATTGTGATTGATGATGAGATGGTTGTCACTGGAGATTTCAGAAGTAAGAGTGGCGGAGAGTGTCTTCGTCGCTTGATGCAGGCTAAAGAACCTCCAACGGCTGTGTTTGCCTGCAATGACATCATGGCCATCGGCGCTTTGGCTGCGGCAAGGGATTTGGGTTACGAGGTACCAGACCAACTTTCCATAGTTGGATTTGACAATATTGACATGGCTTCATTGGTGATTCCAAAATTGACAACCATTGCCCAGCCTACACATGAACTTGGAGAAACTGCAGCAAAACTTCTCCTGCAGCGAATACTAAAGGGAACGCATAAAGAGGACGTGAGAATTATACTTGAACCGACCTTGGTTATCCGTGACAGTTCAGCGCCCCACAAAATCTAAAGTGAGTAAATTAGCCAAAGACTTTTCAATGATCTTCATACTATTTTGATAGTGACCTATGAAAAAAATAATCAATTTTGGTTCCCTAAATGTTGATAAAGTCTATACCGTCGAACATTTTGTGCAACCTGGCGAGACGTTAACCAGTACTTCCTACAATGAATTTGCTGGTGGCAAAGGTCTGAATCAATCCATTGCCTTGTCACGTGCCGGTGCAGATGTTTATCATGCAGGCAAGATAGGTACTGATGGTCATTTTCTTAAACAATTGCTGATCGACAACAAGGTGGATGTTTCTCTAATTAACACAGCAGATGGCCCCACAGGTCATGCTATCATTCAAGTTAATAGTGATGGTGAGAATTCAATCATCCTGTTTGGTGGGACCAATAAAGAAATTACTAAAGAAGAGATTAGCGGCGCCCTCAGAAGTGTTGAGCTAGGTGATTGGCTCTTGATGCAAAATGAGATTAGTGGTGCGTCCGAAATTCTTTCTCTGGCTGCAGAACTGGGTATAAACGTGGTATTTAATCCAGCTCCGATGACCAAGGACGTTCTGACATTGCCACTGGGTACAGTGAAATGGCTCATTGTTAATGAGGTAGAAGGTGAAATGTTTTCTGGTCAGAAGGGCCCGGAGAGGATTATTAATACTATCTTGACTAACTATCCAGGCATATCCCTTTTGCTCACTTTAGGAAGTGGCGGTGTCCATTTTGCTACAGATGGACACCGTTTATTTGTGCCTGCAGAAATTGTCACACCTGTGGACACAACTGGTGCCGGTGATACCTTTGTTGGTTTTTTTCTTGCAGAGCTTGTAAATGGGAACAATATCGAGGATTGTCTGGTTTTTGCTACCAAGGCTGCAGCGAGTTGCGTTACGAAGAGAGGTGCCGCGGTATCGATTCCAACGAGAGGAGAGCTTGGTTGAGTTTGGTTCCGCTATCAGCCCAAAGGGTTCTGTACCAGTGTTAAAATTAATGCTTTGGTGCCCATCCGACCAGTCCTCTATCTGATTTTTCCAAACCACCCGAAAGTAATTTCAGATTATCTTGGAACAGGTGGTCTATATAGTTCTTCTGAGTCAATAAATATTGAAAATAGAAAATATATCCGATGGCAATATTCAGCCACCAGCAATATAGGTTAACTTGAGGTTCTTCCTGTATCTCTTTGAGGAGAACGAGCAACTCATCCAGTAGAGATTACCTTTGCCAAGGTTTATTCTACGCAGTATTGGGCAACATAACCTTATTCCAGATGCTCGTTAGTCCCTCCTGTCATCAAAAATGCCACTGAGGTATCATTAAACAAGGCAGTATTTACCAATTCCCCACACAAACAGGAGGTTTATTATGAAAGTTTCACAAGCAGTCAGTTTTCATTTGCAGTACCACCGAGCCAACTCCAAAAAAAAATACCATCAAAACATGTGAGTTCGTTCTTTCCAGATTCACTGCTCAATTCAGCAAACGCGACTTAGTCAGTATCTCACAAGAAGAGGTGCTGGGTTTTCTGTTGTCCCTGACCAAGAACAATAAGCAAGCGACCAAGAGAAACCGTTACTCCGTTCTCTCATCATTTTACAATTTCAGCATCAATACCGCTCTGCCAAGTCTGGCCAATCCATGCAATTCTGCTGTCATCAAGAAGATTTTCAAGCGACCGCACGCTATTCAATGGCAAATCGTCGATAAAGAAACTGTTGATGAGATTATTTTCCGGACTACGAATATACGGAACCGGTTGATGCTGGAACTTATGGGAAGGGGAGGAATGCGTATTGGTGAAGTTTTAAATATTACACCCGGCGATATTCAAGAAAGCTCCCTGACCATCCAGAACCCGAAAAGTGGCAGAGCAGAAGAGACGGTTTATGTTCCACGGAAAATTCTGATAAGGTTAAGTGAGTATGTTAAAGCCAGCGAATTCAGCACAGATGACCGAATCTTTCCCATTTCTTATGTAGCTGCTTGGTCGATGGTGAAAAAATCCGGCAGGCTGGTTGATATTGAGTTAAAGCCACATGACCTCAGGCGCCATGCAGCAACCTATGCCTCCAGGTCAGGCACCCCTTTAGAAATTGTCAGCAAGGTCATTCTGCGACATGCTGACCTCGCAACGACTCAACGATATCTTGGCAAGGTAAATGATACGGAAGCCATCAGATGGATAGAAACGCTATACGGATAGGTTTTTGTTTTAGGGCGGGGATAATCCTCGCCCTTTATAGATACAGGAACAGTCCTAAGTTACATTTTTTCTTAAATGGTTAACATTACATAAAGGCATATCTAACCTGGGGGGACGCAGATAACAGAATTTAAAACCGTCCTCATTTTGTCATTTTCCGTTCCTTTTTCAGACTTTTCAGTGTCTTTACTTGTAGCAGAGATTCCGCCTTGCGGCTTGTTCAATTTTTAGGTATCACTTCTATGTAGTGGGACACATACCTATCCCGAAACTTGACTTGCTAGGAGGTAAAATGCACTTAAAACTGATAGCTAATAATATTTTGCTTTTTTGCTTTTTTCTTTTCTTGCCATCGCCAGGATTTACTCAGGAGGTTAAAAATAATGACCTCTCGCAACAAACTATCGCTGAACTTAAAGAGTACGTAGAATTGCTCAATCGGGTCAAAGCTGAAAAAAAAGATACCATCGGCTCAGAGACCCGAGCTCTTTACAAGCAGTTCGCTGTAAATTCTGAATCCTACCGTAACCTTCTCTGGCATTTTGTAGACGATCTCGTAGAACCTGAAAATAGTAAGGCTCTTGAGGCTAACTCCCAGTTTGTTCTTGGCCTACTAAAAGGTGAATCTCTTGTTATAAAAGCTGAAATTGAGAAGAGCCAACTAGCCGTGACAAAGCTTGAAAACCAAATCATTTCTGCAAAGAAGAATATTTTTACCGTAAACCAGGCTGTCAGCAAGGATCGATTGTCAGACCTACAATGGAAGCTATACCTAAAGAGAAGAAATCTGGAAGAACTCTATTCGGCTTTGGTAAAAAACTCTCAAAAAATAGCCATCTTAAAAGAAAATACCGCCGCAGACCTTGCTTTTGCTGGGCAGCTTGTTATGAAGCAGTCGGATATCCTCTCCGGGCTTGTAGGCATCAATGAAGACAAGCTCTTAAAGCTTGAGAAAAAGCTCTCGGTAGTGAGAAGTGAATCTACCACCGGCAAAAAACTCATGTCAGATATCGCTTTTAAAAATCTGGAGATACAGGATTATGCCAGCAGGTTGCAGGTCATGGTAGATCTTCTTACCAGTATGGATGTTGATGCTTCTCTCTATAAGAAGACTGTGATACAGGCTACAAACAGTTTAAACACCGATATCTTTGATAGACGAGTGGTCTCTCATCTTTTTAACGAGTGGTGGCTAAGTACCAAAAAATGGTTCTCCAAGCAGGCCCCGACAATCATCAGTAAGGTCATAGCCTTCTTTGGTATTATTCTGCTTGCATACTGTATTGCTCTTCTGGTCAAGAGGATGGTTCGCGGTCTCTTTCAGCGTATCAACCCAGACACCTCGGAGCTTGCAAGGAAATTTGTTGTATCAATGTCTTCTAAAATTGTCATCTTGATTGGTATCCTCATTGCTCTGTCAAATTTGGGAGTACAAGTCGGGCCTATTCTCGCAGGTATGGGTATATTGGGTTTTATTATTGGTTTTGCCCTGCAAGAAACATTGTCGAATTTTGCCTCGGGCCTGATGATTCTCATATACCGTCCCTACGACGTTGGCGACAAGATCAGGGTGTCTGGCCTTGAGGGTAAGGTTAGTAAAATGAATCTTGTCAGCACAACGATCTTTACCTCTGCTAATCACCATCTCACCGTTCCAAATAATAAAATTTGGAAGGATATTATCCATAACATTACCTCTCAGCCACAGGTTAGGCTGGATCTCTTTTTCAAGGCTCCTTTTAATGCAGATTCTGAAACAGTGTTGACTGCAATTTCTGAAGAGGTTGAAGGCAATCCTATTGTCCTGAGTGATAAGGAGAAAAATGTTCGAATTTATGAATTGGGTGAAACAGAAGTTAAATATATCGCCCGATTCTGGATCTCTTCAAATGATATTGATGAAGCAAAATGGGTTATTTCTGAAGGGGTAAAGAAACGGTTTGATGAAAAGGGTATCTCACTCGATATAATCGAAAACTTGAAGGTTCGTGCTGTTTAATATTGTTAGGTTTCACTTTTAAGTTCATCATCAGTAGCCAATGAGTAAGGCGGTCGGGTCAAGAAAGGTGAATGGGATAAGACGGTCGTTCATGATCATGATGTGTTCAAACGTCACCCCAAATATAATGATACAGTCCTCTTCCCCTCAACCCACGATATTGTTCCTGCGAGGTTACAGGGTCACACGATATCACGATGTCACGATGTCACGATGTCAGAGGCTAGTAATGGCAATGTTAACCATTAAAGCAATTCCGCAAATTCACACTATTCCTGTATATGTCATACGTGATCATAATCTGAAATACCATCCGAAATGGCGTATTCTGAAGGCAGAGATAATTCCAGACAATTAACCAAGACAATTACTCCATTTTGGGCCATCGTCGGCGTTGATACTACTTTCGTATCAACCTTCGGGGTAAATGCTGCAAAAGACCAGAACACAAGCGGTGACAATTAAAAGTCCTTTTTCCTGATCTGTCACGGTCTTACCAGCAGAGCTATGGCATCTTCAGGGCAACTGTTCCTGCATAGGCCGCAACCAAAACATTTATGCATGGAAATAGATACCTTGTGGTCACCAGAAACTGTTTTGCCTGTAATAGCGTTGAAGTGACATTCTGGTTCACAGGCTCCACAACCTGAACATAGTTGCTCGTTAACGCAGGCATATTCTTCTCCACGGAACATCGTTTCAATGTCAATTGAAAGAGTTCGCAGGCCAAGACATTCTTCTGGTGTACAATTACAGATGGCTCCGATAAATGGTGTTTTCATGGTCCATATTGTGTGAACGGCACCGCCGGTTTCCATCTCTTTCATTTGAGATATGGCTTCCTCTCTGGAGACGACTTCTAACCCTTCGTCGTGAGCAAGCCCAAAATAGCTCATATCAAGATTGTCATACCAGTAGTCAGGAGAATAGCTGACACTGTAGCAGGCTCTCACATCTTTTTTCATTGCAGCCCAGCGACAGGCGCATGGGATGCGAACTACTGTTGCGGCATTATTGATAATTTCTGAAATATCTTCGATTGTGACAACCTGGCCAAAATGATCAACCTTGGCCTGTTCTACCATTTGAGTTGTCACTCTAGCGGGCAATCTTCCTTTTTTCTGATAGATGGTTTCAAGTCGACCGATTGTTCCAATACCTTCACCAATTGTTTGGGTGAAAAAGTCTTTGATATATTTTCTACGTTCCAGATCAGAAAGCAGATCTTTTGCGTAGTTTTCGGCATTTTTGAACCATATTTTTCCATCACCGTGTTGGGTACAGAATTCACACATAATATAAAGTGTCCTGATATAATATATTGATCTTGGAACATTGTGACTGTTTGTTACGAAAGCCACACACAAAATGAATCTTTAAGCTGGTAAAGATACGTGAAACATTCGCTGGTTACTATACAAATATAAGGCGAGCTTGGAAAAAGGTACTTTAGGTCTGTAAGATATTATAATTGTTCTGGTTTCTGGTTTATCCCGTGAAGTTCTGGTCCTCATTAGCCCAAATGCCTATCAACATTTCTCTTGCCACCCATCCGAGATAATTTCAGAAAAACTATGTGCTATTATCTTCGGGCTGAAAGTCAGCTTATTTAGAAACCAGTCACCAAGACTTGTCCGATTGA
>Ga0209475_10003838_pt1 | contig 13426 bp, 12 predicted proteins | sample tdDd471_FD_187128 | JGI IMG/M metagenome (GOLD analysis project Ga0209475, IMG submission 187128) | Marine sediment microbial communities from the Atlantic coast under amendment with organic carbon and nitrate - tdDd47.1 (SPAdes)... | ecosystem: Environmental > Aquatic > Marine > Coastal >... | reverse complement strand
GGCTTCTCTACACCTTGATCTGGAAGCGCTTCGTCGCCTCCCAGATGCAACAGGCCCTCATCGACCAGGTCAGCGTGGCCATCGCCTCGGGACGCTTCACCTTCTCTCTGTCCGGATCCACCGTTCGGTTCCCGGGCTTCATGACCCTCTACGCCTACGATGACGCAAAAAAAGATGACGACAAGAAGCAACAGCTGCCGGAGCTTAACGAAGGGGAAGCGCTCTCCCTCATCAAGCTCGACCCCAAGCAGCACTTCACCTCTCCACCGCCTCGCTTCTCGGAAGCCTCCCTGGTGAAGGAGCTTGAAGAAAACGGCATCGGCCGCCCGAGTACCTACGCCACCATTTTGTCCACCATCCGAAACAAAGGGTACGTGGACCTCGTGAACCGCTACTTCCGGCCCAGCGAGCTCGGCTTTATCGTCAACGATCTTCTGGTGGCAAACTTTCCCGATGTTTTTGACGTGGAATTTACCGCCGGGTTTGAGAACAGCCTCGACAAGGTGGAGGCCGCCGAAATCGACTACGTCGATCTGCTCAAGGAGTTTTACGCCTCCTTTGACAAAGAGCTGGAAGAGGCCACGGCCAACATGATCAGTGTCAAAGGCGTGGGCATTGAAACGGAACTCACCTGCCCCCAGTGCAAAAAAGAGAAGCTTCACGTCAAGATCGGCCGAAACGGAAGCTTTATCGCATGCAACGGGTACCCGGAGTGCGACTACTCCCGAAACTACGAACGCGACGAAAAGGGGGTCATCCACCCCATCGAGCCCTCCTTTGAGCTTGCCGAAGGAAAGGTCTGCGACAAGTGTGGCAAGCCCATGCTTCTCAAGCAGGGCCGATACGGGGAATTCCTCGCCTGCAGCGGCTACCCCGACTGCAAGAACACCATGAGTGTCAACGGGGACGCATCAGGCGGCACCGGCGCAGACACTGGCGTCTCCTGCCCTGAAAAAGGGTGCGAAGGCACCATCGTGGAAAAACGTTCCAAACGGGGCAAGGTCTTTTACGGATGCAACAAGTACCCCGACTGCAGCTTTGCCATCTGGGAAAAACCCGTTCAGCGTGCCTGCGAACTCTGCGGGGCACCCTTTGTGGTGGAGAAAACCACCAAGCGGGACGGCACCTTCCTGAAGTGCCTCACTGACGGATGCGGATTCAAAGAGCCTGTGGAAAAGAGCGAGGAGGGCTGATCCTCCCCCCTTGAGAGGCGAGACCAAAGGATCGCCTCCTTATGACCCAAATAAAAAAGGGGCTCATCCGTTACCGGACGAGCCCCTTTTCTTTTTTAAAACGATCCCCGGAGGGTAATCCCTACTTTTTTACGCGCTCGGAGTATTCACCGGTGCGGGTATCAATGCGAATCATCTCGCCATCCTCCACAAAGGGAGGCACCTGGATCTCATAACCGGTCTCCACGGTGGCGGGCTTGTAGTTGTTGGTGGCGGTATCGCCCTTCACCCAGGGATCACACTTGGTGATCAGGAGGTCCACAAAGTTGGGGAGGGTCACCCCGATGGCACGGCCGTCAAACATCAGCACGGAGCACTTGGTGTTCTCTTTCAGAAGAGCGATCACGTCTGCAACCTGACCGGATGCAAGAAACTCCTGCTCGTAGTTCTGGGTATCCATGAAGCAGTAAGCATCCCCATCAAAGTAGAGATACTCCATTTCACGCTCTTCGAGGCTGGCCTTGGTAAATTTTTCGCCGGAGCGATACGTTCTATCGAACTGTGTCCCGGTGATCATGTTCTTCAGTTTGCACTTGTAAAGGGCCTGGCCTTTGCCGGGCTTTACAAATTCAAACTGAACGATCACATAGGGCTCACCGTCAATTTCAAGTTTGAGGCCTTTCCGCAGTTCACCGCATTCAATCATCGTCTGTCCTTGTCTGTTTTTCGTGGCCTCGCATTTACCAGGCCTGTTATTATGATGGCTCCGTAAAAAATCGACCCGTCATATCAAAGCACACCCTGTGTGCGATTGATCTTAACCACACAGAAATCACGGGCCTGCAAGACGAATTTTACATCAACTCTTTACGAACGCATCTTTATCATCGTTACACTGACAAGCCCCCTGGCTGGAAACGCAGACGGCACACCGGTTTTTTACCACAAGATGCCGCGATTGGCAACGCCACCCCCCTATAGACATCAAGGGCGTTTATCCGTTTCCATTTTTTCCCCGATATGGTAAATGCACGGATTAAAGTGATTATTATGGTGGCAGTACAAAAAAACAGATCCAACGGGTTCTGCGGTACCACATGACGCAACCTCTTGCGGTGCCATCATTTAATGACCATCCAAACGACACCATGCCCGATGCCGCTGCGGAGAACGCGACCGGCAGCCGGGCCCTGCGGAGCCCCCGAAAGGCGGCATCGCCCTTTATCAGCACCGATACCAACATAAAGGAATATCATGATATTAATCATCGATTTCGGCTCACAATTTAACCAACTCATCGCCCGCCGCGTTCGAGAGTGCAACGTGTACTGCCAGGTCGACGCCCCCAGTGTTGCCACCCTGGATTACATCAAGGAGCTCAAGCCCGAAGGGATTATTCTTTCCGGCGGCCCCTGCAGCATCTACGATGAGAACAGCCCCGTGGTGGACAGCGGTATCTTTGACCTGGGGATCCCTGTCCTCGGTATCTGCTACGGCATGCAGTTCATGGTCAAGACCCTCGGCGGCGAGGTCACGCGCTCTGAAAAACGCGAATACGGATTTGCCGAGCTTGGGATCAAGGAGCCCTGCCAGATCTTCTCCGGCATCGACTCCCCCACCCAGTGCTGGATGAGCCACGGCGACTCCATCTCTGAGCTTCCCGAAGGATTTGTCACCACCGGATCCACCGACAACACCCCCTATGCAGCAGCTGCTGATCCCGCAAGAAAATTTTACGGACTGCAGTTCCACCCTGAGGTGGAGCACTCCCTGAAAGGGCGTGACATGCTGGCAAACTTCCTTTTCGACATCTGCGGGTGCGAAAAGAAGTGGACCATGGAAAACTTCATCAAGTCCTCCGTGGAAGAGATCAAGACCACCGTGGGCGACAAGAAGGTAATCCTTGGCCTTTCCGGCGGCGTCGATTCCACTGTTGCCGCAGCGCTGATCCACAGGGCCATCGGTCGCAACCTCACCTGCATCTTCGTGGACAACGGCCTGATGCGACTCAACGAGCGGGAGAAGCTCGAAGAATCCCTCACCGGCAAGCTCGACCTCAACATCAAGTTTGTGGATGCCTCCGAGCGCTTCCTCTCTGCCCTTGAAGGGGTCACAGATCCCGAGAAGAAACGCAAGCTCATCGGCAACATCTTCATCGAGGTCTTTGAAGACGAAGCCGCAAAGGTCGAAGATGCTGAATTCCTCGCCCAGGGCACCCTCTACCCGGACGTCATCGAGTCCCAGTCTGTCTTCGGAGGCGCATCGGATGTCATCAAGTCCCACCACAACGTGGGCGGCCTTCCCGAAGACATGAAGCTCAAACTCGTTGAGCCCCTGAAGTACCTCTTCAAGGATGAGGTTCGGGCCCTTGGCGAAGAGATGGACCTTGACAGCGAGCTCGTCTGGCGCCAGCCTTTCCCCGGTCCCGGCCTGGGAATTCGCGTTCTGGGTGAGATCACCAAGCGCCGCCTCGACATCCTTCGCAAGGCAGACTCAATTGTCGTGGAAGAGATCAAAAAAGCCGGCTTCTACAAAAAAGTATGGCAGTCCTTTGCCGTCCTGCTCCCCATCAAGAGCGTGGGCGTTATGGGGGACCAGCGTACCTATGACTACACCATCGCCATGCGAGCCGTCACCAGCAAGGACGCCATGACCGCTGACTGGGCACATCTCCCCCACGATCTCCTCGCCAGGATCTCCAACCGGATCATCAACGAGGTCAACGGGGTCAACCGCATGGTGTACGACATCACCTCCAAACCACCCGGAACCATTGAGTGGGAATAGGTCAGTATGGACAAGAAAGACGACGGTCGCTTTGTATTCGGAGCCGACGACAAACATGAACCGGTAACCTATGGTGAGGGAGAGCGCTCCCGGCTGGACAGCCTGAGCCTGAAAGTCACCCTCATCGCCATCATCATGCCCTGCCTCATCGGCATCGTGATGATCTTTGGTTACATCGACATGAACAGAAGGGTCGCAAGCTTTAAGGACACCGGGTCTTTAGAGGTACGCAATGCCTCCAAGGACATGGAGCGCATGGTCTCTTCCCTCCAGGTGAAAAATGCCCGGCTGGAAAAACTTCTGGCCGAAGAGCTGGGGGGAATCAAGACGCGCCTCTCAACCCTGGAGGGCAAGATCAGCAAAACCCGGAAGGATGTCGATTTCATTACGGCCACCCGACTCACCAAAAAGCAGACCACCGCCCGCCTCGGAACCCTTCAGAACCGGTTGGACAAGAACGACAAGGCGTTGACCCTGCTTCAGTCCGATGCAGCCGAAACCATCGACCGCACCCGGAACCTGGAGAAGAAAGCAGCTGACGAATCCAAGAGCCTGACCCGGCTCAAGGCAGACCTTGCTGCGGCCCAGAAAGAGGTGAGTACCCTGTCCAAAGCCATCCCCTCCTCAAAGGAGATCGATGCCCGCCTGAAGAAGGAACGCATCCTGATGCAGGTCCGCATTGATGAAGTGCGCGCCTCCCTCGGCCAGCGCATTGACAAGATGGAAAAGGAGAGCCAGGGTCCTTCCGCTCCTGCCCCGGCAGCCCCCCCGACCTCACAGGCGGGGCCCATTACCGAACAGGAGCTCGGCGGCTGATCCGTCGCGCCATTTAAATCCATGCTTAATTCAAGGGGCCATGCAACTGCATGGCCCCTTGCCGTAGGAGCCCATGACCACCAGCGCCGAAGATATCGAGCGGCTCTTTTCCGCCTCAAAAGGCTACAATGCCCTGTTTCTTGCCGCCGGGTCCCTGGAAAACGCCTGCGAAGAGAACCCGGAGTGCCTGACGGAGCGTGGTGTCCGCCTCCTCCTGGACACCCTTGCCGACGATCGGTTTGAACCCAGGCGCACCTCACTCTTCTTTTACGGGCGCCTCGCACGGGTCCTCACCCGAACCGCCGAACTGCTGGGACCAACTCACCCCATCTCCCATATCGCCCTTGTTGGCCTGACAGGCATTGCAAGCCATGCCACGGGAAACCGCCACCTGGCCATCTGCAACGCCTGCGCCCCCCTTGCACCCCGAAACACCACCTTTTCACAACCGGAAACCACGACTGCCCCAACCCCATGCACATGCCACGAGCTCCTGGAGGAAGCGGGTCTCCCACGGCACATCACCCCAACCCACTCGGGCCGCAGCCTGCGTTATGAACACAAGGCAAAAATTCTGGTGATCAAATGCGCCAGGCCCGGGGAAGACCCACGGGGACTTTCATCCGAATGGCACTGGATGAACCTTCTTGGGAGTCATGCACCACAGGAAGGACACATCCCGACGCCAATCCGCGCGCCACTTCTTCGCATCACGGGCCTGCCGAAAGCCGCGGCATCGGATACGGCCATCGCCTTTGTCACCACGCCGGCCTACTTCGCCTACCCCAACGAGCCCTTAGCCCCCATGGAGACGCCCGTTGCCATAACCATCCTCGGTAACGCCGCCTTTCTTTTTGGTCGCCTCGCATCACACGGAGTTCTCCACACGGCTCCGGTACCCCTGTTCCACAACCGGGTCCAGGTGGACAGACGCGACGATGAAGGACTCTACCTCTGGCAGAAAGGAGGGCGACTCGACAGCTGGCTCGCCTCATGCCGCTACCCCAACTTCGGCCTCTCCGGCCTGCGGGATTTTGAGCACATGAAGACCGCACCGGAGATGATCAGCGGTGAGTTCTACCGCACCATGGGAGATCAGCTCCTGAGCCTGCTCCTGGTGTCCGGCAGCCACTTCCGGAGCCTGGGAGGCGATGTTGCCCCCCATGGCACACCCACAGGCACAGACCACCGAGCCCTCTTTGACACGGAGAGCCTGGGGGCCATGCTGACGGCGATTGCAGATGGGTACTACAAGGGATACACGGGCAGAAACACCCCCTTTCCCCACGAAGCGGGAAGGAAGCGCCTTGCCCCTCGCATGATAGACGAGATGGGTATGGATCGCCATATGGAGGAGGTCCTGCGGGCAAGGGACCAGGAGGTCATGGACGAGGCGGACTTCCGTCATTTCCTGATCGACAGGGGATACAGCGATGAGGAAGCGGAAGCAATCCCAAGGGGAGCGGCTGATATTGTGCTCTTCACGGGCCCCCACCTCGGCCGGTTCAATGGCAAAATATCCTGTCCGGAGTTAATTGAGTTTACGGCCACCCTCGCATCCATTACAATAACAGACGGTTTTCTGGCCATGGCATAATACCCCCTGAGCAGGCGTCAAAAGGAGATGCTTACACATGAAGTCCAAGGCTGTTGGTCAACCAACACAACTGGGCTAGTCGGAATCGCCATCAATACCTGTTTATCAAACGTTTGGCCCCCGGCAGGGCCGCCGGAGGCAAATTTGAAGACAAGGAGGGCTAACTTTGGTCATCTACGATGACATCTACAAGTGGAAAGGCCCCAAGGGCGGGTGCAGCGGGTGCTCCGGATACGAATCCGAATGCAACCCCTTTCTTATCACCTGTCGCCTGCGTATTATGGACCTGGCCCTGGTAGCCCCTGACGTCATGCACATGAAACGCCATGTGGTGATGGCCGAAGACATTTCCGATGGGCCCCGCCGCCGCATCTGCGCCGAAAGCCTGGGGCGACATATCTTTGAGGAATTTGGCCTCGGCATCAAACGCACCCTCTGGATCGAATGCGACCCCTTCCTCAAAGAGACCTTCCACGTGGCCCAGTTCACCCCCTCCTACCACGACGGCCTGGAGATGATCTATACCATCGACTGGCGCCCTCTTCTCACCGCCGAAAAAACACTGCTCGAAGACCACCTTCTCGATTTTTCCAACAAAAAAGCCTGATAAAAATATAGCCTCCGGCAGCAAGGGGATAAATCCCCTTGACCCCAGGTTCGCGAATACTCCGAGCCCTCGTTCCTCGGGCACGTCATATTCGCTGACGGGCTACGCCCGTGAATTATCATGGTCGCCGATGAACCACGTATTAAACTTGTTCCATTGGAATTTGAAAATCGGCCACACAGTATTCCGGGGATTATGGAAACCTCTAAAAAAAGATCCAGCTATCGAGGCGTGCGTAGCCCGCAGCAAACACCCTTGTGATTTGGCCCGAGGCACGAGGGACAAATCGCAAGGCAATCAGGTTTCCAGGTGCCTCCACCTGGCCGCCGGAGGCATGCTTTGCCCCCACTTTTTCCAAACGTCTCCCCTGCTACATACTGGCGAGCTGCCGGATGCCGTCGGCGATAAACTGGATGGCAAGGGCTGCGAGGATCACCCCAAAGAGACGTTTGATGATGTCATCTCCGGTGCTGCCGATGCATTTCATGATGGCATCGGAGAAGAGAAAAGCGGCCAGGGTGATGCCGTTGATGATGAGAACCGAGCCCATCACCGAGACCACCTCGGCGGTACCGGAGGCACCGGAGAAGAGCAGAATGGTGAGGGTCAGGCAGCCGGGGCCGGACAAAAGAGGAATGGACATGGGGTAGACGCTGATGTCCGTGAGCCCCTGAAACGACTCACCGTCCGTTTTGGTCTCAGCACCTGTGATCATATGAAAGGCTGTGTAGAAGAGCAGCAGGCCGCCTGCCACACGCAGCGCCTCGATGCTGATGCCGAGTCGGGTGAGGATGGTCTCCCCGAAAAAACCGAAGGCCAGAATAATACAGGTCGAGACAGCAATGGACTTCAGGGCCATGTTCACGCGGTAGGCCCTCCCCTTTCCATCGGTGAGTGCATAAAAGATGACGGCGGCCCCCAGGGGGTCGATGATGACAAAATACGAGGTCAGGGCATGAAGAAAGGTTTCAACGGGCATGGTGGTTTTTCCATAGAGAAATGTTTATGTGCACATCATTTTTCAATGTCTTGATATTCCGGGCTCACAGGCTACCCCGCCCACCGCAGGATACAAAACAACCAAAGCGGCAATCACACACGAGCAGGGCAGTGTCCTTCTAACGTACCTGAAGAACGAAAGAAAGGGGATTTGTACCGGCCCGCAAAAAAGATACGAAGGCCGCCACCTGTGCATGTCTGTCACTGGCCGGCCAGAAGACAAGATTGTGTTGCATTGCATGATAAAAACAACACAATCCTCCGGAATGTCGTCTTTTTTGAAGCCCCTCACCCGAACACGTTTGAACCGGGTGCCCGGAGCCCCGCTTGTGCCAGCGCTCCGGGCACTCCTCAAGCGAACGTTATTTTCCACCTGAGACTTACTAAAACCCGTGAAATATGGTTGACATGGCTCCCTTCCACGACTAAAAACGGTAAGGCAATTGTTTATTATGATACCATTGAACTTACGGGTTCCCTGCATGACGGTCCCAGCTCTGCCCACCCGTTTGTCGCCTGCCGACGGCACCATGGCTTACGTGGATGCCGTTTTTCTGCTGTCATAAGGGGCCGGTTTACGTTTTGGTTTTTAAGGAGTAGGTCGTTTCGCTATGTTTCAAAAAGCTATAGTCAGAAAACCCTGTAAAAATTTCGCCAAGGGCATCACCACACAGACATTGGGTGCCCCGGACTATGATACAATGGTGGCACAGCATGCCGCATATGCCGACGCCCTGAAAGAACTCGGCCTTGCGGTGGAGATGCTTGAAGCAGAAGAGGCCTATCCCGATGCACACTTTGTGGAGGACACCGCCGTGGTCTTCCCTGAAGCAGCCGTCATCACCAACCCCGGCGCGGATGCCCGCAAAGGCGAAGAGGTGACCATCAAAAAGGCCCTGGCCGCCCATCGCACCATCGAAGAGATCACCGCCCCCGGAACAGTGGACGGCGGAGACATCCTCATGGTGGACCGCCACTTCTTCATCGGCGTCTCTGACCGCACCAACATGGAAGGCGCGGCCCAGCTGGGAGCCATTGTGGAAAAATACGGATACACCTGGGCAACCGTTCCCGTGGCCGCCGGACTTCATTTCAAGTCAAGCGTCAACTACGTGGGGAAAAACACACTGCTCATCACCGAGACCTTCAAAGACCGTAGCGAACTCGACGGCTACGAGCTCATGGTCCTTGATCCTGAAGAGGAGTATGCCGGCAACACGCTTCTGATCAACGACACGCTGATCATGCCCAAAGGGTACCCCAAAACTCGGGCCAAGCTGGAGACGCTGGGTCTCGCCATCGTGGAACTTGACACAAGCGAGACCCGGAAAATGGACGGGGGGCTCACCTGCCTCTCCCTGCGATTTTAAAAACACACGCCCCCGACGAGGAGGTCCCATGGAAGTCTTTAAAAACAGATACAAACGGGAAGCGGTGGAAGTTCACTGCCCGCAGTGCAAACGAAGCCAGATCATCTACCTTCCTGACGAAAAGATGCCCGACTGCCCCGTCTGCCGAAAGAAGATGATCATCAAAGAGGTCCTTACGGAAGGCAAGTATTGATGACGCATTAAGCCATGCGCTCACCAATTGAAAAGCAGCCGTAAAAGGTATCACCCCGGGCCGTATGGGGTTCCTGGGAAGCTTCTACGATACCTTTTCAAGCCAAGCGGCTGCTTTCTCTTTGGAGGCCGTGCCTCCCAAAGAAGCCGCACCGTGATGTATATGTGTAAATGGAGATATTGAACTGGAGGATTATTCACCGATGAAGCTCAAACAGATGCTGATCGCGTCCCTGTGTTTGCTGGCATTTGCCGCCCAGGGTATCGCAAGCGACATTGAACTCGCCAAAAAATCGACCCTCAACAAGATCATAGAACGAAAAGAACTCCGAATCGGTCTTGACCCCGGCTACCAGCCCTTCGAAATGACCAACAAAAAAGGTCAGGTCGTGGGTTTTGACGTGGACATCGCCAAAGAACTCGCCAAGTCCATGGGTGTAAAGCTCACCATCGTCAACACCGACTACGACGGCATCATCCCCGCCCTTCTCACGGACAAGTTCGACATCATCCTGAGCGGCATGACCATCACCCAGAGTCGCAACCTTCAGATCAACTTCGCCGATCCCTACATTGTTGTGGGCCAGGCCATCATTCTGAACAAAAACCTCGAGGGAAAGGTCAACTCCTACAAGGATCTCAACGACCCCAAATACACCGTCGCTTCCCGCATCGGCACCACCGGTGAGATGGCCACCAAGCGCATGATCCCCAAGGCCAAGTACAAGTCCTTCGACAAAGAGGCTGACGGCGCCATGGATGTGGTCAACGGCCAGGCCGACGCCTTTATTTACGACCTCCCCTTCGGCGTGGTCTTCATGGCACAGCACGGCAACGGGAAAGCGATCCTTCTGGACAAGCCCTTTACCTACGAGCCCCTGGGCATGGGTATCCGCAAAGGCGACCCCGATTTCCTCAACTACCTGAACAACTTTCTCCGTCAGATCAAAGCCGACGGCCGCTACGACCGCATCTACAGCAAGTGGATCAAAAGCACCGGCTGGTTCAAAAATATGTAAGAAGAACCTGACGTTTGAATGCCTTTTCACCCCGGGAGCTCGGCTTCCGGGGTGATTTATTGAGAGCACGTCAATTTTTGGTGCCATCGAAAAAGCCGACTTTCGGGCAGGCTTTTTCGATGGGGTCAATGATTACAAAAGACTTACCCTTATTTGGTCCAGGCAGATTTTTCACGTGTTACCCTGCCTGGATGAGATCCCTCCCGCTGCACCTCGCAAACACTGTGCAGGCAGCGGTCAAAGGAGCAGGACATGTCACTTTACCCGGGTCTGGATGCGCCACGAACCAAGGCGTACAAAACCATCTGGACAGGCATCTTTTTCGTCGCCCTGATTCTCGGCATGGCAAGCCTATACGTGGCCACCAAGTCGGTTGATTATGTGTGGCGCTGGTACCAGGTGCCGGATTACTTTTTTTACCAGGACGATGTAGAGACCTTAAGCGAAATAGAAGGCTACATCTCAGGCATCAAAACCGAAGGGGAGACAACGCTTGTCACGGTTCAGGGCGTGGGTGAAACCGAGACCTACACCCTTCCCACGGAGAGCCTCCTGGCCGCCGAAGGCGATTTCATCTACCCCGGTGACCCCCTGGGCTCCCAAAAGAAGTGGCAGACAGGCCTCCTGCTCTATGGCCTGTGGATTACCCTCAAGGCAAGTTTTATGGCGATTATCCTGGCCATGATCATCGGTATTGTGACCGGACTCATGCGCATCTCGGACAACCCGGCCCTCAAGTGGTCCGCCATTACCTACATTGAGCTGGTCCGGGGCTCCCCCCTGCTGGTCCAGCTGATGATCTGGTACTTCGTCATCGGTACCCTCATCAACCGGCTCCTTATGGACCTGGGCTTCGCCAAAATCCCCACCCTCTGGTTCGGGGTTCTCTCCCTGGCCATATTCACCGGCGCCTACACCGCAGAGATCGTCCGTGCGGGAATTCAATCCGTCAACGTCGGACAGATGGAGGCTGCACGCTCCCTTGGCATGAGCTACCCTGAAGCCATGCGCAAGGTGATCATGCCCCAGGCCATCAACCGAATTCTCCCTGCCCTTGCCGGGCAGTTCATCAGCCTGATCAAAGACTCCTCACTTCTGGGGGTCATCTCAGTTCGCGAACTTACCAAGGTCACCCGCGAGGTGGTCACAGCAAACCTGCAACCTTTTGAACTCTGGATCGTCTGTGCGGCCCTTTACCTGGTCCTCACTTTCGGATTTTCCCTGCTTGTCCAGAGACTTGAAACGAGGGCCGTATAACCATGATTCACGCAGAACACGTCAACAAATATTTTTACGCGCCCCACAAGATCCACGCCCTCAAGGATGCATCCCTTGACGTGGCATCCGGTGAGGTGGTGGTTATCATTGGCCCTTCCGGCTCAGGAAAAAGCACCTTTCTTCGCTGCCTGAACCGTCTTGAATACGCCGACAGCGGCACCATCACCATCGACGGAAAAAACGTCCTCGAACCCAAGGCAGACATCAACGCCATTCGGGCAGAGGCGGGCATGGTCTTCCAGTCCTTCAACCTTTTTCCCCATAAAACTGTCCTGGAGAACCTCACCATGGCTCAGATGAGCGTGAGGAAGCGGTCCAAGGCAGAGGCGGAAGAGAAAGGGATGATGCTCCTCGAAAAAGTGGGCATCGCCGACAAGGCCAATGTCTACCCCAACCAGCTCTCGGGTGGCCAGCAGCAGCGAGTGGCCATTGCACGCTCCCTTGCCATGGACCCGAAGGTCATTCTTTTTGACGAACCCACCAGCGCCCTGGACCCCGAAATGGTCGGCGAAGTCCTCGACGTCATGAAAAGCCTGGCGACCGAGGGAATGACCATGGTGGTGGTTACCCACGAGATGGGCTTTGCCCGCGAAGTGGCGGACCGCGTCATCTTCATGGACGCAGGATGTGTCATCGAAGGCGACACACCGGAAGAGTTTTTCAAAAACCCGAAAAACGAGCGCACACGAAACTTCCTCAACCAGATTCTCTAATAAAAAAGATTGCCGGTTCCATTCGGCTGCCCGTGAAATAAAAAAGCGAACCCGCAGGCGGGTTCGCTTTTTTTGATGGGACTTCAGAAAAACGCCTCCGGCGGCGAGGTGGGGGCACCTCGATACCCTGTGGCGAATGCGAGACGGGTGGTGCCCTGCGGTGTGCATTGCGTTCGCATTCGCGTGGAGTCCATCGTTCCGCATGGTGCGTCGCAAGTGCATAGGCTTCAGGTGCTTCAATATCAACGATTGTGTTGGTAACTCAGCAGGAACAACCATGCCGTGCTTATAGATTTCAACAACACTTGGGGACCACTCAACTTTTGCCACGGTCGTAGCCATTAAAGGCGGGAGCATTTGCACCCAACTTTCAAGGTGGCACACCTTGCCGCCGGAGGCTAATTTATCTGATTCGTTACCCGTTGTTTGAGGCATGCCGGCCCTCAGGATACACTTTGTGGTTGTCCCCACCCTCTTTCTTGATCTACACTTCTTTTGCATATGCTTGGAGCCTTTCGGCATGCTTGGAAGGCCCCTGCCCTTTTTTCCGATCATCACAGCGACTGAGCCATGAACATCCCTGAAAAGATACGGACCATGAGCCTCTTCATCCTCTTTCTTGTCATCTCCATAACCGTCTTCATCTGGTTTGGCGGAATCCGCTTCATCAACCAGCTCCCCCTTGCACTCCCCCTTCGCCTTGCCCTTTGGGGCAGTCTTCTCTTTGCCCTCTTTTTTTCACCGGTTCTATTTTACCTTCGGACCCTGGGGCATCAAGGCCCTTTGTATGATGCCATGGCATGGGCGGGATACATTCTCATGGGGGCCTACTCCATCCTCATCTGCGTGGTAATGCTAAGGGACATAGGCCTCGGA
>Ga0209475_10003837_pt1 | contig 13426 bp, 10 predicted proteins | sample tdDd471_FD_187128 | JGI IMG/M metagenome (GOLD analysis project Ga0209475, IMG submission 187128) | Marine sediment microbial communities from the Atlantic coast under amendment with organic carbon and nitrate - tdDd47.1 (SPAdes)... | ecosystem: Environmental > Aquatic > Marine > Coastal >... | reverse complement strand
TGGCGGTTGTGTCATCGATGCCTGTGACTCCGGATGGGGCAACTGCACCGGCGGTGTGGGTGATGGCTGCGAAACCGACCTTACCGGTCATGTTAATCACTGCGGCACCTGCGGCAACAACTGCGCAACACTTCCCAATGTGAATACCGTTCACTGTACTGCCGGTGGCTGTGTCATTGACTCCTGCGATTCGGGCTGGGGTAACTGCAACGGACTGGTAAGCGATGGCTGTGAGACTAACCTCAATCTGAACAACAATCACTGCGGCTCCTGCTCCAATGACTGTGCTGGTCTGTCGCATATTGATGCCACCCATTGCAGCAGCGGCTCATGCATCATTGATTCCTGTGACACCAACTGGGGAGATTGCGATAGTTTGGCCTCCACCGGTTGCGAGACATACACCTATGACAACAATACTCACTGCGGCAGCTGCGCCAACAATTGCGGTGCGCTGGATAATGTCCAGACTACCCACTGCACTGCCGGAAGCTGCGTGATTGACTCCTGCGACAGCAACTATGGAAACTGTGACACCAATGTTAATAACGGCTGCGAAACCAACACAACCAACACCACTGCCCACTGCGGTGCCTGCAACAGCAACTGTGACAGCCTGAGCAATACCCAGGATACTCACTGCGACAGTTCCATGTGCGTGATTGACAACTGTGTATCGCCTTATGATGATTGTGACACCATTGCCAGCAACGGCTGTGAAGCCAATACAGACACCAATGTGCTGCATTGCGGTACCTGCGGCACAAACTGCAACAACCTTTCCCATGTTGACAGCGTGGGTTGCAGCGGCGGCTCCTGCACCATCAATTCCTGTGATACCAGCTATGATCACTGTGATAGCGTGATTTCCAACGGTTGTGAGGTAAACCACGCCAGTTATCCCAACACCTGTGCAACCTCTTCGATCATGATGTGCGTGGATGACACAAACTATATCTGCGCCGACCAATTCGATTACACCTACACCTATGTAACAGACAACTCCACATGGTTCTATGTCAACACCGGCGAATGTGACGGCTTTGGAAGCAGCTCCTTTGACGTACACTTTGAACTGGATGTGCCATCGGGTATTGACTACGACGTGTTCGTGTATTCTTCCTGCGGCACACAGATTGCAAGTTCCCGCAGCAATCCCGCTCCCTGCACCATGACCGGAGCCGATGAATGCACCTGCATCAAATACAGTGATGACTGGGGATCATCAAACGATGAAACCTACTGGGTTGAAGTGCGGTACAACTCCGGACACAGTTGTGATGACCTTGAAGGCGCCTGTAGCGGTGACGGCTGCTTTGGCATTACCGTGATTGGCAAAAACGGCACCAGCGGGTGTGTTGGCATCTGATCTGAAACCATACACAAAAAGGGCATGGGATATTCCCATGCCCTTTTTTATTGCTTAAAGCAAACGGCTATTCCGGTTTCAGCAGCGGCAGCACCGTATCCATGGCAAGCTGCAACCCCTCTTTGCCGTTTCGGGATTCCAAATTGAGTCGTACAACACTCTCGGTGCCGGATTTTCTCAGGCACATACGCCACTGCTCAAATTCCATACTAACACCATCAAGATGATCAACGTTGAGGGCCGACGGCGCAAGAATCTCCTCCACCCTCTGCAACACCTTTTCCGGATTATTTAAAGGCAAACTGATCTCATCTGTGCAGACAAAACGTCGACGGGCGTTACGCACCATGGAGGACAAAGGCTTCCCGGTTTCCTGTACAAGAGCAGCCACCATCACCATGGGGATAATACCGGAATCGCAGTTGCCGAAATCACGGAAGAAATAGTGACCACTGGCCTCGCCGCCAAATGCCGCGCCGGTTTTGGCCATCATGAACTTGAAATGGGCATGTCCCCCTTTGCAGGGCAGAGCTGTTCCGCCGTGTTTCTCCACAATGTGCCGGGTATTCCACAGCAACCGGGTGTCATGCACAACGGTGCTGCCCGGCCAGCGGATAAGCACATGTTCAGCCAGCAAACCCACAATATAGTAGGGTTCAATGTACTCGCCGTGTTCATCAAAAAAGATGCAGCGGTCGCCGTCACCGTCAAAGGCAACACCAAAATCAGCGCCAGCGTCAATCACAGCCCTGGATGTATGGGTTCTACGATCCGACAACAGGGGATTGTAGGCTGCATCTGTAAGAGTTCCTTCTTCCAAAGGTGGCACCATATGCAGATTACATCTGTCCAGCGTACGCAGAATATCCCCGGCGCTGCCAATGCCCGGATCACAGGCGATCAGGGGCTTTTTGCCCGTATCAAGGCCCGGACAAAAGGAATACACCAGTTGCCGGTATTCTGTAGAAGGATCAAGTTCCTCCCTGCTGCCGGATTGCCGGGCCATTGCATCATCGGCGACAATATCCGAGGATTTTAAAATGTGCGGTATGGCTTTTTGCCCCACTACCTTAAATCCGTTGTATCCATAAGGATTGTGACTGGCAGTCACCATAACACCACCGGCAAATTGCCAGTTAAATACTGTAAAATACAGCATCTCCGTGGCGCAACAGCCAATATCCACCGCCACCAGACCACTGTCTTCTATGCCCTGCATGATGGCTTGAGCCAATTGTGGCGAGCTGTCCCGGGCGTCACGCCCCACTGCAATGCGCCTGCTTTGGGCATCATCGCACTGCAAAGCCGACCGCAGGGAATACCCCAGACGAAGGGCAAATGTTTCGTTGATTTCCCCTGGATACCGCCCCCGAATATCGCTGGATTTAAATATCGTCATCGCCATCCATGGCCGCAGTCACTTTGTTTTTCAGCCCCGGCACGTTGACCAGAGCCTTCCGGCTGCTTATCACCGTAACGTTGTTGGTATGAATCACTGCAATATCAGCGCAATCATGTAACACAAAACGATGACCGTCCCCGAAAGAAAACACGGTACAGTCCGTGCTTTCACCAAAAACCTGCTCATAATTGCTGCGATTACCCGCATCATCTGGTTTAAGAATATCAAATACCGATTCCCATCCCCCCAAATCATTCCAATAAAAATCGCCTTCCACCACCCGCACCATAGCTTCCTCACCGGCGGGCTGCATAACTGCATAGTCAATGGAAATGGCAGGCAAATCCGCAAAATGCTTTTCAAAGGCTGCGGCATCGGATTGAGCATGGGCCTCTATGGCTCTGCCCATAATGGTCACATGTTCCGGGATATAGCGCTTCAAAGCTTCCATGATGCCAGCACCCTGCCAGACAAAGATACCTGCGTTCCAGAAATATCTTCCGGTTTCAATATACGACCGCGCTGTGATGACATCAGGCTTTTCAACAAAACGCTGCACATCGAAATGACGAAAATCGCCACAGTAATCTTTGTGTTGGGATTTTATGTAGCCATATTCAGGGCTTGGGCGGGTCGGCTTGATGCCTATGGTGTACAGTTTATTATCTTTCCTGCACAAATCCACGGCAGTGGTAATGGTGTCCACAAAACGCTGTGCCGGAGCGATATCATGATCGCAGGGCAGCACCACATGGATACTTCCAGGCCAGCGACGCTCCGCCTCCATGGCGGCAAAGGAAATGGCTGCAGCGGTATTGCGCATCACCGGTTCACCAAGAATATTCTGCCGGGGTACATCCGGAAGTTGATCCGCCACAATATCCACATAGGCGGCAGATGTTAGTACCAGTACCTTTTCCGGTTCTGTAAACTTCACCACCCGCTTCCAGGTGGTTTGTAAAAGAGTTTCTTCGGGGGTAACCAGGGGTAAAAACTGCTTTGGCAATGCCGGGGTACTATAAGGCCACAGGCGATTTCCTACCCCACCGGCCATAAGCACAGTTACGATATTCACGATGTTACACTCCTTTACAGCACCAAAGACCGACACAATAAGACCGGCTTTGGCTTGCATGTCCATATTCCAAAGCATTTTCACAGGGAGATCATTGCTTGTCAACTCTGTACTGCTGCCGGTTGACAAGCATCTTTATAGGGAGTAGACATGTACAGTTATTGAACGATGAGCCTCTAAGCCCCGGTATTCCATCAGATATCGTATGGCGACAGTCGTTAAATCGAATTTATGAAACCACAAACACCGCCTTTGGAGCGCACAAGATATACACACCATGTCTGACAATAAACACATCTCAAAATTGCAATACTTCTGGTCCACCGTCATTGCGTCACTGTTTACCCTGCTGGTGATAAAAGGCGCTTTGGTGGCATATACCATCAGCGGCGCTGAAGGAAAGACCAGTGCGGCCAAGACCATTGGCAAAAGTTTTCTGTGCCTTGGATGGGATGTCTTTGGAGCCATTCTCTTTGCCCTGCTGGCCATTATCCTGACCTCCTATGCCCTTACCCGGCTAAAACCCCGCTTTGCCTTTATTCTGCTGGGACTGCTGGTGTTTGGGCATGCATTTTACCTGATCATCAGCTACGGCGTACAGATGGGCGTGGGCACGCCCTTTGACAAGGCTGCTATTGAACTGGCGTTCCTCAATGAGGACGCCGTGGAAGGCGTAAATTCCGCCAGCATATGGGTTTCCATTGCCCCGTTTCTGAACTATCAGACTTTTTTGCTGACAATGTTTTCGGGCCTGTTGCCCGCCCTGCTTCTGCCATGGATCAACCGCAGGCTACAGCGCATGTCCCACCTGAAGAAAACCATCGGCGTTTCTTTTGGAGTGGCATTTATGATTACCACCATTGCGGTGCTGCCTTTTTTACGCAACGGCGAGGTATTCGGCATCCGGGTGCACACCTTTGGTCTGGAACGCAGCCATTTTGTATGGCTGGTGAAATCCTACATCGTTCCTCCGGTGCGCTCAATGCTTTCCGAAGAATACAGTTTCGACGATCCCTACTGCATGTCCATGGAAAGCCTGGAGCAACCGCAGCGCCGTATCGACAACCCATTGACGGCCCGGCGTGAAGCTCCCAAAACGCCAACGGACGTACTGGTTCCTACAGGCGAGACACCTGACACACCACATGCAGAAACACCGCTATCCGGCATACTGCCGCAGAAAACCAATGTGGTGATTGTTCTGCTGGAATCGGTGGCACAGCCCTATATGAATGCCGAACCGGAACGTATGCCCTTTACACAAAAACTGAGTTCCCAAACCGGCAGCGCAACCCTGAAATCGCACTACGCCACCTGGCCTCAAACCATGAAGGCCATCTTCAGCCTGCTGTGTTCGGAACTCCCCTATCCCGATTACCAGCCCATCACCCATATCAACCCTGCCATCCCCAGCCTGAGTCTGCCGGAAGTACTGAAGCACAATGGGTACGCCACTGCCCTGTTTACGTCCGCATCACTGGCTTATGACCGGCAACTGCGTTTTTACCGCAACCGCAAACTTGATGTAATGTACGATATGTACAATATGCCCGGCCGGGAAAAAGCCTGGCAGAATGCCTGGGGACTGGATGAATCCGCCACCATATCCTCTATGTTTGACTGGGTGAAACAGCAACACGACAAAAATTCAACCACACCGTTTTTCCTGTTGTACGGCATGGCTACCGGACATCATCCCTATACCTACAAAGGTGTCGAACCACCGAAAATCGCCAATTTGAAAAACGAACGCAAACAGTACAGCCGCTGCATGACCTATATTGATGACAGAATCAAAGAGGTCTATGACCATCTTGATCGCATGAAACTCCGGGACAACACTCTTGTGCTGGTTATCTCCGACCATGGCGAGGGTTTTGGTCAGCATCCCCTGAGTCTTAGTCACGGCCCCATGGTGTACGAGGAAGCCATCCATGTCCCGGCCCTGTTCAGCGGACCCCAGTTTGCCGGGATCAATCCACAACTCGACTTCCCCACCAGTCATATTGATATCGCCCCAACAATTTTGGGACTGCTTGGCATTGAACCACCAAAAACCATGAAGGGCCGCGACCTTACCACTGCCACCGATGACCGGCTTATCTTTTTTGGGGGACGCCCTCCCACGGCACAGGCCGGTGTCCGGGACGGTGCATGGAAGTTTATGCACATTGACGAAACCGACCGTTCAGAGCTATACAATATAGACCGCGATCCTCTGGAAACCGATGACCTCAGCGCGGATCATCCGGATCAGGTTGAACGCTACCTGAAGACAGTACGTTTCTGGAAACGGCATTCGCGGAACCTGATTGAAAACTATACCTCCATCATGACCGACCACGGACGGTCGTGTGCATCGCAATAAGAATCATCATGAAAACAGCCAGCAGATCACTGATTAACATCGTCTTTTTTGCCCTGGGCCTGGTGGCCCTGGTGCTACTGACCATTGAGGTCGGCCCCGGAACGCTGTGGGAACAGCTCACCCGGGTAGGCATTGTCTTTATACCTATACTGCTGACAGAACTTGCCAGCAATCTTGCCTCGGCCCGGGGCTGGTATTTTGCCTTCAGCCCCGAGTCCAGACCCGCCTACGGAAAAACAGTGATATCCAGCATCGCGGCCCTGTCGGTCAGCGGCGCTCTGCCCACCGGGCAGGCCGGTGAATTTGTCAAGGGCAACCTTATGCGAGGCCAGGCACCTGCAACTGAGATCGTTTCCTCCCTTATCTGGTATAACTATCTCCATGTACTGATGACCTCAGCGGCGGTGTTTTTTGCGGCGATTATTCCCGTTGCAGCCGGGGCCTTCGAACCGACCATGCGGTATTCCGCCCTTGGCCTGGCGGCAATCATCCTGCTGGTTACCGCAGCTATTCTGGTGCTGCTGCGACTGCATATGCTGGAAAAAATCATACGCTGGCTACAGGCGCATCTGCCCGCATTTCTCAAACCCTCAGATCGTATTATTGAACCCGTGCGCACCGTTGACCAGCGGCTGAGCACCTTTATGAGCGAGCACCCGGCGGATTTTATCCGCTCAAACGCGTGGCTCCTGATAGGCAGGCTTCTCAATATTCTGGAAGTCTGGATTATCCTGACGGCTCTTGACCTGCCCAATGGCGTCGCCACCGTGGCCATGGTCTATGCCGCCACCTCCATGGCAAACTATCTGCTGATGGTGCTTCCGGCCCGCGAAGGTTTTCTTGAGGGCAGCACATACCTGATATTCGGCATGCTGGGTCTGGCAAGCGCTGCGGGACTGTCCTTTGAAATCGTGCGCCGTCTGCGCAAGATTTTCTATCAGATACTGGGCCTGATCCTGCTACTGAGTCTTTCACCCAAACGCAAAGAACAACCAGCCGAAGATGTGAGCCCCTGAGTTTTACCCCTTTACGGATTTCTCATATACCTGATGATGTTTTCGCGCCACCTTTGCCCAGGTAGTGTCATGGGCATATGCGGAAAACAGCCGGGTAACCTGTTCCCGCAGGGTTTCGTCCTGCAACAGCAGATCAATGGCCGTGGTCCACTGGGAAATGCTCAGGGGCGCGGGCATAAGCTCTGGATGACTTGCCAGTTGCTTTAACCCATCCTCAAACTTGGGGCCTTTGGCGCACAATACCGGCTTGCCTGCGCCGATGGACTGATGAAATACGCCGCTGGCGGAACCATATCGCTGCCAGTGGGGCAACAGCAGGATATCCGATGCCGTGTACACATGGGCCACATTCTCGGGCGGAATATAGGCATCCTCAATAATAATTCTGTCCGCCAAACCCTTGAGCCGTGCGCGGGTACGCAGAGCCTGAATATACAGCCGGTTATACCAGCGGTTTTCAAAGGGCATACCAGTGATATACAGCACTGCCTTTGGATTGTTTTGCGCGGCCCGGATAAAGGCCTCAACTGCGGTATGCACATTTTTCTGAATGTGAATAAATCCGAAGAACGTCAAAACCACCGCATCTTCGGGCAATCCCAGATGCCGACGGCTTTCCGTAACATCGCCCAGAGTCATAAGGCTGGTGCCATGGGGAATCACCGCGATTTTCTTTGCGTCAATGCCCTGGGCAATCAACATATCCGCCATACCCTGCTTGTGGTGCACCACAATGGTGTCTGCCCACAGGCCCAAAGCCCGGTGAAACGGTACCGGAGACCAGCGGGATGCAACTTTATGCAGCGGCTTTTCCTCATGCACGGTATGCAGCGTAACGGCGGTGCGAATACCCGCCTGTTTCAGCCTGCGCAGCAATTCCGGCAAACGATCATCGGCACCGAAAAGATCCGGTGCATGCTGAAAATGCAAAAGATCCAGGTTAAGCGCCTGTGCCTGCCTGAGAATATCGTCGGCATAGTTTCCATGGCGGGAATACACCGCAGAGGCCGTCACGCCTGCATGGCTGTCATCTTCGGTGCCATGCTCGCCAATGACATATATATCTGTATGGGGATGCTCTTCCGCCATGGCCCGCAGCAACTTTTGTGCATAAATGCCAATGCCGCAACGCATGGGAGGATAGGTGCTCGCCATTCCGATTTTCATACTGCTACTCCTGCCTGTATTTCCCGTATGTTGTGGTTCTCAATCATGATGCGCCTGGTCTTAAGCACAGAATCACTTGTCCATTTGCTTGATAACCACCGTCAGTTCTTTGGTGGTTTTCAATGGTTTTGCTCCCCATACGATAGCAGCCGTGGCCTTGAAAGCATATCGCATGGGATCCATGAACCGGCGGGCCACAAAGGCCTCCATCTTACTGAGATTCGCCAGCATATCCTTTTTGGACTTCAGTTTCATGCCCGACACTGTCATGGTTGACTGCGGCCCGGTCATTTTCAAACCGGTGGGCACGGCGTATCCTTTTTTATCAGGGTCATTCCAGACCCGTGACAATGCCATGGCTGATACTTCCGAAACCGTGTTTCCGTTGTTATCCGCGATGCTTAGCCACCCTGCGGAACTGCCGTTTTTACGCCAGTTCCCGGCAAAAAGGATAGATACATCTTTATCATGATAGGTGGTGCGCATCCAGTGGCGGGATATCTTTTGATATCCCACGGTTGTATAGCTGTGATCAACAGAGCCATAGCCCTGCAGTACTTTACCGTTAATTTTTGAAACGACTTTTCCCCGGGGAATCATCAGGGTAAAATCGTAGAAATCGCTTTTACTGCCTGCTTTATACAGACGACCACTGCCGGGACGAAACGGCTTTGCCAAAGGCGTGATCTTCATCAGGACTTTGGTCTTACCGTTTTTGTAGCGTACCTGCATGTCACTGCCGGACCACAGAATCAGCCCCTTCCCGCATACCAGCTTCACAGGTTTCGAGGAGGAGGAAATAGTGCATCGGCTTGCGTCTTCAAGGGTCTTGCCATCCGGAGTGTTGTATTCCACCCGAAACACGGCTTTTTTCTTTTTCACCGTCAGATTTGAATGCAGCAGATTGAAATTCAGGTTGTGATCCTTGCCATAGACAACGGTGCCGGACCACTGCTCCATGTAATTCAGGTCATCGTGAGGATGTGGCAGATGATCTTTTTCATTCACGGGCCGGGTTTTGCCGTATCCCCATTCCGCTGCCTGTGCAGACATTCCCATGCACAGCACTACCCCATACACAACCATACACGCTGCAAACGTTCTTTTCATGCGCTTCTCTGTAAACCGCCTCTGCGGGTTGCAAGATACGCCGGAAGCAACAGCACTGCCACCGCCAGACAGGCAACTTCACCGATATTGGCAAGCCATCCAAAACTGTTTATGGCTCCGTTAATGGAGAACCACAACGCGCCATACCCGATAATGGTGGTCATACTGGTTATCATTACCGCACCGCCGGTGGAGCGCAGTACCCGTCCAATTGAGCCCGGGCCTTCCTCTAAAAACCTGGTATAGATATTCACCGAGTAATCAACGCCAATACCGAACTGAATAGGAATGGCGATGTAATTGAGGAAGTTGATCTTCTGCCCCGCCACCACGGCAATGCCCATCATAAGCAACACACCGGCTCCCATGGAAGCCGCAAGCACCCAAAAATGATGGAACCGGCGAAAAGCGATGATAATCACCAGGGTCACAAAAATAAACGCGCCCAGGGTCGCCCAAGGGCCTTCCCGGGACACATAGTTAGTCATATCGGTAAAGATAACAGCATGGCCCGAAGAGCGTACCAGCTCGCCGTTGCCAAGTTTCACTTCGCGAACCGCATCGGCGAATTTCTCCAGATCATGACCATCCCAGACACTCATGCCGTCAGCCATGTACACAAACACCGGCGTACCTTTGGTGCCGTCATCCTCAATGTATTGCCGCAAAAATTCCACTGGCAGATCGTCCATGGAAAGACGCGTGAGGTCAGCAGGCGGCGTGAGTTCATCAAGCAGTTCCTTATCTTCATCGCTGAGAAAATCGAAGTTGTTCTTCTCGATAATACCCCTGATATCCTTCAGAACCGCCAGCTTTGTATCCTGCTCTTCCGGCCCACCGGGCAGAACATCATAAATCGTACGAACTTCCTTAATGATGCGCTTGTCCGGGTCATCAACATTGACAAAATGCTTTTCCATAACCTCTTTGATGGCAGGCACCTGCTTGATATTGTCCGCCAGAATCACATGAGGCGATGAACGCTCTCCTAAAATGCTTTCGGCTTTGGTGCTGCGGGCGCCTGAACCTTCGTGCCGGGAATACTGGTTGCGAAGATTTTTGTAACGATACTCAAAGGGATCACGCAAAAACAGCACCAGCACAACCGCAGATACGACCAGCAACACAGTACCCACAAACAACACAGGGCGGGAATAGCGTTCCACCAGCCATGCGGCGGCATTGGAAAAAATGCGACCGCGTGGGGGGACAGAGGCATCTTCCCGGGCCATGGGAAAGTAACGCTCCATTATCACAACCAGCGCGGGGTTAAGGCTAAGCGCAAAAACCAGACACAGAATCATACCCACACCGCCGATAAAACCGAACTGGTTAAAGCCCCGAAAATCAGTAAACATCAGAGACGCATAGGAAGCACCAGCGGCAAAGGCTGCAGTTGCCACGGACTTGACTGTACCTGTCATGGCCCGGGCAAGGGTATCGGGAACCGGATCGTTCTTTCGTCGTTCCTCCATATACCGGGCCAGAAAATATATGCCGAAATTAATACCGTTACCCGCAACAATGGCCGCAAGAAACGCCGTGGCCGCAGTCAGGTATCCAATATGGAGATACACCAAACCAAAGGTGGTCAATACACCGGACAGCAGACCCGTGCACAATATCAGCGTAACCCGCAGGGAGCGATAATACAGGGCCACCGCCAGCAGCACCAGCAACACACAGAGATTTGAAGTCACCAGAATATCGTCCCGCAGGGCATAGTACTCTTCCCGCAGTGTTTGCAGGCCGCCGGTATAATATACATTCAGGCTGGGATGGAAGCTGGCAGGATTCAGCGTATCAATATCCTTGCTGATCTTATCAACGATGTAACCGGCAAAATTAACTCCCGTGGCAGTGCCCGGGGTCTTGATGACAATCAGCAGCGTTTTGCCGTCTTCAGAGGTCAGATAGCCATCTTTGAATTTGTCAAACTTACGGCCCTTGGCCTCGTACTCTTCACGGCGCTTTTCAAAATTCAGCGCATCTTCGCCCGCCTCATCCTCATCATCGTCAAGGCTTACAAACAGCGGGTTGGCCTTGAGTTTTTCACGGCGGATGCGCTCCTTGAGCTTATCCCGCATGTCCTCCAGTTCTTCCTGTTTGACATACAGAAACTTGTTCTTTTCAAAAAAAGCTTTCTGGCGATCGATTTTATAATCGATGAAACGAATTTCCTCTTTGGGATATGTTTTGAGCTTGCCCACCACCACATCGGCAAAGCGCTGCATTGCCTTCAGATCCTCGCCATCCACCTCCAGAATAAGAGTCCCCATACCTCCCATGCGATCCGAAATCGCCCGAAGATCCTTTACGCTCTGGGCGTTGTCAGGCAGCAGTGATGCAAAGTCGCTTTTAATGGCGATATTGGACGCCAGATACCCCCCGGTGCCGGCAATGGTAAAGGCAACAATGATGATCATCCAGGGGTGACAATGTACTATATGAGCCCAGCGGGAAAACATCCGATACAACACGGGCTGGTTCCTTTCTGTAAAAGCGGTACTTCATTCCCCCTTATGCGAAATGCCATCGGGGAATACGTGATGCCGAATCCAAATACAGGAATATCATTATGTATTCCTGTGGAGGGATAGAGTAGTAACGAAAAGGTGTAATTGTCAAGGATTATAGGAGTTTGAACGAAAGTATCAAAGAGGGTTTCGGAGATAATTTACTGACACTTAATCGTTCACCAACGCCTCTATATATTGGGCAGTGTTTAGCCGGTTTTGCCAATAGACCGCACTGAATCGGTGACATTCTGATCCAGATGCACATCAACCTGGGGAAATGCGATAGTGATTTTCGCTTCCTGCAAAGCGAACCAGATTGCCTTGTTCAATTCCGACAAAAAGAAACGTTTCCGCCAGGGATTTGGAATTGCTACCCATACTTCAAAATTTACCGAGGAACTGCCAAATTCCGTCAAAAGAACATTTGGCGCTTTATCCATAACCCGCCAGGAAAACTTTCGGGCGGTTTCCGTCAACACCTCAATAACGTTCTTTATGTCCGATGAATAAGCTACCCCCACCTGCGATCCGATCCAATAATGCTCATTTTCAAGAGTAAAATTCTTTACAGATGACTGAGATAGCATGGAATTGGGGATAATCAGATTTTCTTCATGCAAACTGCGCCCCATGGTGGTTCTTATGCCCATTTGAACGACTGTCAAAAGTTTCCCATCCACCTCAATAATATCGCCGGGTTTAATACTTCTTTCTATGAGCAGGATAATGCCTGAAACAAAATTCTGAACAATATTCTGCATAGCAAAACCGATGGCAATGGCAAAAATCGCACCGGCTGCGAACAAAGCATTCATATCAACGCCAATTGTTTGCAAAGCAATGCCCAAACCAATCAGCATAACCACATAATGAACAAGACGCAGTATGGCAGCTACAGTACCCTCTTTTTGCCCCAGACGCGATTTAAGGGCATGTTTGACAGCCCGCTGAACAATAATGGAAATCACAAATGAAAAAAGAATAATGAGCACAAAGGCAATAACAGAAACAATAGACACTTCAGTCCCGGCAATTGAAAATAATGGACGTTGTAATTCACGTCCAGCCCACTCTCTTACACTGTCCCACTCCATGTTCTCACTCCCCGGGAAACCCCGTACATTAACAGAAACATTTTTCAGTCCCAAATCGTATCCAACATTCTTTCTAATAGTAAGAATGAGAATGGATAAACACAAGGAAATTGACTACCGCAATGATATGATTTCCCCACTTTTGACCTTGCTATCAAACAACAAATGTTAACAAAGTAAAATTTTCCCGTTTCCATGCGTTTTTTGCTTGCCTTTAAAATCCTAATGGTTAGAGTTGCCGCGGTTTCGGCGCCCGCCTTGACCCTGCCATGTCGTTCCAGGCATTGGTCGGCCAGCTGCCACGTT
>Ga0209475_10003836_pt1 | contig 13429 bp, 7 predicted proteins | sample tdDd471_FD_187128 | JGI IMG/M metagenome (GOLD analysis project Ga0209475, IMG submission 187128) | Marine sediment microbial communities from the Atlantic coast under amendment with organic carbon and nitrate - tdDd47.1 (SPAdes)... | ecosystem: Environmental > Aquatic > Marine > Coastal >... | reverse complement strand
TAGATGGTTTTGCAGACCACTGCCTAGCCACTCGGCCAAGAGACCCTTTTTCCTTAAAGGCGTTGCAAAGATATAAATTTTGGTTTTATCAAAACAAACTTTTTAAAGCTTTTGTAAGAAAAAAATTACAGCTTTTTTGCAATTCTTGAAGAATCAAACAATTAGCGAGAGAGTGTTAGGCTCACTTTTTCGATTTGTCCGCCCATTGGAGGGTTCATTTTCGAAACTTTTACTGTTGCGTGCTTCAATTCAGCGAAGTTTTCGTACAACATATCCAAAATTCTTTCGCAAACATGCTCCAACAAATGCGATTTAATTTGCAGCTGTTCTTTAATTTTCTCGTAAGCTCTCTGGTAGTTTAAAGCATCACCAATGTGGTCGCTACTCGCTGCCTGCCTTGCATCGTACTCCATACGCACATACACGGTAAACTTATTCCCAACAATTTGTTCTTCCTTAAAACATCCGTGATAGGCATAAAACTCCATGCCTTCCAATTCAATAATTCCCATCTTTTTGCTCTTATTAATCTGTGGCGAAATTAAAGTAAGAAAATTCAAATTCCAAAACCCAGGTTCCAAAACAATTAGATTTGGGATTTGATTCCTGGGATTTTACCACTTTCTCCTTTTTACTTCAAACTTTATCCTTTCTCAACTCTTCTTTATGGCTTAATTTGAAACGAGTTTAGCGTATTTTATCTACTTTTGTTTTTTCGTTTTCGAATGCCATCGGATAAGTTTATTTATTGTAAATTTATATTCATGCGTTTCGAATCGAAAGGCAAGGCAGGATTCGAGAGAATCCAGGGCAAATCATGTATCATTTTAAATTGAAAAGTATGGATAACAAAACTGTAAAAGAAGAGAGTGTTAACGAAAACAAATCTCTTAATTTTATCCAACAGATTATCGAGGAAGATCTGAAAAACAATGTAAATGATGGAAGAATTCACACGCGATTCCCACCGGAACCAAACGGGTATCTTCACATCGGTCATGCAAAGGCAATATGCCTGAACTTTAGCCTTGCCCAACAATACCAGGGAAAATGTAACCTGCGTTTCGACGATACCAATCCTGTAAAAGAGGATACCGAATATGTTGACTCCATTATGGAAGACATCAAATGGCTAGGTTTTAAGTGGGATGGAGATCCAGTGTATACTTCTGATTATTTCGATCAGTTATACGATTGGGCTGTGAAGTTGATTACCGATGGTAAAGCTTACGTTGACGATCAGACTGCAGAGCAAATTGCTGAGCAAAAAGGAACACCAACAGTTCCTGGAACCGAGAGTCCTTTCCGTAGTCGCAGCGTAGAGGAAAACCTTGATTTGTTCGCAAGAATGAAGAATGGTGAGTATAAGGATGGAGAGAAAGTATTGCGTGCCAAAATTGACATGGCATCACCAAATATGCACATGCGCGATCCATTGATGTATCGTATCATGCATGCACATCATCACCGTACTGGCGATCAGTGGTGTATTTACCCAATGTACGACTATGCTCATGGCGAGTCGGATTATATCGAGGGTATCACTCACTCTATCTGTACTTTGGAATTTGAAGTTCACCGTCCGCTTTACGAGTGGTTTGTTGAGAACTTAACCGATACTGAGTACCGACCAAAACAGCGCGAGTTTGCACGTTTGAACTTAAGCTACACGGTTATGAGTAAGCGTAAGCTATTGGAATTGGTAAACGATGGTCATGTTAATGGATGGGATGATCCGCGAATGCCAACCGTTTCTGGTTTGCGTCGCAGAGGATTTACGCCAGCATCAATTCGTAATTTTGCTGATACCATTGGTGTGGCAAAGCGTAACAATGTAATTGATGTTTCTTTACTGGAACACCATGTTCGTGAGGATTTGAACAAAACAGCTACTCGTGTAATGGGGGTTTTAAATCCAGTCAAGCTGATTATTACCAACTATGCTGAAGGTGAAGAAGAGTCATTAAGCATCGATAACAATCCGGAAGATGAGAATGCAGGAACTCGTGAGATTCCTTTCTCTCGTGAACTGTATATCGAGCGTGACGATTTTATGGAAGATGCACCACGTAAATTCTTCCGTATGACTCCGGGACGTGAGGTTCGTTTAAAGGCTGCTTACATTGTAATGTGCGAAAAAGCGGTGAAAGATGCTGATGGAAACATCACAGAAATTCACTGTACTTACGATCCAAAATCGAAGAGTGGTAGCGGATCTGAAGAGAGCAAGCGTAAGGTAAAAGGAACACTTCACTGGGTTTCTGCCAAGCATGCTGCTAAAGCAGAGGTCCGCATTTACGATCGTTTATTCAACGACGAAGCTCCTGACGGACACAAAGACAAAGATTTTAAAGATTTCATCAATCCTGATTCTTTAAACGTTTTGGAAGAGTGTTATGTTGAGCCTTGTTTGAAAGATGCTAAGGTTGAGGAACATTTCCAGTTCACTCGCTTGGGTTATTTCTCGGTTGATAAAGATACAACAGCTGACAAACTAATCTTTAACCGTACGGTTTCACTGAAAGATTCATGGGCTAAGGCACAGAAGAAGAAGTAAAAAAGCTATCAGCATTCAGCTGCAAGCTTCAAGATAATATTAGAAACCTGTTGGGATTTTCCTGACAGGTTTTTTTATTACCTCTCCTTATTTAAAATATACCCAAAAAATTAATTGAGACATTCACTTAGAGTGAGTGCCTCAATAGAAAAGAAATAGCTCAACTTCTAAAATATATTTATTTTGTTAATTTTGCGCCTTGTTAAAACTAATATAATACAGAGCATGCAAAACTTACAATTCCCAGTAAACTTCAAATTCAACATTTCTACACTAGCGAACGATTTTACTGCTACTGACGCTGATGGAAAGACTTTGGCTTATGTGAGACAAAAAATGTTTAAGCTAAAAGAAGACATCCAAATTTATAGCGATGATTCAAGAGAAAAAATAAATTACAGTATCAAAGCAAATAAATGGTTAGATTTCTCAACGGCTTACACTTTTTTCGATGAAGGTCAAAAATCATTCGGTAAAATTGTACGTAAAGGTTGGAAATCTATATGGAAAACAGATTATAGAATTTTCGACAATTCTGAACATGAAAGATACACAGTTAGAGAAGAAAATGCCTGGATTAAGGTTTTGGATTCATTATTGGGAGAAATTCCTGTTCTTGGAATTTTCACAGGATATCTTTTTAATCCATCATATATCGTTACGGATGAAAATGGAAAACAAATTATCCGTTTAAAAAAGCAAGCTTCTTTCTTCGGGAGAAATTTTGAGCTATCAAAAATTGGAGAAATGGGAGAAGAAGATGATGACAGAATTATGCTTGGTTTAATGATGATGATCCTATTGGAAAGACGCAGAGGGTAAATAAAGAATTAACTTCGAACTAAATATGTCCTGGCTTTAAAACCAGGGCAAAATAACAAACAAAAAACCACCTCCAAAATTGGAAGTGGTTTTATATATGCTCTGCCATGGGTTTAAACCCGTGGTATTTGATATTTAATTCTTAATGTTCTCTATTGCGTAATCTAAACGGGCAAGAGTTTCTTCTTTTCCTAAAATTTCGATGATATCGAACATGTGAGGACCTTTACCAGCACCTACCATAGCCAATCGGAATGGATTCATGATTTTACCGAAACCAATTTCCTTAGCAGTGATCCATCCTTTTACAATCTCTTCAGAGTTTGCAGATGAGAAATCTTCAATACCTTCCAAAATACCTTTCAATTCTGTCATTAAAGCTGGAGTATCTTCTTTCCAACCTTTTTTCACAGTCTTTGCATCGTACTCTTTTGGTGCTTCGAAGAAGAAGTTCACTTGCTCCCACAATTCAGCGATAAAATCAACACGATCTTTCACCATTCCGCAAACACGGTTTACTTTGGCTGCATCGGCTTCAATTCCTTTTTCGTTCAACACCTCTGCTGCAAACAAGCCACCAATCTCTTCATCTGATTTATTTACCAAATACTGACGGTTGAACCACTTGGTTTTTTCAGGATCAAATTTCGCACCTGATTTATTCACACGCTCCAATGAGAATGCTCCAGATAATTCTTCCATTGAGAATATCTCTTGCTCAGTACCCGGATTCCATCCCAAGAAAGCCAACATGTTCACGAAAGCTTCAGGGAAATAACCTTCTTCACGGTAACCTGAAGAAATATCATTCGTTTTAGGATCAGTCCATAACAATGGGAAAACAGGGAATCCTAATTTATCTCCATCACGCTTGCTTAATTTTCCTTTACCAACTGGTTTCAAAATCAGTGGCAAGTGAGCAAACTTAGGCATTTCAGCAGCCCAACCCAATTGTCTATACAACAACACGTGTAATGGCATCGATGGTAACCACTCTTCACCACGAATAACGTGTGAAATTTTCATTAAGTAATCATCAACAACATTTGCCAGGTGATAAGTTGGCATTCCATCTGATTTGAAAAGTACCTTATCATCTAAAGTTGAAGTATTGAATACCACATGACCACGAATTTCATCATCCATGTGCAATTCTTCACCTACAGGCATCTTAAAACGCACAACGTATGCTTCGCCAGCATCAATTTTATTTTGAACTTCTTCAGCAGATAAAGCCAAAGAATTGTTCAAGTTTTCACGCGTTTCGTGATTGTATATAAATGTTTTCTTTTCTTCCTCGCATTGTTTACGGATAGCATCCAACTCCTCAGGAGTATCGAAAGCATAGTAAGCATCACCCGAAGCAATTAACTTATCAGCATACTCACGGTACATTGGCTTACGTTCCGATTGGCGGTAAGGACCAAATTCTCCACCAACTGTTGCTCCTTCATCAATGGTTATACCACACCATTTTAAAGATTCAGCAATATAATCCTCAGCACCTGGAACATATCTGGTTTGATCCGTATCTTCAATACGAAGCAAAAATTCCCCATTGTGCTTTCTGGCAAATAAATAATTAAATAAGGCTGTTCTTACGCCACCCATGTGAAGTGGTCCTGTTGGACTGGGTGCAAATCGAACTCTGACTTTCTTTTCGCTCATCTTTAATATCCGTTAATTTGGCTGCAAAGATAAGAAAATGGAAAAAGAAACTAGGCTGGATAATTCAAAAATCAATGGATTATAAAAATTTAGCGATAATATTTTTCAAACCTCCAATATCAATAGGCTTGGTTACAAAATCATCGCAACCTGCAGCCATTATTTCTTCGTAAGCTTCACCATAATGGTAGGCGGTTTGCGCTATAATAGGAATTTCCTGCTTCAATTTCTTAATGCTTCTGGTTGCATCATATCCATTCAGAACTGGCATCTGCATATCCATTAAAACAAGATCAATTTTAGGATTGGACTCAAATATCTGGATCGCCTCTTGCCCATCTTTGGCGCGGATTAAGGTTACATTAGTATCGATCAGTATTTCTTCTAAAAAAATATAGTTAAAATCCTCATCTTCCGCCACCAATAAAACTTTCCCCTCCCAGTTATAATTTGATGAAAAATCCATATAATCGTTGTTAATTTTTTCTTGTTTTAATGCTCTATACTCAAAGTTAGAGTATTTTATGATAAGACAAAATAAAAACCTACTGGATTTACATCTTTTTTGATGTAAAAAAAGAGCTTACAAAATGTAAACCCTTTAATAACAGAAATAAATTTTAAACAGTCATAATCGACAAGTATTCACTTATATGTTGTATAAATCACTAAAGCTTACTACATCATACTGGTAATGTCGAAAGAATCACAAATCATTATTCTAAATTGCAATCCTGAACTTGATTGTAACAAAAATAGCATTTTTTACTTACAAAAAAGTAGTTTTAAAACATACCTACTTTCAATCTATCATCATATGCAATCTGCTAATTTTAATTTGATAAAAAAAGGGAGCCCCAAAAGGCTCCCTTAATTAAGTTGTTTGTATTATTATCGATAGGTTATCCACATTTCGATGTACCACATGACTGACATATCAGACATCCTTCCTGATAGATGATATGATCAGAACCACATTCGGTACAATTCATTCCTTTTGCTTTCGTTCCATTGGGAATGTATTTTTTAAGAGCACGCTCAACACCGTTTCTCCAAGTATTAATATTTTCACTATCTAGCTGAAGTCCAGCTATCAAATTAACAACCTGCTCGATTGGCATACCGTGTCTCAATACTCCTGAAATCAGTTTCGCATAGTTCCAGAATTCCTTATCAAACTTATAAGATAATCCTTCGAAAGTAGTCTTAAAACCGCGCTTATTACAGAATTGGAAGTCATAACGAGTATTTCCCTCCTCGTCTTTTCCTTTTAGAATGATTCCTTTATTAACCGATTTTGGTAGAAGGATTCCTTCTTCATCATCCTGAATACCGGTAAAGATTTCGTATGGTTGTCCTTTATACAATCCGATAAAAGCAATCCATTTTTCTTTGTTATTTTGAAAACGAACTACGTCCGCTTCAAGTTCTGCAGGACGTTTTTCTGGGATATTCTTATCTTCTTTTTCTTTAGTATCATTAGAAATTAAAACTCCTGAACGAGAGCCATCACGATAAACTGTACAACCTTTACATCCACTTTTCCATGCTTCTACATACAATTCACCAACCAACGATTCTGGCACATCATTCGGTAGGTTTACAGTTACACTAATTGAGTGATCTACCCATTTCTGAACTTTTCCTTGCATACGAACCTTTTGCAACCAATCCACATCATTCGATGTAGCCTTATAATAAGGAGATTGCTTCACCAATTCGTCAATTTCTTCATTTGTAAAATGCTGAGCTGCATTGATATTGTTTGCTTCCATCCAGGTTACAAATTTATGGTGAAATACCACAAATTCTTCCCAGCTATCACCGATCTCATCTACAAAATCAACACGTACATCTTTATCGTTAGGATTTACTTTTCTTCTACGTTTGTAAACTGGCATGAAGACAGGTTCAATTCCTGAAGTTGTCTGAGTCATCAAACTTGTAGTCCCTGTAGGAGCAATGGTAAGACAAGCAATGTTACGACGACCATACTTGATCATGTCCTTATATAAAGTCTCATCAGCATCCTTCAAACGAAGAATAAATGGGTTTTTGCTCTCACGCTCTTTATCGTAAATGGTAAATGCACCACGATCTTTAGCTAAATAAACCGATGAACGATAAGCCTCAACAGCAATTGCTTTATGCACTTTTACTGAAAAATCGATAGCTTCATCTGTTCCATAACGCATTCCTAATGCTGCCAACATATCACCCTCAGCGGTAATACCAACGCCTGTTCTTCTTCCTTCGTTTGCCTTTTCGCGAATGTTCTCCCAAAGTTTACGCTCCACTCTCTTAATTTCGCCACCTTCAGGATCTGCATTAATTTTCTCTACTATCGCATCGATTTTCTCCAATTCCAAATCGATAATATCATCCATTATTCTTTGAGCCAAAGCAACGTGCTTATTGAATAGTTCGAAATTGAACTTAGCTTCTGGTGTAAATGGATTTTCAACGTAACTGTATAAATTGATTGCCAATAATCGACAACTATCATATGGGCACAATGGAATTTCGCCACATGGATTTGTTGATACAGTTTTATATCCTAAGTCAGCATAACAATCCGGTACTGATTCTCTTTCGATGGTATCCCAGAAAAGAATTCCTGGCTCAGCCGATTTCCATGCATTGTGAACAATCTTATTCCAAAGCTTACCTGCGTTTATTTCCTGAGTGTAAGAAGGAGTTTTAGAATTAATTGGATATTGTTGCTTGTATTTCTTTCCATCAACAACAGCCTGCATAAATTCGTCATGAATTTTTACCGATACATTTGCTCCGGTAACTTTTCCCTGCTCCATTTTTGCATCAATAAACTCTTCCGAATCAGGGTGACGAACCGAAACGCTCAACATTAAAGCACCACGACGACCATCTTGAGCCACTTCTCTAGTTGAATTTGAATAACGCTCCATAAAAGGAACAATACCAGTAGAAGTTAAAGCAGAATTTTTAACAGGTGAGCCTTTTGGTCGAATATGTGATAAATCGTGACCAACACCACCTCTACGTTTCATCAATTGTACCTGCTCCTGATCAATTTTCATGATTCCACCATAAGAATCGGAATCACCATCATTACCAATCACAAAACAGTTGGATAAAGAAGCAATTTGGAATTTATTTCCAATACCTGACATAGGACTTCCCTGTGGTACGATATATTTAAAATCTTTCAGTACTGCAAAGATTTCCTCTTCACTTAGTGGGTTTGGATAACGCTTTTCAATTCTTGCAATTTCGCTTGCAATTCTTTTATGCATATCATCCGGAGTCTTTTCATAAATATTTCCAAAAGAATCTTTCAATGCATATTTATTCAACCAAACACGTGCTGCTAGCTCGTCTCCCTTGAAATATTCAAATGATGCCTTGAATGCGTCTTCAGGATTGAAAGTTTCTCTCATTTCCTTTTCTTTTTGCTTCGTCTCCTTTACTTCCATCAAGATTCTAAAATAAGTGGTTTTTACTAGGGGTTATGATTCTCTCTAAATCAACAAAATGACCGGATTCACCCGGCCTGATTTTGTACTACGCAAGTTAGGCAAAGCCCCAAGATTGTACAACAAGGAATTAAAATAAAATAGAAAAGTTATCCACAAATCATTGTTAATATATTGATCTACTGGACCTTATGTTTTGAAAAAAATCAAAAAGTTATCCAAAAGGAAAATTTTAGAAGCTATTACAGATAATAAAATTGCATGAATTAAACAAATCCTTTCACCACCAAAAAAGTGCATTTGGTAAAAATGAAAAAGCAAAATCGTGACACCTACAGCAAATACTATAGTCTTGAGAAACTTGAAAAATCAGACCTTAATTTCTGATAATATCTTCAAACTAGCACCTCTCATTTTATCTACATAGTTTTTAGATTCTTGACCAGAATTTTCTCTTTTTTTGACGTTTTTGAAATAATCATCGAGTAAATCCTTCAATTCATCATATTTTTCATAACTATTTGAGGCGCCAATTTCAATCAAGTCTTTTGCTTCTTGAAATTTGTGATAATTAGGACCAAATATTATAGGTAAACCAAAGGTTGCAGCCTCTAGTGTATTGTGAATTCCTCGTCCAAATCCACCTCCAATATATGCAACAGTACCATATCTATATAAGGAAGACAATATACCAATACAATCAATCACCAAAACTTCGGCTTGATTAATTTCCTGCTTGCTAGCATCTGTATATCGAACCCAACTCTTATTTATTTTTGAAGTTATCGCATTAATATGCGATTCGTCAACTTCGTGAGCCGCAATAATATATTTGTAGTTGTTTTCCGACTCGTTAAGATATTGAATAATGCTATCCTCATCCTTTGGCCAGGTACTACCTGCAATTAAAACCGGTCTATCCTGACTGAAATCTTCTACCTTAGGTAAGGATTTTGAGCCAGTTGCAATTGAATATACTCTATCGAATCTGGTATCACCTGTTAAGGTCGTATTTGACATTCCAATCCCTTTTAAAAGTTCTAGTGATTCCTGATTTTGAACAAATAGATGAGTGAAGGCTGACAACATTCTTCTGTGAAAACTTCCGTAAGACTTAAAGAATAATTGACCTGAACGGAAAATTGTAGAGAAAATATAGGTAGGAACATTTCTCTTTTTAAGTTCCTTTAAATAATGATGCCAAAACTCGTATTTGATAAAAAATGCCAATTTAGGATTTACAATATCCATAAATCTTTTGGCATTTCCAGCAAAATCAGGTGGCAAATAAAAAATAAAATCTGCTCCCTCATAGTTCTTTCGAACCTCATAACCCGAAGGTGAAAAGAAAGTTAATAGAATCTTACAATCTGGATATTTCTCCTTATAGCTTTCAATAACAGGTCGACCTTGTTCAAATTCTCCCAATGAGGCAGAGTGAAACCAAACAATATTCTCTTCATCTTTAACTGCCTTTTCAAGTTTGTTAAACAAATCTTTTCTACCATCAATCCATTGCTTGGCTTTTGGGTTAAAATTAGCCGCAATTCTAACTAAAAGAACATACATTCGAACCGATAGATTATATAAGAAAACCATAATTGAAAAAAATTAATATTTAACGGAAGAGCTTCGCTATCTTTATTCCTTGCAAAACTAATAATTTTACAGCTTAGAATTCGTTTATAGAAGAGCGGATTTCAATCTAGCTTAGAATCTATATAAACCAAAGAATAATATTTCTGTTGAAACATTGTATTTTCTTCATATTACTAATTCTATCCATTTCCAATTTGTTTGGTCAATCTCAAAACAACTTGAGAGAAAAACAAATTCTAATGAATAAGGATACCACTCAATTGGATTCTCTATTGATACTTCCTTCAACAGTAAAAGTTCTATACAATGGAGAAATCATAAATTCCGACTGGTACAAAATAGATCTGACTAGTGGAAATTTTATCGCCAAAGCAAAACTGGTAGCCTTAAACGATTCAATACAGATCAAATATCGAATCTACTCTTACAATGTAAGCAAACCACGATATACTCGAGATTTATCACAAATGAATCTATCCAGCGATGCTCGACCAAGAACATTCACAATAAATAGCAGAACAAACCAGCGGGGTGTATTTTCCAGTAGTCAACTCGAAAAACAAGGCAATTACTCTAGAGGAATTTCATATGGCAACAATCAGGATGTGGTGATGAATTCAAATCTTAATTTGCAATTATCAGGGAAACTAAGCAATGATGTAAATATCCTTGCGGCTATTTCCGACAACAACATCCCTATTCAGCCAGATGGAAACACTCAGACCATACAAGACTTCGACAGAATCTACATTAAACTTTATGATGATACGAAGGAATTAACTCTGGGAGATTACGAAATAGAATCTTCAAAGGGCAATTTCATGCAGTTCCAGAAGAAAGTACAAGGTGGAAAATTTTCAGGTTTACTCTCCAAGGGAAAAACTGGCAATACATTTAAATCAACTATAAGTGCATCTATTGCCAAAGGGAAATACAACCGAATGGAAATTGAAGGAAATGAAGGTATTCAAGGTCCATATCGATTAACAGGAGCAAACAATGAAACCTACATTGTCGTATTGGCAGGATCGGAAAAAGTGCATGTAGATGGTAAAAAACTAACACGTGGTGAAAAATTCGATTATACAATTAATTACAACACAGCAGAACTAAGTTTTACAACTAGTCAACCCATCACTCGCAACTCAAGAATTACCGTTGAATACGAATATTCAGAGGAAAATTATTCTCGCTATTTAATCTTTAATTCCAATGAGTATTCTACAAAAAAAGGGAAATTCTGGTTGAATATTTATCACGAACAAGATGGAAAAAATCAACCTATCGATCAAACTTTAAGTGATGAAAACAAACTACTTTTAAGTCAAATTGGTGATAATTTGGAATTGGCAAAAGTGCCCAATGAGGAAGTTGTAGAATATTCGAATGACTTTGTATTGTATAAAAAAATCAAAAAGTCGGTATCAGATATTGAATATGAAATTTACCAATACTCTACGAATGCCGACAATGCTATATATAGAGTAAATTTCTCATATACCGGCAATAATGGTGGAAACTACGTGCAGGCAAATAGCGTAGCCAATGGTAGAGTTTTCCAATGGGTTGATCCGATAAATGGAATTCCACAAGGAGATTATGCTCCATTAGCACAATTGATAGCTCCACAAAAGCAACAGATGTTTACTTTTGGTGGGCATCAACGCATAGGTGAAAATTTGCAATCAGAATTTGAATTTGCACTGAGCAATCGTGATCTAAATACATTCTCATCGTTAGACAATGGAGACAATCAAGGAATTGCTACTGATATTTCAATCTCTAAAAAAACGACTCTAAGAGATACTACAAAATTCCTTATTAGCGATTTCAATTTTCATTACATCAACAAAAATTTTGAACAGATTGAGAACTTTAGATCAATAGAATTTGAACGAGATTGGAATGTGGATGAATCACTAAGCAAACAAAATGAGAGCTACTATTCTGTAAATAATATATTCACCAATAATAAGTGGGGAAAGGCGGCATACAATCTATCACTATTGAAAAAAGAATCAGATTACACCGGTCTAAAACATTCCCTTGATTTGAATTACGATTATAAAAAATATTCCTTTCTCTTCACAGGGAATTCTTTATCTACTGATCAAAAAGAGATTGAAAGTAAATTCTACAGGCACAAATTAAATGCGAATTATAAGCTAGGATTTGCCAAAATTGGAGTGGAAACTGAAAATGAGAACAATCAATTTAAAAATAAAGAAAACAAGAATTTACTTTCGAATAGTTTTGCCTTTCATTCCTATAAATTCTATATCAGTAATCAGGATTCTACCGCCAATCAATTCCAAGCCTATTATCGAAAAAGAAAAGATTTTCTATCCGGAGATAATAAATTACGTGCTCAAAGTGAATCGGAAGATTTTGGTGGCGAAATATGGTTAAAGAAAAACAAGAATAATCAATTGAAAATTGAATCGGTCTACCGCAAACTTTCAATATTAGATGATTCCTATACTTCCGAAGAACCTGAAAATACATTTTTAGGAAAACTGAATCATCAGGCAAGAATAAAAAAAGGACTGCTACAAAGTTCTACTTATTATGAATTGGGTTCGGGTTTGGAGAGTGAAAAAGAATACTCGTATGTAGAAGTAAACGATGGACAAGGAGTGTATCGCTGGACGGATTACAACAACAACGATGTTAAAGAATTAAACGAGTTTGAAATTGCCAGCTTTAAAGATGAAGCCAATTACATTCGTGTTGCTACCAATACAAATAATTACGAAAAAGTATACACAAGTGAATTTCGCCAAACTTTTAACCTGCGCTTAAAAAGGCTTCGTTCAAAATCAAAATTCGTTTCATTTCTAGGCCGATTTAGCAATCGATTTGCCTATCGTATCTCGAAAAAAAGCTTAACGGACGATTTCAACATGTATGCAAATCCATTTCAATCACAATCCTCTGATGAAAATTTAATCACCATTAATTCAAACTTTCAGAACACATTATCGTACCGTAAACCAAAATCCAAAACCAATTGGGATATCTTGCATGTTAGTAGCAAAGGAAAACAGTTGTTAACACAAGGATTTGAAAGAAGAAAGTATGTGCAAAATGGGTTTCGATTCAACTGGAGAATTGGAAATTCAAATCAATTGAGCAATCGTACTGATCTTGGCAAAAAGAGCCTGCACAATGAAAATTTTGCTGATCAGGATTATCAACTTGATGAGATGAAAAATGAATTGAAACTAAAATTTCAATTGACTTTAGCTTTTCAATTCGGTTTAAATTATACTTTTAATCAGAAAGAAAATAATCTAGCTAGTGAAAAATCTACTACCCACAATGCTGG
>Ga0209475_10003833_pt1 | contig 13441 bp, 19 predicted proteins | sample tdDd471_FD_187128 | JGI IMG/M metagenome (GOLD analysis project Ga0209475, IMG submission 187128) | Marine sediment microbial communities from the Atlantic coast under amendment with organic carbon and nitrate - tdDd47.1 (SPAdes)... | ecosystem: Environmental > Aquatic > Marine > Coastal >... | reverse complement strand
AGCGACCACCTTGCCGATGGCCTTGATGTCTACCTCATCACCGGCAGAAAGTTTTTTGGCCTCCGGAACCATGCCGAGTTCTTCCGTATGCAGGGTGAGACGCATCCCCCAGGGGTATTCCTCACGATCCGGCTCACAACAGACCGAGCGATCTTTTTTTAGTTGGGCCTTTGTTTTCTTGGGCCGCTTTAAACTGCGAAGTTTCATTTACCCCTCCAGGGTGACGAATTCGGCTCTCTGTTCTTCCCGGGCGATCTCTTCAGGGGTCCGGGGCTTCCACATATCGTTCAGGCGCTGACAGAGCAGCGCGAGGGAATCGATGATGTCTTTACGCTTCCCGTGGGGAAAACGGATGATTTGCTGCTCTGTATCCCACAACCATTCGGGTTGATTGGGGCCTTTAGCGGGAAGCCAGATCCCACCCTCTCGGGCACGCCCCTGGAAGGGCCTGGCTTTCGCCACCTTATCCCCGGCGGGCATCACCCCGCCGCCGGGGATATTGAGGTAAATGCCGGTCTCCCTCATCTTGAGCTTGAGGAACGGCATGATGGTACGTTGGATATTTTCCGCTTCGAGATCAAAAATCTCGGGTTTCCAACGGGCCTGTAGGTCAATGAGCTTATTGACGATGGTCAGGGAGTTCCAATGGCCATACGCCACTTCAAGCAGGTAAAGATCCCCTTCCGTGTCCAGACCCGCAATCGGGAATGCTGTATGGCAAGCCGTCTCCTTCTCAGAGATGGCAAGATCACCGGCAGCATAAATACGGAGAATACGGGGCCGTTTTTGATATCGCGGAAACCACTTGAGCTGGAAATATGCGTTCTCATCGTCCGGAGCGGGGTCGAGGAGATACTGGCAGGAGTAGATAAACAACCCGACGGATGGGTCTCGTTTAAGAGCCTCCAAATGTTCACGGGGGTATTGCACCGGCCACAGGCTGTGCCAGACACCGTCTTCATCAACCCACTCTGCCGGGCGCTTGAAGGTGGTATAATCCCCGGACTCCTCCATGGTGCGGTGGAGGTCCCCGTCGTTGTAGATTGTTCCACAAACTTGCAGGTTGCCGCCGGGGGAAAGGATAGAACTCCGGACAAGACCGAAGTTTGCAATGTTCTTTTTGATCTGATCGGAAGTTGTGACCACTTCAGGGGTAACGAGGTCATCACCCTTGATGCGAGGGAAATGGAGGGAGGTGGGCATGTTATCCAGGCCGTAGCAACCGATGGACGGTTCCTGTCCCACTCTGGGGTGGCCAGGGAGCACAATTTCTTCATCAGACCACCGGACACCGAGCTTTCGGGTATCCCGTTTAGGGTCAGACCAACACAAATCCGGCCAGAGTCGTTTGAGGGTTTCATTGCTTTCAAACTGCTGCTTAATGGGCCGGAGCTTCCACTTTGCCCGCTTGGAGTTGTCGCAGAAAATTGCGATGGGGAGAGTTGGATCTTTGAGGTGTTGGCGAATGGTGTCGGCGGTGTTGAAGATATAAGTCTTACAGTGACCGCGAGGCAGCAGATACAGAGAAAGATGCTTGTCCTTCTGGATCTCATCGGCAAACTCCTTGTGAGGATCCCAACAGAGCCACCAGAAGCCGAGGATGTATTTAGCCATGAAATAGAGATCATTGAGTGCCAACTCCCGTAACGCATAATCCTGTTCATGAAGCGGTAGACTTTCTAACTCGATCAAGAATTGATCGTACATTGGATCCGGGCGATACAGGGGGTTGACCGCTTCCTGTGCCTGTGCCATTGTCACCGCCTTTGCCGTACAGACCGGGGAGGCCAAGTTTTGCCTTGATCACCTCGACCACCTCTTTGGCCGCATCCATCCGCATCTTCAGCTCAACGTTATGTTTTTTCCCGTCGAGGTCTCGGAGATCATTGTCGGCGATGGATTTGAAAAACTTCTGAATCTCTTCCACTACCTCCAGATCCGTCCCGACACCGTCTTTGATGTGCTGCTTGATCCGTTCTTCCGCGACATCCATGGCGGCCTCCACCGCCTTCTGCTCTTCAGCCCGAACCACTTTCAGGTACCGGGCCACGGTGGACTGATTGACGGAATCTTCATGGCTTCGCTTGTGCAGCTCTTCGGTCAACAGCTCGGCGATCGCCTGGGTAGTGTGACCATCCCGCGAAAGCTCCAACGCCATTTCACCAAGCCCATGTTTGTCGATCTTTGATTGCGCCATAGTCTCCACCTGTGTAATTCACCCATATCACGGGTTTTCAGGCGTCCTGCGAGACGAACCGGGATACATACCAAACGAACCGGAATGAACCCAAATGGACCCAATAAAACTCTTGACACAAAAAAAGGGCACGCTCTCGGTTGTGCCGAAAGTGTGCCCTCTCTTTTTGTGCTATTGTGCCTGGTTTGTGCCTAACGGTTTAAAACGGTTGCTAACGTTTTGTAACATTTTCAAACACAGGGGCGGATTCCCTATTTTTATCAAACGTTTGAAAATGTTGGTTTTTCACTATTACCACCCCCAAAAACGCATTTGCCTTCAAAATCCGCCGGGGGCAACTCCTTGTCGGTTCGATTCCGACCTCCGGTACCACCAATTTCAAAGTGATTCGAAAGCCTTACGTGTGCCGCGTAAGGCTTTTTCTTTTGGTGAGATTTCAGCACGTTCTCTCCATTGTGCTAAAATTGTGCACAATTTGTGTTGAGGACCTTGCATTGACCACCTCGTCCATCCGGGCTTTTGCAACAGCCAAATCCCTTTCGTCCACAATGTTGTATCTTTCGAACACCTCCCGTGTCTTGAAACCGGCAATCAGCATGGCCACTTTCTCCGGGAGTCCGTTGCGGACCATATTCCGGACGGCGGTCCTCCGAAGGTCGTGAAAAGTTTTCCTGGGGATACGGGCCTCCTTGACCGCCTTCTCCCAGCTCCAACGAATGTCACTGATCTGCCCCTTCCCGCTGCGGTTCGGGAAAACCCAGGGCAGAACAACGCCGCCCCTCCCCCGTACCGACCACTGGTGCTGAAACATTTCGATCAACTCATCCGTCAGGTAAATCAGGCGAGCTTCCTTACCCTTGGTTACGCCGCGATCCACCCGCACCGTCCACCGCTGCCGGTCCACCTGGCCCCATGTGAGCCCCACGACCTCATTCCAACGCCACCCGAACTGATAGCCAAATGTGACAACGCCATGAAGATAGGGCGGAAGCTTGTCACGGAACGCCAGGTAATCCGCCTCTTCAAAGAACCCCTGCTTCACGTTGTCCTCCGCCAGGGCCGGGATCTTGACCCGATTGAGCGGATTCACCAGAGGCGGTACCTGATCGGCTCCAAGGTTCATCATACGCCGAAGCGCCGCCCGCTCCCGGTTCACGGTCCCCACCGCAGCACCGAACTTGATGCGGTCCGTGGTGTACTTTTGGATCTCGGTGCTGGTGATACTCGGGATCGACCAGCCGGCGAACTTTCGGGACAAGTGCTTCAGGCTCACTTCCAGCCGGCGGGAGTCTTTCTGATTGAGCAGGTAGTCCGATCGGATCAGCTCCACCAGCTCATCGAACGTCCGCTTTCGATAATCGGTGTACGGCTGGTTTCCCTCCAGGGTGTCGGCCTCGACCTTGATCAGAACCTTATTCGCCACGGCCTTGACCGTGGTCTTGCAACTCTCACGGCGTTGCACGCCATGAATGTCGGTGTATCTCATCCACCACATTTTCCCTCTTCTGTAGAGCTTTGCCATGTATTCTCCTGTGGATAGGACACATCCAGGCTTTACCAGTGTACCCCGATAAGCCCGGACCCATCAATGAAATCAAGGTTTCGACACGAGGGCCGCCTCAATATCCTCACGTTTGAACAGGTGCTTACCCACCGTCCCCACGCTTTTGAGTTCACCCGCCCAATACCGATTCCGCCAGTGGGTCTTCGTGGCACCGTACTCACCCACCAGATCGTTGTACGTCAGCAACCGTTTTTTACCAGGCACACTCATTGTTAAGCCTCAATCCCTTCCCGGGGCCATCGGTAACCGAGGACCCGATCCTTTGCGTAACCAGCAACGGAAACCTGATCCCCCTGGTTCCCACCCACCACCATCACCTTGCCATCTGCCTCACCGACATAGAACCCCACGTGACCATGGGCCGGATTGCGACCACGGCTGAAGACCACCACGCAGCCAAGCCGGGGATTCATCAGGCGAAAGCCCCATTGCAGCCAGGACCGGGCCGCTGCGGACCCCGACCCTTTGACTCCCGTCATCTCCACACACCAGTTGATGAAGGCGCTGCACCAGGCCTTCTCATCATCATCGGCCTTCAATGTCGTGGTCTGGTGATACTCCAGGATCCGAGGGTTATGCTCATCCCCCGCGATCTCTGCCACCCCAGCCTCCATCTCCTGCTTGGCCAAAGTATACCAAGGAGGCTCCGCCGGTTCCGGGCATCCAGCGTACCCGGCCATCGTTTCCGTGACCGAATCTTCCTTCCTCACATCAACCGCGCCCTCCCCCATGGTGGCCACGGGAGGGGGGTCCTGTTCACCGCCCCTCAGCTCCGCGATCCGACGCTGAACCTCAGCGAACGCCGCCGGACTGAGAGCCATCTTTTTATCCCGCCCCTTCTGGATCTCCCGGGCCAGGAAGTAGAACCCCACCATCCACTTGAGCATCTCCCACATGGTCTCCGGTACCGTGCCCAGCGTCGTATTGAGTACCTGGAACTCAATGGGGTCGATATACGCCAAAACGAAGTAACAAAGGATCAGCACCAGAAGTAGAGGCCTTGGCATCCGGTTGATTCCATCCCAGAACCGGTTCCACCATCCCTGCCCATTCCACTCCGCCGCATAGGCCGCCATCCCCGCCGTGAAGCGATCGGCGTCCTGGGCGTCCCGTTCGGCCTGACTGCCCTTCAGAGTCCTTATGATCTCGTTGCCGCCACCAAGGACCCGGCCAACCATCTCACCGCCTGCGTTAACGATCCAACTCTTGAGTCCCATCTTGTACCTCCTCGTATTCGATGTTGTCTGTGGGGTGATATGTACCAATCCGAGCACCAACCCTGACCCTGAGGCGAGCCCCTCTTGACCCGACAATTTGCCCGGTGAAGCAGACATCACCATTGCTCCCCCCACGTATTTCCACCAAAGCCCCACGTTTGGCTGGAACTTGGTAATGACGCCTGATGTACTCCATACTCACTGCCCACCCCCTTTGCCTGGTGGGAACCAAGCTTCCTCCTCTTCCAATGCTGATGGAAGAGGAGGAGATCTTGGCGGCGTCCATCCCATCTTGATCAGCGCCGCCCTGATTGGTTCGTCATGAGTGTCCACAACAAAACGGGCCACCTTTCCAGGTAGCCCGTGTACTTCCAACTCAATTTTTCCATTGGGGAACGTTTTAATGTTCACCCGGGTCTTATTTCCCATCACCACCTCCTCCCCGGTCCGATCGGAACCAGGCGTCAAGCTCGTCGGCATTACCAACCCACCGTTGCTTTGCCCCGGTCCCACGCCGGGAGACCGGCAACCCGGTCTTGACCAGGTCCTTGAACACGGAGGGACTAATCCCAAGATGATCGAGGATGGCCCGGCGACCGATCAGAGCCCGGGTCTGCTTCTTGCTCATGGCCATGGCCACCTCCAGTTGCACCCTTCGCATCGCGAGGGGCCACGATAGAGCCCCTGGTGCATAGCCCTCTCACTCAACAACCGGGCCACCTCGTCTTGTGCTGCCTGGAGCTTTTGATAGGCCGCCGACAGCTTGCCATCAATCTCGGCCATCTGCTCAAGCTTCTTCAACTCCAACATCAGCATCATCATCCCATCACCTCCTTTCAGTGGATGCTCGCCCCACAATCCGATGGCTCCGGGGGCATTTCCTTTGCCGCTTTGAGCGCATGGTTCTCCAGGTACAGAACCGAATTCTCACGGGCCGCCTCTTTCACCAAATCAGTCATCCGGTTGATTTGAACCTCGATGTCAATCCATGCCACATTGACCGACACCCATCCAAATACGGCCCTGAAGGAAGGACCATCTTTCTTCACCTTCCATCCCGCATACTTTCCCAGGCACACCCAAAAAGAGAAGCCTTTCGGGAACCCATCATCTCGCTTGATCATCTCTTGCGCCTCCCTGTAAAAGCCTCAATCGTTTTAAACGCATCAACCACGCGTGGGTCGATGTTACTGTCCCGGATATGTCGCATCTCATAATTTATGCTTGCCAACACACATGCCTCGCGCAACTCGCTGGGTGTAAATCTGGCACGCTCTATCAAGCCTTCAAGAGTTTGGACTAAGTGATGGTATTCAGGGTCATTCATGTATTTCTCTTTCGGCGTCTTCATGGTTTCTGTCTCCTCCTCGATCCATTTACAACCCCCGGCGCTTCAGCCAGTGGGCCAGGTTACCGGGTGTCGTGCCGAAATCTTCCGCCACCCGCTTTTTTGAGACTCCGGAGGCCAGCGCCGCCAGGATCTCATCCTTGTGTTCATCCAGCTTCGATTTGCCGGGGCCCTGTGGTCGGCCCAGGAGCTTTCCCTCGGACCGGGCCCGAGCAAGGCCCTCTTTCGTTCGTTCGGAGATTAAGTCCCGCTCGATCTCGGCGAAGAGGGAGAACATGGTGACCATGACCTTTGTCTGCATGTCCTGGTCACCGGTGATCCGGATCCCCTCCTTGAGGCACCGGAGGAAGACCCCGCGCTCCACCAGCTCATGGACCAGGGTCACCACCTGGCCGACAGACCGGCCCAGGCGGGAGAGTTCCGCAACCCAAATTGTGTCGCCTGCCTCCAGCTGGCCCAGCAGCTCATCAATGCGCCTCGCCACTGTGCCCGCCCGGGAGGAGACGGTCACCTCCACCCAATCATCAATCTGGACCCCATCCCGGTTCGCTTCCTCCAGGATCTTGAGTCGCTGATTCTCCGTGGTCTGATCATCCGTGCTGACCCGGAGATACCCGATATCACGCTGTGTCATGACGCCCTCCAATCGGCCTTAATTCAAAGAAAAGGTTACTAATCCATTCATTTGACACATTTTCTAACAATAAAAGTCAACCCTATTTATTACCTATTAATACACAATTAAAACGTTCGTTTTCTTTGGTGGTTGCCGCGCTCCCCCACCCTGCGAAAGCCATGCCGCCCCCGGGGAGTGAGGGGTCTGCATTAAATCCGAGCGCCAGGGTCGCGTGAAGGCAGCCGTATGCACCCACGAGGCACCCATGAGCAGTTTCGGAGCAGATCTGGAACAGCTTCCCACACCGAAGTTGCTCACCCTCCCAGCCAGCCCCCACGGGCACCGACGACACAGCCGAACAGAAAGAACACTTTTTTTGACCTACCTTTTACCTTTTTGTTTTTTATGTGCGGTAACCGAAAAAAAAGAGTTCTTTTAGTTCAGGCATCCTGAACCCCCTGATAACATGGGCTTTCAGGTGAGCACTTTTGAGTAGAAACCTGCTCAATTAGTGTTCCGGTGTTGCTCACACCCAGGGAATGGTTCCCCCTGGGAGAGGGAGGGAGTGGGAGGGGAGGCAAAGACAGACCTCCCCTGCCGGGCTCCAGGGGCACCGCAGATCTGCGACCACCGGAAGCCTGAATTAGTCTTTTGTGGCCATGGCCAGCCACGGGCAAAACATGAATGGCCAAGCCCGGGCCATGAAAGATCTCATGGCCATGAGCTTTTTTGATAGCCATGGCCACAACCAAGCCCTCCCCTCCGGGGCCGTAAGGGCACCGTCCAGGGAAGGACAACGACGGCAAGACCCACCTGCGCGGGCCCTGCCCAACTTGTCAAAGAGCTATTCGGCTTTACGAGCTAACTGTTCGTGCAGCCACCTGGGCACCGGAGCCTGGAAATACGCCTCCACCACGGCATGACCTATCTCGTGGCGGAGTACCCGGATCCGGCACCCACGTGGAATCACGATGAGATTCTTGATGGATGAATAAAAAGCGGGGGCCCGGGTGGGGCTCCCGTATATCTTTGTGTGTTCGGCGGCCACCGTCGCCCGGTCCGGAACGATGAGGATCCGGTAATCGGAGCGGGAGGGGTAGAGCTGGAGCCGGCACCTGACATCACGGTCCAGAGCAGCGGGGTCCACCACCCAGGGGGCGCGGGGGAAGCAGCCACAGCACAGGATAAGAGCCGCCACCCCCAGCCACCGCAAGATCATCGGCGGGGCCCTTTGCTGGCCCGGGGCTTGAAACGCACAGCCACCGTTAGTTTGGCGTGGCATACCCGCCGCTTCCCGGTGCCCACCAAATGAATTTTCCCATGCCGGACCCAACATTTATGGGGGTAACTGTTATTCGTGAACTCCGTGGCCCGGGCGGCCACCGTGCCCTCGATCTCATGGCCACGCGGGACCCGGCCCAGACAAACCGGGGTCCCGTCATAGCCGTCCTTTATCGCGTAGGTATGCTGCATCACTGCGACAACTCCCATTGGTACTATCCTTTGCCCCTCCCGGAGCTATGGGGTTAATTAGGCATCAATGCAGCCAGGCTCACCTCGGCCAGGTCATGCATGTGGATCCCGGCGCCGGAGGCCATGGAGGCGACCCGCACCAGGAAGGGCCGAAGCTGGGACTCAGACGGGGCCGCGATGAGGATCTGGACTTCCAGGGCCAGGGCCAGTGCCTCATCCTGGAGAATATCCAGGGCGGCGGGAGTGACCTGCTCACTGGTCGCTCCGATGCCCCCTCCGGGCACAAGGGCAAGGTCCCGGGGTGTCACCCCATGGGTATGGGCCAACAGACCCCCATGGAGAAGGACATCCCCCAGGGCTCGGCCCAATCGCTCCGTCAGGACCGGCTCGGAGATCAGCGCATCGCTCAACCTGCCCATGGCCCGCACCAGCCCCAGGGGCAGGTTGGACGTCATCTCACCGCTGGCACGTTCCAGGGCGATTTTCTGAAAAGTCGAAACCATCATGGTCTTTTCCTCCAGCCTGTACAAAACAGAGGTATCTTTACCATTCGCAAGGTCTACTCCTGTGTAGTAAGTACTCCGGGGGTCCGGGAATACCTGACACAGATCACACAGGACCCGCTCACTCCTGCCGTCTGCCACAAACTCACACGCGGATTGGCTGCAAGGCGCACCGCACTCCTCGCACTGCCCTTTCTTTGTCGGGTTTTTCATCAAGGTTTCCATCTTCGATTACCTCCGTGACACCGGTTATGGGGAACCAGGGCTCTCCCTGGTCATCCTGCCCCACCATGGAGCCAATCAGCTCCACCTCGTACACCTGGTCGTTTCCATCCCCCGCCGTGGCGCTGAGCATCTTATCCATACGGGTCATGAGCTGCTGACACGCCTCGCGGGTGAGTTGGATGGTTAGGGTTTGTTCGGACATCGCCCTGATCTCCTATTTCTTTTCTCCACCGGTACAATTCGCAGCGGGGGAAAGAGCAATTCTGCCAGGACATATAACGGCCACAACCAGCAAATAATCCACGCCATTACCCACCCAAACGCCCGGCCCATAGCACCTGCATATATGTCCGGGATTACGTCAATAAATACTTCCCTCGCCCGATATAAATACGCCAAGGCCCCACTCCACCAGATGGCAACCAAAATAATAATTTGTTCCGTTGTCATAACGCCTCACTGTTGGCACTTAATAATTCGTATTTATGCCTCTTCGGTCTTGTCCTCAATTGCCAGCATTCCCGGTAACTTCTTGCTCTGGTCGATTCTGCTGGACATGGCGATTGCCGCCTTGACAACCAAATCCCCGCCACTGATAATCCGCTTGGCGACTGTGGTCACAGCTTGTGAGCGCTCAATTTCCTCTCTCAGCGCCTCGCCCTTCAGATCCTCATCGCTCAACCTTTCGAGCTGTGCGAAAAGGTGGTCATTCAAATCTGTGAGTTTATTTTTCATTCTTCTTTTTTCTCCTTTTTTGACGGGCCTCTTCTATCTTGGCGATGGCAGTCACAAGAGGTTTTACCTCTGGATCGAGATCCGAATATCCCATGGCGTTACGCCTTACGTTGACGGCCTTACTGATCAGCTCCAGGTTCTCAATGGTTATGTTTCCACGGTCGCCGTCGATAAATTGCACGGTGTGTCCAGGAGGGACCGAGCCTCGATGCTGCTCCCACACCAAGATGTGCTTCATGCGCCATTTGTGAGGATTGTCGCAGACCTTGACGTAGGTATAGCCATACTGCTTATCAAACCGTTCGGAGCCCACAGGGCGAGTATTGGATGGGATACCACCCTTTTTAAAGCTGCCGGTATTGGGTTTCATTGCGCCCTTAGTTCCTGTATTCCAGGGGCTATCTCCCTTTTCGAATCGGCCTGTTCGGCCAGACTGGATCCCATGGTTTTTGATAAATGACTTGACCTGGCCCGGCTCTATCGTGAGCCCATACTTTTCATTAATCAGCTCAGCCAGCTCGGCGTTTGAGTGTTTCGGGCACATGCGTTTGATGAATTCGGCCTGATCCAGGGTAAAAGTCCGGAGCCTCCCGCGAGGCGGCCAGGGTTTTCTTGATTTCACCATCTCGTTTTTTTGTTTTTTGCCCATTTGCCTTTCGCCTTCAGCCTTTGGCCATCATTGCACCGTCTCCTCACCACCCCCCTCCAACGCAGCCACCATCTCAAACAACTCTGGCTCGATGGCCTCATCTATGTGCGCCAGGCACCGCCAATCAGGGTCTTCGCTCTTAGCTCCCTTGCGGAAAACACTCTTGCCGTCATTAAACGGGCCGGATCCGCACACGGTGCAGGTAAGTATCTTCTTTTTCTTGCTCATCCTATGCCTCCCCAACCGCCCTGCCCATCCAGCCAAGGCGGCTGCGCTTTTTGCTTTTCCTATAGCCTATTGCCTTTCCTCTTCCCTCGGTCTCGGAGCAGCCTGCCTTACGACATCTTCAGAGAGGATCAGGCCCTGGACGGAGATCTTCTTCGTGCAATCGCGATTGAAACGAAACCCCATCTTTCGGATCCGCTCGGCGAAATTCTTTCGAGAACCGGGCTGCACCTCAAAATTCCCGCACCACTCCAGGTACGCCTGATAAAGTCGGTCCATCCCCACAAACGCACTCACCATCCGGACACAACACTCCTCAACAAAGATGGCCACATGGTCCAGGGCGAGGCGTCGGTCTCTCTGGAGCTGGGCGTCCAGGTTCATTTCCCGGTCCGCCCACTGCTCCAGCTCCACAGCCAGGGTGCCATCGCAATGCCGAATCTCAGCGGCATAGGCCCGGAGGGCTGCGCGGGATGCGATGGCATGCAGGTCACCGGGCTTTTTACTGCCCGGTTTTACGATAAAGTATTTCATTTTCAGTGGCATGGTCTGTCCCTCCTTATCCATAGGTGTTCTTGAGGCCCATGCCGACAAAACACCGGAGGCGTTGAGGGCCTACTTGCTTCTTTTTAACGTCAGGAAAATGGATCAATATTTGCTGGTAAAACTTGTTGCGTGAGAGCGCCCGGTTTTTACCCTCGCTGCACCATTTTGAGTACTCTTCATAGAGTTTCGGAGGCTCCACAGACCGATGCTCCTCGAAATCACAGCAATCATCTGCGAAGAGGAGAACCGGGTTGATTGACTTGATAAACTCCTCACCATCCTTGGCAACCACATCAGGAACGATGAGCCCGCCGTGATTGAGGATCATCTGGAGTCCGTCGAGCATCCACATAAAAATGCCGTCCTTCTCGTCCAGGAGTTTCTGAGTAAGGAGTGGATCCCGCCGATCCTCACCGAACCGCTCAGTGAACTGGAGGACAATGGGGCGGCGCTGAAAGCCGTGGGACTTGTCGCTGATCTTCGGCACGTCGTTCATAGAAAAGAGATGCTTTGCTATGGGGTAAAACCCAAAGGGCTTGCCGTGCTTCTCATCCGCCATGAGCAGGCCCCCGGATACCGCATCCTTGAAGTTGGCGGTGTCAATGGGATTGCTGGTATCCACCTCTCCGGCCACGTTGATAAGCTTGTTGTTGAGCTGGCCGATGAGGAAACGCTGCCCGAAGAGCTGAAACGGCAGCGAGGAAATGTTTTGCTTACCCACGACCCCCACCAGGACATCCGTGACCACACTCTTGCCGTTTGCACCGGCCCCGATCATGAAGAGGCATTTTTGAAACCGGCAGTCAGGGAGAAGGCAATAGCCGAAGAAAGATTGCAGGCAGAGGGCCTTTTGCTTGCCGTCGGGCCCCGGGAAAACCTCCTCCAGGAACTGCTCCCACCGGGGGCACTTGGCGTCTAAATCAAACCCCACGGGCAGCTGGATCCGGCTGTGGTAATCCGGCGCATGGGGGTACATCTCCATGGTCTCGATCTCCAGCATGCCGGTGGTGAGGTTAAGAAAATTTGGGTTATGCTTGAACTCATCCGCCGGAATGTATCGCCGCTTCTCCAAGAGACTGATGCCGTCGTTGATGTGGGCGGGTTTCGCCCGGTAATCGAGAACCCGCTCCGCAACCTGCCCCAGGGCGGCGGGCTCGGTCTTCTGCCAGACGCCGGTGTCCAGGTAGCGGTAGAGGTCCGCGCCGTCAAACAAAATGGGGTTGAACTGCTCCTCCAGGTAAATGGCCAGGTATTGGGGGATAAAGGATCGGCCATCAAAGAAGTCGCCGGGTATGGGCTTCCCCTCGCCGCTGGGAGGCTTCTTGTCGGGCTTGGCGAACCGGGATTTCTTGGGCGCGGGCTGGAAGTTGGGATCGAAACCAGCGCAGAACTGCGCCAGGGATTCCTCTCCGGAGATGGCGCTTCGGGCATCCCGCCAGGTGCGACCTTTGCAGGAGTTGTGGAAGCAGTGGTAGCTCATCTTCCCCGAACCATCCTGGATGATGGAGGCGTCCCCGGAGCCGTGCTCAGGGTTGAACACACACTGAGCGAGTACATACAGGGTCCGGCCACCATCCTCTTTGACGGTGTGTTCCCGTCCGTAATGACTGAGGTATTTTCCTACATCAACCGCCCCAAGGGAGTTCCCGGACGAACCACCCGGGGACGGCTTGCCCTGCGCCTTCGAGGTTTCGGGCTTCGCCTTGGGCTCCGGCGGTACATAGGTGGCCGCAAGCTTCTCCAGGGTCTCCGCCTGGGTGATGGATATGTCAGACAGCGTTTTCATCAGGTTCCGTCTCGTTCTCTGGTTCAGGTTCAGTCACGGGTTCCGGCGGCTCCAGCCACCGGGGTTCGATATAGCTTTGCCTGTGGGGGCGGCGCTCGGTGGAGTCACCTTTCCTGGCCGTGGTGCCGTAGAGCTTCCAGATCCGCGCCGGGTTGAACACCACCTCATCCACATCCACGACATCTGTGCTGAATTGCTGGGCCAGGGCCTTCAGGCATGTGGAAAGCATCTGCTTATTGGCGTCAGTGTTGGGGAGGTCGGCCAGGCGGTAGGACATGTGGGCCCCGTTGCCGGAGCAACCGGGCACCCCGGCAGAGAAACCAAGCTCTTTGATGAGGAAGGCGGAGATCCGGCGTC
>Ga0209475_10003831_pt1 | contig 13444 bp, 12 predicted proteins | sample tdDd471_FD_187128 | JGI IMG/M metagenome (GOLD analysis project Ga0209475, IMG submission 187128) | Marine sediment microbial communities from the Atlantic coast under amendment with organic carbon and nitrate - tdDd47.1 (SPAdes)... | ecosystem: Environmental > Aquatic > Marine > Coastal >... | reverse complement strand
TTTCCATTTTGTCCCTGTACGTGGATGAGGTGCATCCACGATTCGATACATCACAGGATCACGCATATTCACATTACCGGATGACATATCAATCTTCGCCCGTAGAACCGCCTCACCCTGTTTAAATCCACCATCACGCATCTTCTCGAACAATGCCAGATTCTCTTCGGGAGTGCGATTACGATATGGGCTTTCTTTGCCGGGTTCAGTCAACGTACCCCGATATTCACGGATTTCATCAGGACTCAATTCATCGACATATGCCTTACCAATTTCGATAAGTTCAACTGCCATCTTGTATAATTGATCGAAATAATCCGACGCATAAAATAGCCGATCGCCCCAATCATAGCCTAACCACTTGATGTCTCTCATGATCGCATCAATATATTCTTGTTCTTCTTTAGCTGGATTCGTGTCGTCAAACCGTAAATTACCCAGCCCACCATATTGTTGCGCAATACCAAAATTCAACCAGATTGATTTAGCATGACCAATATGCAGGTATCCATTTGGCTCTGGTGGAAAACGTGTATGTACTCTACCTTCAAAGCGTCCACTCTCATTATGTTCATCAATAATTTCAGTGATGAAATTCTTGTTTGTCTCGTTGTCCGTCATAGTTCCTCATTAACTTATCGTCTGTTAGCGCATGCACCAACACACTATATACGACTATATCCCGTGTTATTATATTTGCTATAGAGCCAGATTATCATAACTCACAATCCGCCCTCATTCAACGCGATTTTCTATCGGTCACGCTTAATGCTATTGTCGTGATTACACACCATCTTCTTCAAGCTCAATTTTTATCATGCGATACGAAAAGATAAGTTCTACCATTGTGGACGCAAACCGTGCCGTTCGCTCATAATGTGATTCACCAAGATCATGTGTTAAAAGTTGTGCTTCCGCCCCATATTCGATTTCATGCGTATTACGTTGCACATTCCATTCGATACCGCGTACATCAAAAAAAGATATACGAATAGATTTCTCCTGCGGTGGATAACGATACATCATGTCAACATGCAAGATACTCCCCCACTTTTCTATAGTAATATCAGTCAGGGCAAGGTTACCCGGATAGAGGTCGATCACATCATATAATCGTTTGCGATTGGATGGCATAGGGTTTCTCCGTGATGGATATGACTCATTATAGCCTCAAAAATGATAAATCAAACAAAGGACTAATTTCCAAATCCTGTGATTGTGCTATAGTAAATGAATGGTCTTGATGTAAACAGAATAAAGGCGAATGATGAGTCCTCAGCGAATTACACTGGATAATGTAAAAAATATTCAAATGGTAGGTAAAGTTCAGTTCGGATGGATTGCGCAGGTATTATGGTCACCGATGGGAGATGTACTTGCAATCTGTGGTGGTGATGGCATCGCATTGTATGTCAATGCGTTTGGTGGTTCACCAACATATTCACTGACCGATCATCATGGACCAGTAAAAGGCATTGCATTCAGCAATAATGGACGATTTTTAGCTTCCGCTAGTGCTGATACAACCGTTAAGTTATGGATATTCGAAAATGAAACCGTACGTGAACATTTAACACTCAAAGGGCATTCGAGTTCGGTTGAAGCCGTAGCTTTTAGTCCTGGCGGGACAATGCTAGCAACTGCTAGTGCAGACAATACTGTACGCCTCTGGAATACAGAAATTGGCATTCAACAGAATGTTTTAGAAGGACATACCGACGAAGTAACCAGTGTTGCGTTTGGGGTCGGTGGTCATGTTGTATTGTCCGCTAGCAGAGATCGAAGCATCCGTTTATGGGATCTAAAAGCAGAAACCAAAGGCACGGTACTCGGTGAGCATGATGATTGGGTACGCGAAATTGCCACTAGTCCCGGTGGGTCAATGTTGGCATCAGCAGGCAAAGATATGACGATTCGTTTATGGGATGTCTATGAAGCGAAGCAATCTTATATCTTACAAAGTCATTTTGGTGGGGTAGATGCAGTTACATTCTCCCCAGATGGTTCACTTTTAGCAACAGGTGGACGCGATAATAAAATTCGTCTATGGGAAGTTGAAACGGGTGAAGAACTGATGACTTTGAACGACCATACTAAACCGATCCTGTCATTAAGTTTTAATCCTGCAGGAACCATGTTAGTATCTGGCAGTGGTGATAATACCGTAAAACTTTGGGTTGTGGCGGATACTTAGTTCGTCTCCCAAATAGTTTCACCTGCTAGAATACGCTGAATCTGCTTAGGAAAATGCTCACGATTAACAGGTTTACGAATAAAACTATTAAACCCAGACGCTTTAATTATTGGCAGGTATTTGTTGGGGTCAACAGAACTAACTGCAATGACCAAAACATCCTTAAATTGTGAATCAGCACGCAAATTTTTAACGATATCAATGCCATTCAAACGCGGCAAATTAATGTCCAGTAATATCAAATTCGGAGGCGTTGGCAAGGAATGAATATATTCAAGAAAATGTTCACCTGTCGGATGGGTACTCACATCAATTCCAATACGGCGTAAGATTGCTTGAATCAGGAGTGCGCTACCTTCATTATCTTCAACGGTGATTGCCCGTATATGTGAAAAATCTTCCACTATCCCTCCCCCTTAGAGTAGATGACCCATTATCATGCAATCATATCACAAGTTTAAGTAGCATCCTCTAGCTAAAATCGCTAGAATCAAAAAATAATCGATTGATTGGAAATAATAGGATAGTTTCTGATGGAAAAGTCAACCACATCTCTGCAACAAGTTCGTCAACGCCACATCCAACAAATGACAAAAACCTGTCTAATTTTAGGACATGTATTAAAAAACCTCTCCGAAGCTCAAGCTCACGATCTTAGAGATGGGCCAGAAGGTTGGTCAATTATTGAGGTTGTATGCCACCTACGCGATTTTGATGAGATATTTTACAATCGTGCCCAAATGATGCTCACACAAGATCATCCTCAACTACCTGCCTATGATCACGAAGCAATGGCAATCGAAAAGAAGTATCAAGACGAAGAATTAGCATATGTCTATTATGATCTAAAAGCTTCAAGAGAGCGTTTTGTGAGCTTCTTTGAATCGTTGACAGATGAACAATGGGAGCACACAGGAATACATCCTGAACGGGAGAGCTTTACAATGACCGACGCTGTGATGCAAGTCGGATTGCATGACATCAGTCATATCGAGCAAATCACACGAATTTTGGAAGAAGAACACCCCGATTCTGGTATCATCCCTGATGATTAGGGCAGATCGCAAGATTATGCTAGAGGCGATTCGAGACTTCAATTAGATTATTATCAGGGTCGCGGAAATAAACCGATAATAGTTGATGGGTTGCGCCTGTGCGGGTGTCGGGTGGCATCAAGGGGTCTATATTGCACGATTTAAGATGCTGTAAGATGTCTTGCATCGGTGTTGATGAGATAAAACATAAATCAGCTGACCCTGGTATGGGTTGATCAGCTCTTGGTTCGATTTCATGTCCGACAAGATGTAAGTTTATTTTTTGCTGACCAAAGCGTAAGGCTTTACGATTATCACCGAAAGTAATGATTTCCATACCCATCACACGGGCATAAAAATCAATTGTTTTGTTGATGTCTCTGACAGTCAGCACCAAGTGATCGAGTTGTTCGATATTCATATAATCCTCTGTGAGTAACATTTAATGGATGAATTTTTACTAATCTTAGGCATGATGTTGGTTACATTTTTGGTACGCTATCCTGTGATGGCAATCGTCGGGCGGATCGACTTGCCAGAACGTGTTTTCCGTGCCCTGCGATATGTTCCTGTGGCTGTCCTGACAGCGATTATAATACCTGAACTATTTATCCGTGATGGGAATTTTGCAATTACACTTGCGAATGCCTACCTTGTGGGAGGTATCGTATCAATTATAGTAGCATGGCGATTCCATAATCTATTGCTGACCATTGTTGTCGGAATGGGGACATTCTTACTATGGCGCGCAATATTCGGGATGATTTAACCTAGTTACAAAATACGTGAAGGAACGTTGATAAATACAACAAACATCAATTTACGTAAAATAAAGAGGGCGTAATGCCATCCAAAACGAGTTTATGTTATATAATAAAGTAGTTGAGTAAATTAGCGGTTGGAATAATCAAATGACAACATTTTCACCTAAGAGTCAAAAAACAGGTTCAAATAAACGATCAAAAAAATCCCTTGTCAAACCAACCTCACAGTCTCAACACCAACATGCATCGATAAAACCCAATCCCGCAAATCATGAAGAAATCATGCAACTCCAACGACAATTCGGCAATGCATTTGTAAGAAATCTCTTCACAAAAAATTCAACATCAGAATCTTCTGCTATACAACGTGATGAGACCATCATTCAACGCGAAGAATACCCTACGATTGATCATTTACCTGCGATGACTCAAATCTTACTGACTGACGTGATGCAACAAGTCACCATTGATGCTGCTGTTCGCAAAATTTATCACAATATGTTTAATCGTACAGGATGGAAATACAATGCGTCCATTTCCAATACCGCCGGAGAACAGTATGTCACAGGTGGTACGGATGTCGGCATGTGCGAAAGTTATAGCCATGCTTTTATAAATGCACTCCAAAGATACGACGAATTACGTCAAACACATCCCGTTGATGCCATCAAAAATGGTGCACTCGACTTTGCAAAAGACGAACATTTGGGACCTCATCGTTTTTATACTCGTCAAGGTCTTACCCTAATGGGTGGGACTGCATTACAAGGAAATGTTTATCGTGAAGTAGATGGAGCTGGTAATGTCATCAATGATGACGTTGGGACAATAAATCGTTTTGTCTTCAAAGGGCATTGGTATGTTATTATCAATGGTGTTGCATTTGATCCTATATTCTACTCCATTGGTCAAGATAATGTTGGTGGAATGCTTGATAACAAATACAAAGGCGAGGGATCTCAGTTTATTGCAGATACAACCAATCCAGTCGGCACAGGCGAATTTGGTGCACAATTTATTTGGATAAATGACGAAGCAACGTTCACTGCAAATGTTGAGGCATTGACCGATTTTTATGACCGAAAGTCTAATAAGATTGATGCCGTTTTAAACGGGAATTGGGGCAAACGGGTTGCGGCGGGAGTCTGGAAAGGTGCGAGCAAAAAGAAAAATGCGACAGTTATCAAACAATTACGTGCAGAACTGGCTAGATTGAATATTGATATGGCGACCTTCCTACCTGTCGTTGAAAAAGCATATGAGACATTACTTGTAAAGCGTCCACAGGTCAAAGCAATTCAGGCGCTGAGAGATTTATTAGCAATATAAGCTAGCACAATTACGATAAGTGAGCTAGCTATGTTATCCTAGATAATCTTATATATTTCCCATATCTCAGGTTCATGAATATTCTTGTTCTGCGAAGTATTCAAGCAAATAACGATGAATGAAGATATACCCACTGCCGACTTTTCGCATGAGCAATAGTGAAGCGCTTGTATCAAGAAATTGAGCAAGGTTCGCCTCAATAGTCCCGCGTCTAACCAATATACTACGGACAATCACATGCTGAATAACTGCATATCCTCCAAAAATAATAAAACCATTAAATCCGAATGAAAATGCTGAAATAAACCCTTGCGTGATACCAAAGCTTACGGTGCTAACAGGAGCAGTTGCTACAAAAATAGTGATAAAAAAGATAAACCCAAAGATCAATCCAAGTTGAATTGCATTGCGTAGGGAATGTCGCATCCCTTGATTAGGTTGAACAGCTGTTGCCGATGGACTACTACGAAGACCACTAATAAATACCGCACTCAATCCACCACCAATCGCACCAAATGCCATCCCCATGAGCAACTGGGTTTGTGTTGCAGGAATCCCATTATAGGCAGAGCTATTGACTAATGCGGTTGCGATACCCGCCAACCCGCCAATGATCGCTGTGAGTGGGCGGATATGATGGCGCGAAAAGCTTAATAACTCAACAGTACGGATATGTTGATGGGTAAACCCATTGCGTTTCATCAAGAGATGGGCAACATACAACAATCCACTATATATGATAATACTAATCGGCAGTGTCGCCAAAACCCCAAGACCGCGCTCAGGGGAACTATCCAATGCAATACCCAATGCAAATACAACACCGCTTAATAAGGGAATAAACCATTTTATCCATGTCCCCGACCCTAACGCTAACCCCCATGTACCACCACTAATGAACCAAATCACGGTCTTAGCAAGATTCGACATACCAACGATCTCATCTGCTTGGAGCAAACGCGGTAATCCCCAAAACGATGCTTGACTCAGGAGATGTGTCCCAATCATCAGTTGTGTATAAGTTGTTTGATCGGCATCATCAAGCCATGACGGTTGTATATCTTCAATTTGGAAAATACTCAGATTATGAGTTTGCATCTGTTTAGCAAGCCAGATGAGATATTGACGGATTTCTACAGCACTGTATGGAAGGTCTGTCACCCGACGATTTATCATCTCTTGGCAATATAAATCAAATAATTGTCGACGTTGGTCAATTGGGCTATCCAGTTTTTCAATATATCCTGTCGGCACATTACGATAGGTCTGAACTAGAATGCGTAAGGTTAACGGAGTGCGACTCAATTCATGGAATGTCGGATCGATATCAATTAACCGTTGGGTTCGTTCGCCGATTTCGCCAAGTGTACTGAGATAGGCTTGAATTTGTGCATCCGATAATGGATTAATGCGAATTGCACCATTCAGCATGGCTTTATCTAAGAGTTCTTGATATTCATCAGTGCGACAACACAACACAATATCGACAAAACCATGTTGATCGCGATAGGTGTTGATCGCCTGTATACAACTATTTCGGCTAGCCTTATCCACTTCATCCAACCCATCCAACATCAGCGTCAGATGATCACTTTTAATCCATCCACGAGCAATACGATTCGGGACTTGATACTTCAGATGCAATTCTGATTCCAGCCAATCTTCAAGCCGAGCCTGATTTTGTGACCATGAAGCAAGGTTTAATACCACCGGAATGGGATAGGCAGGATCAAGTTCAGCACGAATCAATAATTCTTCGGTTAAGGTCAATAACAGCGTGGTTTTACCCGCACCGGGGTCACCCATCACCAATAATTTCCCATTGAGGTTTTCAAAGTAATTCATAATTTGAAGACTACTCAGATGCTCATTTACATCATCTTGACTGATATTGAGTAGTTGCTTCCACGGATGGTTGACACTCTGATGATCGGCAGAAAGTCCTAGATCGAGTTGTTCGATATTCTGTAAAGACGATTCCAGCACACCTTCTATCCAGAACTTCCGCACATTTTTTAACATCCCCTGACGAGTACGCCCTTCGGGTGTTTTTAGCAATGGAGAAGCAGTCACAATTGGCTTGGTGATATTGGGCTTGGTATCGGCAATTGCCATGCTCGATGGAATACCCTGAATTGCTTGGATAAAGTCAGTTGCAAGTTGATCAATACTTGTATAGCGCGCCTGCGGATCTTTTTCGGTAGCGCGTTGAATGGCTTCATGGATTGCTACAGGAACATCAGGACGCACCAACCGTATATTTGGTAGGGATTCTTGGATATGTTTTACCAGCATGAGGGTGATTGTCGTATCGTCGAAGGGATGCTTCCCTGCCAGCATTTCGTACAGCATCACACCTAGCGAATACATATCCGTTTGTGGTGATATTGGTTGACTCTGGATTTGTTCAGGGGACAAATACTTCCAACTCCCCAGAATACTATCGGTTGCCGTAATATCATCGTGTGTATGGAGATTTTTGGCGATCCCAAAATCCGAGAGATAGGCATTACCTTGTGTATCAATCAAGATATTTTCGGGCTTGATGTCTCGATGGATGATCGCTTTCTCATGTGATACAGATAGCGCATCACAAATTTGGCGTAATATCCGTTGTGTCTGGACAAGAGACAATGTTCCCTGCACATCCATCACCTGACGCAGACTACCGCCACTGATATAGCGCATGACGAGGAACGCTCCCATGTCATCTTGCCAATAATGATAAATCGGGACAATATGCGGATGTTCAAGTTGAGAAATCAATTGAACTTCACTACTAAAGCGTTGCTTAAATTCATCATCACTGGCATGTTCGGGTAAGATCGTCTTGATAGCAACCAACCGATTGATGCTAGTATCCATCGCTTCATAGACAGCACCATAGCCACCTGATGCAATCAGATGACGGAATTCATAATGTTTGATGGTCTGCCCAATTAAATCCATAACACTTTCAGCTAGACATAATGAATAAGATGTTTCTTAATTATGAGCGAGATAGGGGAATTACGCTATGTATTGTTTTGATCTGTTTCAGTTATATTTTACACTATCCGTCCAACTGCTGTCTGTTCAGAGGTGTTGGCTAACGTTACAATATGATCATGGATTCAAATACAGGGAGCAGATTTATGCAAGTATTGGTTGAGCGCATTCGTGCAGAAGGTAAAAACTTAGGTGACGGTATACTTAAGGTGGATAGCCTAATTAATCATCAACTTGATCCACAATTGATGGTCGGGATGGGCAAAGAGTTAGCAGAAAAGTTTGCAGATGTGCGCATTGATCGTATTTTGACGGCTGAGATTTCGGGGATTGCACCCGCTTTGATGACGGCTACTCATCTCAATGTGCCTGTCGTATATGCTCGTAAGAAAAAACCGATTACGATGGCGGGACCTGTCTATTTAGAAACAGCCCCTAGTCATACCAAAGGTGGCGAAACGATGTTACTCGTCTCATCAGAATTTTTGCACGAAGGCGAAAACGTCCTCATTATTGATGACTTTCTAGCATCAGGCAAAACCCTCTTAGCATTGGCACGCATTGTCATGAGCGCGAAGGCAAATCTTGTAGGTGTCGGGGTTATCGTAGAAAAATCCTTTGAAGGTGGACGGGAATTGATGTTAGGGAAATATGACATCCCAATTCATGCCCTAGCAACAATTGCCAGCATGGAAGGCGATACAATAACCGTCTTGGATGATTAGGTTTCTTTTCATTTCGGGCATATTCAGAAATTTGTGATACATTGGTAGTATATTTCTAACAAAATGATGCGATGACAAATAGCGATAAAGTGATTGGTGCAATGACAGATACACTTACATCAGAAGACATCATCGAATCAACTGAAGATAGTGAAGATGATGTGCTATTTAAGGTTGATGATCTGCTTGGGCGGTATATCTCGCATCATCCCGTGAATCGGTTGCGTTTAGTGTCACAGGCAGGCTTAGTGTATTTTATCGCCACAACCGTATTACAGTTGCTATTTGTCGAGTTAGATGACCAAACCGCATCCATTCTACTCATCTTCTTTTTCTCTGCGATTGCCTTGGGGTTGGGTTGGTATGTGATGCACCTTTGGAATCGGGAAGTGGTAATCTATGAGAAGGGATTTAACTTCCGTGAGGGATCGTCTATTGCAGATTTCCAATATGATGAAGTGGCAAGTTTTCGACAAAAAGCAGAACGGTTGCGTTACTTTGGTGGCTTATTCCGTCGCAATGTCTATACTTTTACGGTGAGAACCTATCGTGATGAGGTTATTAAACTAACTAATCTCTACACCGATATTGAAAAGTTAGGCAATAATCTGGAAGTTGGGATTAACTCTGTTCTGGAAAATCGGGTACGTCAGTCGCTCAACCATGGGGAATCTGTATCGTTTGGCGAAGGATTTGAAATTAGTGAGGTCGGCATCACGGCTAATTCTCAGAATTTATTATGGGAAGATCTTGCCAGTTTCGGGACAAAACAAGGTCAACTTACCCTGTCGTCCAAGACTGAGGAGTCATGGTATCAAATTCCATTAGAAGATATTGATAATTTATCGCTATTGGCAAAAGTGTTACGAGAGAAATTGTCACCACCAAGCCAAGAAATCTGATTTTGTGAAAATTTTCGTTGTGCATTATAGTTAACATAAGTATCTGTCACATTTTATTGCTAATTGTGGAGACGTGAACGTGTCCGATTTTGAACGATTACAAGATATACTTGATAATGGTATTCAAGCCGCCAAGGCTGGTGATGCGACAACTGCGCGCAAACTACTCAAGCAAGTCATAGATGAAGACCCTGATAATGAATTAGCATTGATGTGGCTGGCTTCAACCGTTGCCTCAACTGCTGAACGACGACTTTACCTCCAACAAGTGGTACGGATCAATCCAGATAATCATCGTGCGCGCCAAGCCTTAGCTCAACTGAGTACCAAAGACGCGGGCAAGGTGGGCTCGGTTGCTCGCCAAGTGGAACAAGATCAAGCTCAAAAACGCCGACAACCGGATTCCGTCGAATCTGACGATAATGAAGGATTGTTATCAAGTTTATCACGATCTGAAATCGGCTTATTGTTGGCACTCGCTTTAGCGATTGGGGTGGGATTTTTAGCGTTTACCAGTTTTACAGAGCGTCAGGAACAAATCGCGGCTTTTACATTTACACCCACACCTGTTACACCATCAAATACACCGCGACCAACTGATCCAGTAGCGGTGATCGTAACGCCTGCGCCCCAAGATTTACCGCCGACATTCACACCAACGCCAACATCAACATCAACCATGACACCGACCCCAACATTCACGCCCTTCCCACTCATCGAATTTGACGCGATGTTATTGGAACGGGCACCGGTTGATACCAGCTCAACGTTATATCAAGTCGATGGCATGGGAACAAATCCACAACTACTCGATAATGGTATTTTTGATGTGACCTATGATCTGGCTGGTAATAAGGTTGCACTCGTCAAAGAAGTGACATATGCACCTGATGACCAATATAATTGGGAATCAACAGTTACCGAAATTTTTGTTGCACCTGCTGATGATATAGCCGCCGCTGAACAAGTCACTTTTACACGAATCGCATCTGCCCATAGCCCATCATTCTCACCTGACGGTAACCAATTGGTCTTTGTATCTGATTTTGATGGGGATGACGATTTATGGTTACTTGATCTGGCACGTGCCATTGTAACGCCATTGACAAAAAATGATGCACAAGACCGCGATCCTGATTGGTCACCTGATGGCACACGGATTGTGTTTGCATCCAATTACCAGACAGGCTCGTTTGAAATCTCCATGTTAGAATTTGTGGCACAACAAAATGCAGGAGAAGTTGGTGAGCGTGTCATTACCCAGATTACCAATAGTCCGGGAAACAATCTACAACCTAAATGGTCAGATGATGCACAATGGATTACGCTGATTAATGATAACGATGGTGATGGTGATGTTGTCGTGATGGATAAAGATGGATTACGCCGTCAAGTCTTAACCCTCAATGATGATGGCGCAGAAGATAAAAATCCATCCTTTACACCTGATCGTCGGTATATTAGCTTTGTCTCAAATCGAGAAGACGAGCGATTCCAGGTGTATTTAGTTAGCTTTAATGGACGCGAAGTAATTCGCCTTACAAATACCGAAAATATTGCAGAGACGATTGATTATCGACCTATGCTAATATTACGTGTTAGACCGCAAAATTAGAATTTTATACAGTTATCGACAAAGGGAGACACTCACATGAGTGAAGACCTTCAAAAGAAATACCAAGATGCAATGAAGGCAATGAAAGCGGGAGATAATATTGTTGCCCGTGATTTACTGAATGACATCATTGAAGCAGATGAAGAAAACATTCAGGCATGGATTGCGTTATCTAAGGTTGTTGATAATGATGATGAAAAACGCATCTGTTTAACAACGATATTGCAACTCGAGCCCACGAACAGCTATGCTCGGACAGAGTTAGCTAAAAGTGAAGCAAAGATCGAACAAACGGCCAATGATGAAGAAGTTGTCCCCGGCATCTCACGCGGTACAGTACGTAAGGTTGCACTAGGGTCAGCGGCTTATATTCTAGTCGTATTTTTAGTTACAACGCTGATCGTCTCATCGATAAACGGTGGCAAAAATGCAGAGCGTGGTGCGTTAACCAAAGTCGCCAATGATGCCACTCAGGCAGTCGCTGTCATTGAAACGGGAAATGCTGAGATTGGCATGACTCAAACAATGGAATCCATTACACAGACTGCTAAAGCACAATTGTTGATTACACCATCGCCAACATTTACATGGACACCTGACCCTCGGTTTCCAACATGGACACCAACTGCAACAGAAGGTGTACCAGAGTTCCGTGTATTAGATGCACCACCCTCTAATATTCCTGGCATGATTGCTGCTTGGGGAGGACGCGATGCGACGGGTAGTGGCTATGTTGAGCCGTTACGACTACCGGCTAATGGCGCAGAACCCCCTACCAGAATTGTGAATGAACTTGTTAGGAATGTTGCGAGCGATATTCCAGGTCAACTCGTTATTTTTGAGCGTTATGATCGGCAAGTCGGTGATTCTGAGATTTTTTCCATAGACCCAACAGAAATCATCGTCCCAGCAAAACCGATTGAATCGTTGAGAAGTTATTCGGGACTTACTGATAGTCTGAATATCACAGACATACAAAATCCGCACCTTTCTGCTGATGGTTCGAAATTTGTGATTGAAGCACTCAAGCAAGATACGAATACCCGAGAAATATTTTTGGTTGACATCAATGCAAATACTATCCGACAGATCACAGATGATATTGCAAATTATTCGACCCCTGCACTATCACAAGATGGGACACGAATATTGGCAGTCCGCCAAGATCCTGACAATGGGACGGATTTAGTCTTGATTGATGTGGAAACACTCAATCAAATACAGATGACAACAGATGGGGACGCCCTTGTCGAATCACAACCCTCATGGCATAAGGATAATTTACAAGCTGTATTCAGCGCACATCCTCTAGGGCAAGACGATAATAATGAAATTTATATACTCCGAATTCTGCCAGAATCAGGGGCAACAGCATTATTGATTGCAACAGATGATGATGAATCACACCCAATTATGGATCCGAATGGGTTATATGTTGCCTTTGCAAGCAATCGTGGGGCAGGCATTTACAATATTTATATCTTTGAAATCGCAACCCTTACAACCTATCAGGTGACAGATGACGAGTTTGATACCTTCCCCGGTGGCTGGTCACTCTCTTAGCGCAAAACCAATATCAATAACACAAAAAAGCAGGAAGGAAACTTTCTGCTTCTTGTATTTATTAAGCCAAATGCTGGAAACCCCATGTGGATCACATAGATGGGTTAGTCGCTATCAACCTCTGGATCATCTTCGCTTTCCTCAAAGGGAGCATTTGAGGGATAAAGCGCAAGGACAGCCCCATAATAAGTATCGTCAGTTGATGTTTCTTTCGATTGATATTTTACATACAAATCCATTAAGTCTTTTTGGAATTCAACTGCATTTTCTTCGTTCAATCGTAAGACCATCCGACGCGCAAATAAAGACTTTGGATGAGGTGGAACAACA
>Ga0209475_10003823_pt1 | contig 13462 bp, 12 predicted proteins | sample tdDd471_FD_187128 | JGI IMG/M metagenome (GOLD analysis project Ga0209475, IMG submission 187128) | Marine sediment microbial communities from the Atlantic coast under amendment with organic carbon and nitrate - tdDd47.1 (SPAdes)... | ecosystem: Environmental > Aquatic > Marine > Coastal >... | reverse complement strand
ACGGCTTTGGCGAGAACGAACTGGCCAAGGTCGAGGCGGCGCTGGAAAGCGCCTTTGACATCCGCTTCGTCTTCAACCAGTGGACCCTGGGCGAGGCGTTCTGCAAAAACGTGCTGGGCATCCCGGCGGAAAAGCTGAACGACCCCACCTTCGATCTGCTGCGGCACCTGGGCTATTCCCGCGCCGACATCGAGGCCGCCAACGACCACGTCTGCGGGACGATGACGCTGGAGGGCGCGCCCTACCTGAAGGAAGAGCATTACAGCATATTCGATTGCGCCAACCCCTGCGGCAAGAAGGGCAAACGCTTCCTCGGCGTCAACAGCCACATCACCATGATGGCGGCGGCGCAAAGCTTCATCTCGGGCGCGATCTCCAAGACCATCAACATGCCCAACGATGCCAGCATCGAGGATTGCCAGAGGGCCTATGAACTCAGCTGGTCGCTGGGGGTGAAGGCCAACGCGCTTTACCGCGACGGCTCCAAGCTGAGCCAGCCTCTGGCCTCGGCCCTGGTCGAGGACGACGAGGAGGCCGAGGAAATCCTCACCTCCGGATCGGCCCAGGAAAAGGCCGCGACGCTGGCCCAGAAGGTGATCGAAAAGGTGGTGATCAAGGAGATCGCCCGCGGCCGGCAGAAAATGCCGTCGCGCCGCAAGGGGTACACGCAGAAATCCATCGTCGGCGGCCACAAGGTCTATCTGCGCACCGGCGAATACGAGGACGGCAACCTCGGCGAGATCTTCATCGACATGCACAAGGAAGGCGCCGGCTTCCGCGCGATGATGAACAACTTCGCCATCGCGGTGTCTGTGGGCCTGCAATACGGCGTGCCGCTGGAGGAATTCGTCGATGCCTTCACCTTTACCAAGTTCGAACCGGCGGGCATGGTGCAGGGCAACGACAGCATCAAGAACGCGACCTCGATCCTCGATTACATCTTCCGTGAACTGGCGGTCAGCTATCTGGACCGCACCGATCTGGCCCATATCAAGCCAGAGGGCACCAGCTTTGACGATCTGGGTCACGGCGAGGCCGAGGGCGTCTCGAACATCTCGGAGATGAGCGAAACCGCCGCCTCGCGCTCGCTTGAGGTGCTGAAACAGATCAGCTCCACCGGCTATCTGCGCAAGCGCCTGCCGCAGGAACTGATCGTGCTGAACGGCGGCCAGAGCCTCGGCGCCACCGCGCTGAGCCAGGCCGGCGATGCCCAGGCGGCGCTGCAAACGCTGGTGCCCGAGACCGCATCGGCCGGTGCCCGCGCCGCTGCCAGTACCGCGATGAGCAGCGGCACGGTGTCGATGGACGCCCGCACCAAGGCAAGGATGCAGGGCTTTGAGGGCGAGGCCTGCGGCGAATGCGGCAACTACACGCTGGTGCGCAACGGCACCTGCATGAAGTGCAACACCTGCGGCGGAACGTCGGGGTGTAGCTGAACCGACAGCGCCGGTAACGGCGCTCAGGGGCAGAGGTGGCCTTCGGGTCCGGCCCCGACGAATTCGGGGGCAGGGCGGCAACGCCCGCCCAGACGACAAAGGTGCGGGACTCCGCGGAAACCCTTGGTTTCCACTCTGTCCCGCCCGGCGGAAAATCCCTGATTTTCCGCGCGTACAGGGTGGGGCAGGGTATCGTCCTTCCCACTCTCTTCCGGGGCGGGTGCGCTCGCCCCTGACGACGTCCTGGCCGCAGGCAAAAAACACTTTGGGCGGTCAACGAGATGAGCCTGGACGGCGAAACTGAGGGGGGCGCAAGCCCCCTCTTTTTTTGGTGATTTCGGGAAATCGTTTCAGATCAGTCTTTAAGCCGCCATTCTTCCCAGACAAAGGGATAGGACCACGCCGGCGCGTGTGTCTCGGCAAGGCGGGCCGCCACGGCGGCGCGCGCCGGTTCGTCAGCGGGGCGGAACAGGTGGAACTGCACCATCAGCCGCGCGATCCGCCCGATCAGCCCGGTCTCGATCAGTGCCGGCAACAACTCGTATTCGCCGCCCTCGATGTTCATCTTGGCCAGTTGCACCCGGTCGATCCCCTGCGCCTCGAAAAACTCCCGCGCCGCAAAGACGGGGGCGGAAAAGCTGTGGTCATGATCGGCCACCGCGGAGGAGGCATCGCCCGCGTCCGACAGCGACAGCGTCCCGGCGGCGCGCCCCAGCGCCCCCTCGTGCACGGTGACATTGGGACGGTCGCAGTACTTGTCGCGCAGCGCGGCGGCATAGCCGGGGTGCGGCTCGAACACATGCACGCGGGCCTCGGGCTGCGCGGCCAGGACCGCATCGGTCCAGGTGCCCTCGAAGCCGCCGAAATCGATCACCACCGATCCCGGGTCGAGATCGAAGAAATCGGTCAGCCGCGGCAGCGCCTTGTCCTTGCGGAACTTGTGAAACGAGTCGAAGGCCACCCCTTTCCACGGGTTGCGCCGACGATCCAGCCAGCGTTTCAGCGATGCCATTGCGGTCTCTCCATCCTGGATTGCATCATAGGGGCCGGGCCGGAGCCGGACAAGCGCGGCTCAGACCGCCGGCTCGCGCGCGCGTTCGGCGGCAAAGGCGCAAAGCCGCTCCAGTGCTGCGGCGAACTCCGCGTCGGCGATGGTCATCGCCACCCGGATATGGCCCGAGGCGGCGGCACCGAAGCTGCCGCCGGGCATCACCGCGATGCGCTGCGCGTCCAGCAGGGCCGCGGCGAAGTCGTGGCCGTCCATCCCCGTCGCGCCGACATCCAGCATCAGGTACATCGCCCCCTGCGGCGGCAGCAGCCGCAGGGCGTTCTGTCGCGACAGGATCTCCTGCGCCAGTGCGCGGCGGCGGCGGAACGGCGCGGCGATGGCCTGCTCCATCTCTTCGCCCTGCTCGAGCGCGAAAAGTGCCGCGTCCTGCACGAAGCCCGGTACGCCGTAAGTGGTGTGGGTGGCGAGGTTGACCAGATGGGTGATCGCCGCCTCCGGTCCCACGATCCAGCCGCAGCGCGAACCGGTCATGGCATGCGATTTCGACATCGAGCCGATCACCAGCGTGCGGTCCGCCATCCCCGGCAGGGCGCGCGGCGACAGGTGCGCGCCGTCCCAGACTTGCGTCTCATAAACCTCGTCGGAGATCAGCCAGAGATCGCGGTCGCGGCAGACCTGCGCGATGCCCTCCAGCGTGTCGCGGCCATAGACCGCGCCGGTGGGGTTGTTGGGGGTGTTGATCAGCAGCGATTTCGCCCCGTCGGCCCGTGCCGCGATATCCTGCGGGCGCGGCAGGAACCCGTCCTCGGGCCGGGTGCGCACCGGGACCGGGCGCGCGCCGACGCCGCGGATGGTGCCGGGATAGGTGACGTAATAGGGATCGATGAACAGCGCCGCGTCGCCGGGATCGCAGGTGGCGCTATGCGCGGCGAAAAGCCCGGCCTGCCCGCCGGGGGTGATCAGCACGTTGCCGCGCCCGGTCGGCACCCCGCTGCGCGCCTGCACCCGTTCCGCGACCCGGTCGCGCAGGGCGGCGACGCCGGGCACCTCGGCATAACCGGTATGGCCGTCGCGCGCGCTGGCGTCCATCGCCGCGAGGATCGCGGGATCGGTGCGGATGTCATGCTCGCCGATGGTCAGCTCGGTCACCGCCTCGCCCGCCGCGATCATGGCGCGGGCGCGATAGAACACGTCCCACCCGTCCGATCCGCCGCCGGTCAGATGGGTGATGCGATGGGACAGCTGCATGGGATACCTCCGCCGGGAAAAACCGCCGCCAAGGGGACAGAGCGCGCCGGGAATGTCAATCGGCCGCGCCCGGCGCGTCCTTTTGACCTTCCCCCGGGGGGCGTGCCCGTGTTAATCCAGCGTCATGAGCCGGATGCCCTGCATCATTATTACCTGCTGCATTCCCTGCTGATCGCACCAGCGGGCCGGTATCTGTCGTTTCCATCTCCGAGACAAGTTGCTAAGCCCGCGCCACGCGCCGCGCCGTCGAGGAGTACGTCATGACGACGATCAAACTGCACAACACCCGCACCCGCCGTAAAGAGGTGTTCACCCCCATCGACCCGGACAATGTGCGGATGTATGTTTGCGGGCCGACGGTTTATGACCGGGCGCACCTGGGCAACGCGCGCCCCGTCGTGGTGTTCGATGTCTTGTACAGATTGCTGCGCGAAACCTACGGCGCCGATCACGTCACCTATGTGCGCAACTTCACCGACGTGGACGACAAGATCATCAGGCGCGCCGACGAAAGCGGCCGGCCGATCGACCAAATCACCGCCGAGACCACGCAATGGTTTCTTGACGACATGGGTGCGCTTGGCGCGCTGGAACCCGACGCCATGCCGCGCGCGACCCAGTTCATCCCGCAGATGGTGGCGATGATCGAGAATCTGATCGCGGGCGGTCACGCCTATGCGGCCGAGGGGCACGTGCTGTTCGCGGTGGAAAGCTACAAGAGCTACGGCGCGCTCTCGGGGCGGACCGTCGAGGACATGATCGCCGGCGCCCGGGTCGAGGTGGCGCCCTACAAGCGCAACCCGATGGATTTCGTGCTGTGGAAACCCTCGAGCGACGATCAGCCCGGCTGGGACAGTCCCTGGGGGCGCGGGCGGCCCGGCTGGCATATCGAATGCTCGGCGATGAGCTATGAATTGCTGGGCGACAGCTTTGACATCCACGGCGGCGGCAACGACCTGATGTTCCCGCACCACGAGAACGAGATCGCGCAAAGCTGCTGCGCCCACCCCAAGGGAGAGTTCGCCCGCTATTGGCTGCACAACGAGATGCTGCAGGTCGAGGGCAAGAAGATGTCCAAAAGCCTCGGTAATTTCTTCACCGTGCGGGATTTGCTGGACGGAAACTGGAGCGGTGGCTGGAAAGTACCCGGAGAAGTCATCCGCTTTGTCTTTCTCAGCACGCACTATCGGAAGCCAATGGATTGGACTGAGAAGAAGGCCGAGGAGGCGAAAACAGAACTGTGTAAGTGGTTCCGAATGACGCAAGGCTATGGGCCTGATCCTTACGGTCAGGCGTCAATCGTCCCTCGTTTAGCTGATGACCTGAACACAAGCGAAGCCCTTACAAGAATGCGAATGCTCGCAGATCAAGGAGAAAACGAGCAATTGCGGTGGGCACTCGATTTCATGGGGCTTGTTCCGTCGTCTGACTGGTTCGAAGAAAAAAATAGTACGTCGATGGATGGCGGACTCAGTGTTGGGGTTTCATGGACAGGGACGATTCCAAACGACCAAGTGGAGGCCGTCATGAAAGTCGTTCACGCTTATGCGAAAGCTAGGCAAGTTAAGGACTATGAGATTGCAGACCACCTTCGCAAAATGGCGACAAAGGCCGGTATCAAACTGAGCGTGCTGAAGGACAGGGATGCTCAAGGCGAAATTCTCTCTGACTTCGATCCCACCAAACTGGAGGGCCTCGAATGATCACCCATCAAACCGTTTCGCCCGGCCGCAGGCCGGGCCGCGCCCGACCCTCCCCCCGGGAGGGCGCACTCTTGGACGTTTCGTGCCGAACGGTTGTGGCGTGTGTGGCGACCTTCCGCGCTGAACCACGCGGGGATGCGCCCACCCAGGGTCGGGCGCGGCCCTTTGCGCATTGTCCGACCGTTCCGCAATGGCGCGCGCGGCCCTACTCGCGAAAGGCGTAACCTCATGACCGACCGCCTCTACATCTATGACACCACGCTGCGCGACGGGCAGCAGACCCAGGGCGTGCAATTCTCCACCCCCGAGAAGATCCGCATCGCCCAAGCGCTCGATACCCTTGGCGTCGATTACATCGAGGGCGGCTGGCCCGGCGCCAACCCCACCGACAGCGCGTTCTTCGACGAGGCCCCGACGACAAAGGCCCGGCTGACCGCCTTTGGCATGACCAAGCGTGCCGGGCGCTCGGCGGAAAACGACGACGTGCTGGCGGCGGTGATGAACGCCGGCACCGGTTCGGTCTGTCTTGTCGGAAAGACCCATGATTTCCATGTGGAGACCGCGCTCGGCATCACGCTGGAGGAGAACCTCGAGAATATCGGCGCCTCCATCGCCCATATTGTGGCGCAGGGGCGCGAGGCGCTGTTCGATGCCGAGCATTTCTTTGACGGCTACAAGGCCAACCCCGGCTATGCGCTGCAATGCCTTCAGGCGGCGCAGACGGGCGGCGCGCGCTGGATCGTGCTCTGCGATACCAACGGCGGCACCCTGCCGGAGGAGATCGCCCGCATCGTCAAGGACGTGATCGCCAGGGGCATCCCCGGCGACCGCCTTGGCATTCACACCCATAACGACACCGAGAACGCGGTTGCCGGCACGCTGGCCGCCATCGACGCCGGGGTGCGACAACTGCAGGGCACGCTGAACGGGCTGGGCGAACGCTGTGGCAATGCCAACCTGACCTCGCTGATCCCGACACTCCTGCTCAAGGAACCCTATGCCAGCGCCTATGAGACCGGCATCAGCCTTGAGGCGCTCAGGGGGCTGACCCGCACCAGCCGGATGCTGGACGACATCCTCAACCGGGTGCCGATGAAACAGGCGCCCTATGTCGGCGCCAGCGCCTTTGCCCACAAGGCCGGGCTGCACGCCAGCGCCATCCTCAAGGATCCGGCGACCTATGAGCATATCCTGCCCGATCTGGTCGGCAATGCCCGCATCATCCCGATGTCTAACCAGGCCGGGCAATCCAATCTGCGCCGCCGTCTGGCCGAGGCCGGGCTGGAGGTGGCCCCCGGCGATCCCGCGTTGGGCCGCATCCTCGACCGGATCAAGGCGCGCGAGGACCAAGGCTATGCCTATGACACCGCGCAGGCGAGTTTCGAGCTGCTGGCGCGCGACGAACTGGGCCAACTGCCCGCGTTCTTCGAGGTCAAGCGCTACAAGGTGACGGTCGAGCGGCGCAAGAACAAGTACGACCGCATGGTCAGCCTCTCCGAGGCCGTGGTGGTGGTCAAGGTCGATGGCGAGAAGAAGCTTTCGGTCAGCGAGTCGCTGGACGAGACCGGATCGGATCGCGGCCCGGTCAACGCGCTCTCCAAGGCGCTGGCCAAGGATCTGGGGCGCTATTCGGCGATCATCGACGACATGCGGCTGGTCGATTTCAAGGTGCGCATCACGCAAGGCGGGACCGAGGCGGTGACCCGCGTCATCATCGACAGCGCCGACGGGCAGGGGCGGCGCTGGTCCACCGTGGGGGTCAGCCCGAACATCGTCGACGCCAGTTTCGAGGCGCTGCTGGACGCGATCCGCTGGAAGCTGATCCGCGACGCCGCCCCGGCTGCGGGGGGCGCATGATTCCCGGCCTCGCCCGGACGCTGCTGCGCATCGCGCTGATCGGCGCGGCGGTCTTTCTGGCGATCGCGGGCGGGCTGATCCTGTCGCAGCGGCCGGGGCAGCCCTTCACGGGCGGCGGGCTGACGTTCCCCGAACCGGGCGGGCCAATCGCCGCGCCCGCGCCGCAAAGCTACACCGCCCGCGATGGCATCGAACTGGCCTATCGCCTGTTCCCGGGTCCGGAGGGTGCGCCGCTGGTGGTGCTGATCCATGGCTCCGGTGCCCATGGGCTCTACTACGCCGGGCTGGCCGGGGCGCTGTCGGCGCATGCCACCGTGCTTTTGCCGGATCTGCGCGGCCACGGGGCCAGCCGCGCCAAGGCCCCCGACGTGACCCATATCGGCCAGCTGGAGGAGGATATTGCCGACCTCGCCCGCGCGCATCTGCAACCGGGTCAGACGTTCGTTCTTGCCGGTCATTCCTCGGGCGGCGGGCTGGCGATTCGCTATGCCGGCGGGGCGCAAACCCCGCGCCCGGACGGCGCCATGCTCCTTTCCCCCTTCCTGAAATACGACGCGCCGACAATGCGTGAAAATTCAGGCGGTTGGGCGCGCCCTCTGACGCGGCGGATCATCGGGCTGTCGATGCTCAACGCGGTGGGGATCCGGGCGCTGAACGGGCTGACCGCGATCGAGTTCAACGTGCCGGAACGCCTGCGCGGCGAGATGACCGACGCCTACAGCTTCCGGCTCAATGCCTCCTACGCGCCGAGGTCGGATTACCTGAAGGATATCAGCGTCTTGCCGCCGTTTCTTCTGGTCTCGGGTGATGCCGACGAGGCGTTTCGCGCCGACCGGTTCCAGGCGACGATGGCCCCGGCGAACCCCGGCGGATCCTACCACCTGATCCCGGGGGTGAGCCACCTGGGGGTCATCGGTGCCGCCATCACCCCGCGCCTGATGGGAGAGTACCTTGACCATCTCGACTGACGATCTGGCGGCCTGCGCCGGACTGGTGCAGCGCGGCGACCCCGACCGGTTCCTCGCCACAATGGCCGCGCCCCCTTCGGCGCGCCGGGCGCTGTTTCCGCTCTTGGCGATGAACGTCGAGGTCGCCCGCGCCCCCTGGGTCACGCAGGAGCCGATGATCGCCGAGATGCGGCTGCAATGGTGGCGCGATGCGCTGGAAGAGATCGCCACCGGCGGCACGGTGCGCCGCCACGAGGTGGTGACACCGCTGAGCGCGGTCATGACGCCGGATCTGGCCGCCGAGATGGATGAGCATGTCGCGGTCAGGCGTTGGGATATCTACCGCGACCCGTTCGAGGATGCCGCCCATTTCGACCGCTACATCGACCAGAGCGCGGGCAGCCTGCTCTGGGCTGCGGCGCGCATGCTGGGCGCAGCAGAGGAGCGGGCGGTGCGCGATTTCGGCTTTGCCACCGGGTTGGCCAACTGGTTGCGCGCGGTACCCGAGCTTGAGGCGCGCGGCCGCATTCCCCTGCTCGACGGACGGCCCGGGGCGGTGCGCGAACTGGCCGAACGCGGCCTCGATCACCTGTCACGTGCAAGGGCGGCGCGCGGCGCGGTCTCGCGTGAGGCGCGCCCTGCGCTGCTGGCCGGTTGGCAAACGGGGGTTATCCTGCGGCAGGCTTGGAAGAAGCCGGCGCGGGTGGCGCAGGGCACTCTGGGCCAGAGCGAGGCGCGCAAGCGGTTGACGCTGATGGCGCGCGCCGCCTCGGGGCGCTGGTAGGGTCAGATATCGCGCTGGCGGCCCTGTTCGGGCTGGAACATCAGCCACAGCAACGCGCCGCCGGCCAGCATCAGGAACGGGCCCATTGCCATGTTCACGGCGGTCCAGCCCTCCTGCGCGGTGCCACCGGAACAGTTCATCAGCCCGCCCGAGGCCAGCGAGGCCATGGTGACTCCGCCGAACACCAGAAGGTCGTTCAGCCCCTGCATCCGGCCACGTTCATGCCGCTCATGCGCGCCGGCCAGCATGGTGGTGGCGCCGATGAAGCCGAAGTTCCAGCCGACGCCCAGCAGCACCAGTGCGACGAAGAAGTTTTCCAGCTCTACCCCGTTCAGGGCCACGGCCCCGGCCCCGGCCAGAATGGCCAGCCCCGCCGCCATGATCTTTTCCACCCCGAAACGGGCGATCAGATGGCCGGTGAAGAAGGAGGGCACATACATCGCCAGCACGTGGCTGGTGACCACGTCGGCGGCGCTGTTCTGTTCGAACCCGCAGCCGACCACCGCCAGCGGCGTCGAGGTCATCACCAGGTTCATCAGCGCGTAGGAGACCATTGCGCAGATCACCGCGACCATGATGCGCGGGGTGGTAATCAGCTCCCACCTGGTGCGGCCGCGCGGCGCATCCGCCGCGGGTGGCCTCGGCTTGGGGATGTTGAGCAGCAGGAACAGCAGCGAGCCGATCAGGTTCACCCCGATCACCGCAAGATAGGTGCCGAGAAACGGAATAACCATCGACTGTGCGGTCACCTTGACCAGTTGCGGCCCGATCACCGCCGACAGCAACCCGCCTGCCATCACGTAGGAAATCGCCTTGGGCCGGAACGCGTCCGACGCGGTATCGGCGGCGGCAAACCGGTAAAAACCGTGTGCGCTCATGTAGATGCCGGTGATCAGGCTGCCCAGCAGGAACACCGGGAACGATGCGAGGTACAGGCCATAGGCCCCGATCGCCCCACCGGTGGCCCCGGCGCCGGCGCCCAGCATGAAGCCCGCGCGGCGGCCCCATTTCTGCATGATCGCCGAGACCGGCGTCGCCGCCATCATCGAACCCAGCACGATCAGTGAGATCGGCAGCGTCGCCAGGCAGGCGTTGCTGGCCAGCGATTGCCCTGCCAGCCCGCCCACGGTGAAGATCATTGGCATCTGCGCGCCCAGCAGTGCTTGGGCGGCGACCAGGACGGCCACGTTGCGTTTGGCCTTGTTGTCGTCGATATCATGCATGACGATTTCGTATCCGTGAATGTGAACGGGTACAAGATGGCTTGCTTGTATCGATACAATTCCTATGGTTCGGGGCATGAGCATCGGACGGATCATCGAAGCCCCCGGCTGCGTCGCCGAGGGCGCGGCGTGGCTCGCCACGCGCGATCCGCGGCTGGCCGCGGCGCTGGCGCAGACCGGCCCGCTGCCGCTGCGCCTGCGCCCCGACGGGTTTGCACAGCTTCTGTCGGCCATCGTCAGCCAGCAGGTCAGTGTTGCCTCGGCCAATGCGATCTGGGGCCGGATGCGGGCCGCCCGCCTGACCGGCCCGCGCAAGATCCAGTGGGCCAGCGATGACGATCTGCGCGCCGTCGGGCTCAGCCGGCAAAAGATCCGCTATGCCCGCGCCCTGGCCGAGGCGCGGATCGACTATGCCGCGCTGCGCACCGCCCCCAACGACGCGGTGATCGCGACCCTGACGCAGGTGCCGGGCATCGGTGTCTGGACGGCGGAAATCTACGCAATGTTCAGCCTTGGCCGCGCCGATGTCTTTGCCCCCGGCGATCTGGCCTTGCAGGAATCGGTGCGCCTGCTGTTCGATCTGCCCGAACGCCCGCACGAAAAGGCGCTGCGGCAGATGGCCGAGGGTTGGGCGCCCTGGCGCTCGGTTGCGGCGCGGCTTTTGTGGGCCTATTACCGCGTGGCCAAGGACAGGGAAGGGATCCGATGACACGAGTATTGAACGCCGGCCGCAAGGGGCCGCTTTCGGGGCAGACGCGCTCGATCGTGGTGTTTCTGCATGGCTACGGTGCCAATGGCGCCGACCTGCTGGGGCTGGCCGATCCGCTGGGCGAGCATCTGCCCGACACGCTGTTCGTTGCCCCCGACGCGCCGGAGAATTGCGCCGGTGCCCCCTTTGGCTTTCAGTGGTTCCCGATCCCCTGGCTCGACGGCTCGTCCGAGGAAGAGGCCGAGCGCGGGATGCGCGCGGCGGTCGAGGACATCAACGCCTTTCTCGACGCGCTGATGGTCGACGAGGACGTGCTGCCGGAACAGGTGGTGCTGTTCGGGTTCTCGCAGGGCACGATGATGAGCCTGCATGTCGCCCCCCGGCGCGAGGATGCGGTTGCCGGTATCGTCGCCTTTTCCGGCCGCCTGCTGAACCCGGAGACCCTCAAGGACGAGGTGGTGAGCCGCATGCCCGTGCTGCTTGTCCATGGCGATCAGGACGACATGGTGCCGCCGCAATCCCTGCCGGAGACCGCCGAGGCGCTGCAGGAGGCCGGGTTCAAGGAGGTCTTCGCGCATGTGATGAAGGGCACCGGCCACGGCATCGCGCCCGACGGGCTGAGCGTGGCGCTGGCCTTTATGCGCGACAAGCTGGGGCTCTGAGCGATGCTGATTATCACCGGCACTTTCGAGGTTGCCCCGGATCGGATCGAGGCCGCGCAGAGCGCCATGACCAAGATGATGCAGGCCACCCGCGCCGAGGCGGGCTGCCTGACCTATGATTTTTCCCAAGCGCTCGGGGCGCCGCAGCGGTTCCGCGTCTACGAGGAATGGGAGGAGGCCGCCGCGCTCGACGCCCACCGGCAGTCGGCGCATATGACCACCTACCGCGCGGCGATGGCGCAGAACGGCGTGCGGGACCGTGCCCTGTTCCTGATCCAGGCGGGGCTAAAGGTCCCGCTGGGCTGAGCGCGGGCCTCAGCCCTGCCACAGACGTGGTTCGGCGAACTCCACCGAGTTGCCCGCCGGGTCGCGGACATAGAGCGAGTGCGCGCCGTTCGGCCAGTCGAACTCCGCGTCGATCTCCAGCCCTGCCGCCAGCAGCCGGGCGCGCATCGCCGCGATCGCTTCGCGCGCCATGGCGAAACACATGTGCCCGGGCCCGCGCGCGCCGTGTGGCGGCACCGGCATCGTCGTCGCGCCGGTGTCGGTTTCGGTCTCCTCCGGGTTGAACAGCAGCAGCACGCCCGGCCCGACGCGAAAGAACACGTGGCGATTGTCCGCCCGCGTGATCCGCTCCAGCCCCAGCAGCCCGCCATAGAAGGCCTCGGCCGCATCGAGATCGGCGGCATAAAGCGCGGTTTCCAGCACGGCGCCGGGGGCCGGGGCGGGGGGAAGGGAAGACGGTCGATTCTGCGTCATGCCCGCAGTTTATCAACGGGCGGCGCGCCTGTCAGGGGGCGGCAGCGCCTCCCACGCGCCCGGCGCCAGCCCGTCCAGCGACCACGGCCCGATGCGCCAGCGGATCAGCCGCAGGGTGGGGTGGCCCACGGCGGCCGTCATCCGTCGCACCTGCCGGTTCCGGCCTTCGCGGATCGTCAGCTCGATCCAGCAATCGGGAACGCTCTTGCGCACCCGGATCGGCGGATTGCGCGGCCAGAGGCCCGGCGGCGTCTCGATCCGCCGCGCCTTGGCGGGCCGGGTGCGCCCGTCCTTCAGATCGACGCCCGCGCACAGCGCCGCCAGCGCCGCCTCATCGGGCTCCCCCTCGACCTGCACGAGGTAGGTCTTTTCCATCTTGTGCCGGGGATCGGTGATGCGCGCCTGCAGCCGCCCGTCATCGGTCAGCAGCATCAGCCCCTCGCTGTCGCGGTCCAGCCGCCCGGCGGGATAGACCCCGGGCAGGTCGATGAAATCCGACAGCGTGCGACGCGGGCTGCCGTCGCTGCCCCGGTCGGTGAACTGGGGCAGCACGTCAAAGGGTTTGTTGAAGCGGATCAGATGCGCCATGCGCCGCCCCTAGCGCACCGCGCGGTGAAAGGGAACGGCCGCGCGCGCGCCCTTGTGGATAACTGTCATCCGCCTGTCATCCGGGCAACGTATCGATGTGGCGACATGTTGTGGTTATTCTGGGCTTGCCAGAGGTCAACCGCGATATATAGTCGGATTACGGCTGGGGCGGGACTCCCCGCCCTGGGGCGCGCAACGGGCAGCCAGGGCGAGGGCGGAGTCACGCGATGGATGGCGATTTCAGAACGGAATTTGTGCGCGAACCCGGCGCGTTGAAGCAGCACCCGGCGCTGGTGCTGAACGCGGACTACCGGCCGCTGTCCTATTACCCGCTGTCGCTGTGGTCCTGGCAGGAGGCGATCAAGGCGGCCTGGCTCGACCGGGTCGATATCGTCGCCGAATACGACGAGTTCGTGCACAGTCCCAGTACCAGCATCAGGATGCCCAGCGTGGTGGTCCTGAAAGATTACGTCAAACCTCAAAAGCGCGTGGCCTTCACGCGCTTTAATTTATTCCTGCGCGACGAATTCCGCTGCC
>Ga0209475_10003822_pt1 | contig 13464 bp, 12 predicted proteins | sample tdDd471_FD_187128 | JGI IMG/M metagenome (GOLD analysis project Ga0209475, IMG submission 187128) | Marine sediment microbial communities from the Atlantic coast under amendment with organic carbon and nitrate - tdDd47.1 (SPAdes)... | ecosystem: Environmental > Aquatic > Marine > Coastal >... | reverse complement strand
CTGTTGATCAGATATCAATCTGATCAACAGGTTTTCCCCCCCTCATTCCCCTCCCCTACTCTCTACACATAATTACACAAATATGTAGATCTTTAGCATATTGACAAGATTCTGCTTCAAGCATATTTTGATACTAAACGAGACAGCATTAAATATCACGATATGAGATAATTTATTTGCCAAAATGGATATGACGAAACCTAGCAGTAATAATGCTTGGCTGAGAACCTCAACGAGTAGTTTCAGTGATGTTTACAAGCACCTTTTTTCAGTCATCTGACTATCTGCCTGTCTGGCATTATAGAAACATTTCAAGATAGCTACCCCATTGCTCAAAAGATTCTCGACGAGAACAACATGACGAACATGCCGGCGGAGGCAATACATATGGATAACAACGCATATAGAATTGAAAAAGATAGTATGGGGGAAGTTCAGGTCCCAATATCTGCACTCTATGGGGCCCAGACCCAGCGTGCTGTTGAGAATTTCACCATTTCTCCTCAAACACTTCCCTGGGACTTTATCAAGGCAATTCTCGTAATTAAAGCGGCTGCGGCAATCACAAATGCAGAACTCGGCTTACTTACAAATGACAAGGCGCAACTCATCTGCAATGCTGTTGACGAACTTCTCGCTACAAAACGGATAGATCAGTTTCCTGTGTCAGTCTTTCAGACCGGTTCTGGCACCAGTACAAACATGAACGTCAACGAAGTGATAGTAAGTATTGTGAATAAGAAAGGTGTTAATCTCTCACCCAATGATCATGTGAATCTCTGCCAAAGCAGCAACGACGTCATCCCCACTGCAATTCATGTGTCGGCAGTTACAACTGCGACAGGAGCACTCCTTCCCTCACTTAAAACCCTGGCTAAAATTATACGCACATTTTCTCTCGAAAACCAAGATGTCATAAAAACTGCCCGCACCCACCTTATGGATGCGCTACCAATCCGACTGCAGGCTGAACTGGAAGGCTGGGCTGTACAAATCGATGAATGCATCGAACGCATTGAGTCTTCACTTCCAAGAATGTGTCGTCTTCCGCTGGGAGGCACTGCGGTTGGTAGTGGCATCAACTGCCACTCAAACTTCCCCTCTAAAGCAATCGAGAACATAAGCAAAAGTACGAAGCTCGTTTTTACTCAAACGCCATCCTGTTACAAAGGACTGAGCAGTCTAGATACTGTTGTTGAATTCTCGGGACATCTAAAAACTTGTGCTATTGCACTCAGCAAAATTGCCAACGACCTCAGATGGATGAACTCAGGACCCCTTACTGGTCTCAAGGAAATAAAATTGCCTGCCCTGCAACCCGGTTCCAGCATCATGCCGGCAAAAGTCAATCCTGTTATCCCGGAAGCTGTTTGCATGGCCACCGCTCAGGTTCTTGGTAACGATACAACCATTAATTTCGCTGGGATGGGTGGGAATTTCCAACTAAACACTATGTTGCCACTTGCTGCTTCCAACATTCTTCAGTCAATAGAACTGCTGGCTGGTAGCGCTAACGTGCTTGGAGAAAAGGCCATTAAAAACATGACAATTAATCGTGATACTTTTGAGCATGCTCTTTCTCTTAACCCAATTCTGGTCACTTCACTTAATCCCGTTGTTGGCTACCTGATAGCTGCCGAAATCGGTAAGATTGCCCAGAAAGAGAACAGATCAGTTTATGACGTAGCTTTAGAACAAACTGAAATATCAGAAGAGGAATTGCGAAAGTTGCTGGATCCTAAAAATCTTGCAGATGGTGGTAGTGATAAGAAATAAAACCAATGAAGAAAATGTTATTAACAGGAGTTTATAAACTTTTGCCTTCTCTCCTCACCTTCTATTGACCTTCGATATTATAAACTTGCAGCCTTACTCAAGCGTTGCGACCCATCTCAGCTATTTTTTTTACTAATTGCTCCGTCCCTGTTTGAATGCCAAAGAAAAAAGTTGTTTTAAATAGTCGAAGGCCACCCTGTAATTCATTTTCGACTCCCCGTAATCCCGATCTCTAAACTCAATAGGAATTTCAGTAACTCGAATACTGGTTCCATATTGAGCTAGAATTGCCAATCCAATTTTAAAACCAGGGACAGAGTCTGACAATTCAGTAAGCTTTCTTCGTTCAACACCAAAAAAGCCGGCGAGAGGGTCCTTGACTTCGCAGAAAAATAGAGCGGGAAGAGTAGCAATCCTAGAAGAAAGTTTTCTCAATATTGGCCAATCAGGAGTAGATCCCCCTTTTACATACCTGCTTCCAATAACCATATCATGTGTTCCTTCAACAAGTGGCTCTAGAAGATTTGGGATTTGCGCAGGAGGATGGCTAAGGTCTGCGTCAATCACCAGAACAAATGTAGAATCGGTATAATTAGCCCCGGCAATGACCGCCCCAGCCAGCCCAATATTTTCATCTAATTGAAGGAGGTGCACCGGTCCCTTTTTCTGCCACTCAAGTACTCGATCACCGGTTCCGTCTGTGGATGCAGAATCAACAAAGAGGATATCAAATTTTAAGTTAAATGATTGTCTGACACCTAAAATTTTATCTAACAGAAAATCTACATTATCAGCTTCGTTGAGCGTAGGGACGATAACAGTAATTGTTGACAACGCAACCTCCTGGCCTGGTAAAATTAGCGAAATTGTCTGCGGCTTAGAATAGACCATCTAAAAACCAGATATCCTGAAAAGGCAATATCGAGAAAGACGAACATTGTTTTTGGAAATAAGGAAATTAACTCTAAATTTTTTTCAGTTTGAGCTCATGCATGGGTAGAATAATCATCTCAAGATTTTTAATCTTCTGAATAGAGTCCCAAGCTGCCAAGGCATCAAGATGTACTCCAGGGCAAACAGCAGGACCATTTTCAGGAAAATTTTCCTTATTACAACAAAATCCAGTAATAACTGCGGCACCAGCCCCTGTCTCAATTTTTACCGAGAGGCATCCAAAAGTGTGGCCAGGTGAATGAATGACATTAATTCCAGGGACAATTTCCTGGCCATCTTCAACCAAAGAAAAATTCTGTCCCTCAATAAAATAATTATCATATCGATGATCGAGCGGATGTGGTGAATTGCAAAAATCTACTTCAACTTTATGCGCGTAAAAGATTGCGTTTTTGAAAAGACCGTTATTACCGCAATGATCATCATGTAAATGAGTGTTAATGACGATGTCAATATCATCAACTCTAAGACCTTCTTTTTCAAGGCAATCTACTATTGAAGCAGGCGTCAAGCCCGTCTCCTCAAGAAAACCTGCTGGAGTGAACAGCTCATTTTCATCAAGCCCAGTATCAACCAGTATATTATGATCATTTCCCCGAACCAGAAAAGCCCAAATCGGTAACCATATTCTTTTGCCATAGCCCTTTTGGTACGTCATAATCCCCTGGTCGGGATTACGAACTCCTGTAAGAAGTGGTGTTATGGAAAATGTCACGTCTTCCTCCTCTATTTAAGTAATAAACAGTTTACTTCATCCAAAAATCTCTCTGATTCTGGATCTAAAGATTGAATGGACAAAAACAATACATACAGAAATACTTCGATTACCAAGAACATATAGCTCTTAAATTAACTTAAACAGAATATATTCATCTTATATTGGAATTTTCAGAATATTATTCTTGACACCATGTTAACAAATACTATATTCATTAAATACCAAGGAGGTAATATGTTAGACACTATTAGTCTCGAAATTTTAAATATACTCCAAGACAAAGCCCGTATTCCAAATATCGAAGTTTCAAGACAGGTCGGCCTTGCCCCTTCGGCTGTTCTGGAAAGAATTCGTAAGATGGAAAAACAGGGCGTTATCGATGGTTATGAAGTTCGGCTCAATCCAGAGCGTTTCAACCGCGCGCAAGTGGCCTTTGTTCACATAAAGACAAGCGCCGCTTTGTGTGATAGCGTCGGTAGTCAGCTCTCATTAATACCAGAGATTCAGGAAATTCACTTTGTATCAGGGAGCGATTGCTATCTGATAAAAGTACGATGTGCAGATACAATTGCACTCGGTCTGCTGCTACAAAAAGAAATTACCACAATTGAAGGCGTACTTTCCACTAGTACCGAAACAGTTTTATCAACAATCAAAGAAACAAATCGAATCCCACTCCCACTCCCACAAAGTATATAAGGAAGCAGTCTCATGCCAATGTCACAAGCCTTTAAAAATCGTCTTCTCCCAATATTAGAAACAATCACCAATCATTACGGTACTCCTTTTCATATTTATGACGAAGAAGGAATCAGAGAAACAGGCGCTAACTTAAAAAAAGCGTTTGCAGGAATTAAGTCATTTCGAGAATACTATGCAGTGAAAGCTCTGCCTAATCCAAAAATTCTCGCTATCATGAAGGATATTGGCTTTGGTTTTGATTGCAGCTCCATTGCCGAACTCCGCCTCAGTCGCCAGGCCGGTGGCCATGGAGAGGAAATCATGTTTACTTCCAACAATACCAGTGAAACCGAGTTCATAGAGGCGGATCGGGATGGAGGCTGCGTACTTAACCTTGATGACCTCAGTCTGCTGAGTAAGGTTCCGAGAATACCTGAATTGATTTGCTTTCGCTACAACCCTGGTTCTAAAAGAAACGGTAATGATATCATCGGCACACCAACCGAAGCTAAATACGGGGTGAGCGATGACCAGATTATAGATGCCTACCGCCAGGCCAAATCCATGGGTGTGAAACGATTCGGCATACACACCATGCTGGCTTCTAACGAGCTGAACTATGAATATATGGTACAGACCAGTCAAATGCTTCTGGAACTTATCACTGATATTACAGCTGAACTCGGTATCACCTTTGAATTCATCAATATCGGTGGTGGTCTTGGCATTCCCTATGAGCCGGGAGTTGCAGAACTTGACTTAGCTGCCATGGGACGTGAGATTACTGCATTATTTAAAACCTTCCAAAAACAGCACGGATACGAACCTGCTCTATATATGGAGAGTGGTCGTTTTATAACCGGTCCACACGGTGTTCTTGTGACAAAAGCCATTAACCGAAAAGATATCTACCGAACCTATGTTGGAGTCGATGCTTCGATGAGTTGCCTTATGCGTCCCGGTATGTATGGTGCCTACCATCATATAGACGTGGTCGGCAAAGGCAGTAATGAAGACAAAGAAACAGTTGATGTGGTTGGCTCTCTGTGCGAAAATAATGACAAATTTGCCGTTCAACGTGAACTACCGAAAATTAGTACCGGCGATACCCTCATCATTCAGGACACAGGTGCACATGGAAGCGCGATGGGATTCAATTATAACGGTAATCTTCGGCCAAAGGAACTGCTCTTAAAACAGGATGGGTCAGTCGAGCTTATTCGTCGGGCAGAACAAGTTGAGGACTATTTTGCCACCCTTTGTTTTGAACCCAATACAATTCAGCCTTAAATTCGTCGTTAAAGATTATAATATAACTGGAGGGATTCGCTATAGATGGCAATTAACATAAACTGGTTTCTGGAAACAGTTGCATCCGCTGTACGTGACAAGCAGGTACCGGTGGTGGATCTTATTGCAGTACAAACAAAAGACCCCTTTAAAGTACTGGTGGCCACAATCCTCTCTGCCAGGACTAAGGACGAGACAACTGCCAAGTCCTCTGCACGACTGTTTAAATATGCATCTGATGTTGAGGCACTTGCACAATTGCCGGAAGATAAGATATCTGCCCTCATATATCCGGTGGGTTTCTATAATACCAAGGCTAAACACCTCTCTAAATTACCAGAAAAACTACAAGCTTTTGGAGGCCATGTTCCTGATACCATTGATGAACTTATCACCTTACCTGGTGTTGGGAGAAAAACTGCCAACCTCGTAGTGAGTGTGGCCTTTCAAAAACCAGCTATCTGTGTTGACACCCATGTGCATAGGATTATGAATATATGGGAGTACGTTGTGACAGATACTCCGCTTAAAACTGAAATGGCCCTAAGAAAAAAGTTGCCGGAAAAACATTGGATAGGTGTAAATTCTATTCTTGTTGCCTTTGGCCAATCGATCTGCAGGCCGGTCAGTCCGCACTGCGACATCTGCCCTTTAGAGAAAAAATGCCCCCAGAAAGATGTGCGTCCCCGTAAGATACCTGGAGCCAAAATGGAAAAGAACAATATTTTAAAATTTGTTTCCTGGAATGTTAACGGCATTCGAGCTGTCGAGAAAAAAGGGTTTATCGATATGCTACCAGACTTTGATGCCGATGTTATAGCCTTACAGGAAACCAAAGCTCAACCAGACCAGCTTTCCGAAGAACTGAAAAACATTACTGGCTACAAATCGTATTGGCACAGTGCCGAAAGAAAAGGCTATTCCGGCGTAGCGTTCTATAGTCGAAGAGAACCGATCGCTGTCCATTACGGACTTGGCGATCCAGAGTTTGATTGTGAAGGCAGAGTACTGACACTGGAATTTGACAGTTACTACTTAATAAATATCTATTTTCCTAATAGTGCTGAAAAACTAAAACGGCTTGACTACAAATTACGTTTCAATGAAAAGCTAACGATCTTTGCCAAGGAACTTGAAAAGAAAAAAGCTGTAATACTTTGCGGCGACTTTAATGTTGCCCATAAAGAAATTGACCTTAAAAACCCTAAAACAAATGTCAAAAATGCAGGATTCACTCCAGAAGAACGAGCCTGGATGGACAGCTTTGTCGAAGCGGGTTTTGTAGATACTTTTCGAATGTTCAATAAGGAGCCAGATCAATATACCTGGTGGAGTTACCGATTCAGTGCCCGTGCAAAAAATGTCGGGTGGCGTATTGACTACTTTTGTGTAAGCGAAGAGGCAAAACAAAAAGTCAAGGATGCAGGTATCCTAAAAGATATACTAGGATCAGATCATTGCCCAGTTGAACTGCAATATCTCCCCAATTAGCTCTTGGATAAAGCGGACAAAAGGCTCGGTTCGCTTGACTTGATATATTCGAGTAGTTTTCTAGGTCCTGCTGGAAAGGCAAATTGATCGAGTTCGTCCGAATTAACCCAACGATATTTGCAAGCTGAAGCCAGCACAATTTGTGAACTTTCTTCTTCTAGAGTGCACAGAAAACAGTGGAGAAATATTTTATGATGGGTGTAGTGGTGAATAACCTTAGTAATTGGTTTGACGAAACTAACAGACAAACCAGTGTCTTCTAAAATCCTGGGTACAACATTATCACGAGGATCGCCTGCTTCAAATTGACCGCCCGGAAACTCCCAGAGTCCACCCCAGAGGTCATCTGCCTTTCGTTGCTGAATGAATATTTTTTCATTCCACCGGATAAATCCAGCAACCTTGTGCACGGTAACTATCTTCTTTTTTGCTCCGAGAACCGGTCGCTCTGCAACTGTCCCCTTCCTTAAGGCCCTGCATGAGGCTGCAACAGGACACTCTGAACATCGTGGATTTTTCGGCGTACAAATCAAACCACCCAAATCCATCAATGCCTGGTTATAGGCCCTTGCCTGCCCTTTAGGCAAAAGCTCTCCTGCAATCTCAGCAATACGCTTTTGTACCCGTCGTTCCTTGACCGGTTCTCCAATATCAAACAGCCGTGCATAGACACGGGTAACATTAGCATCAATAACCGGTACATCATAATTACCTGCCACACTTGCAATAGCCGCAGCAGTGTAGGGCCCTATCCCTGGTAATGTCAACAAGAGTTCATGCTCACAAGGAACCTCGCCACCAAAATCACTGACAATAACCTTCGCCGCTTTGTGAAGATTTCTGGCCCTGGCATAATAACCAAGCCCTTCCCAGTATTTGAGGATTTCCTGTTCCTTGGCCAATGACACTGCAAGAACATTGGGAAAACGTTTAATCCAGCGTAAAAAATAAGCAACCCCTCTATCCATCTGGGTCTGCTGGAGCATAATCTCGGAAATCCAGACATGATAGGGATTATAGGTTCGCCGCCAAGGGAGATCGCGTTTGGTGCTGCGAAACCATTGCAGCAGTGGCTGGATAATTTTTTCATATTCAATTTTTGACAGAGATTTGCTCATGAAGAATTACATCCCTAAACCGAAGTAACGGCCAAGAGCAACCAGCCCCATTCCTACCACCACCGTTGCAAAAAGACTGTTCCACTTCCAGGCCACAGAAAAAGCTACGAGAGCAGCCCAGAAAAAAAGATTATCAAAGCCCAAATCAACGGAGTCTTCGCGCACAAGGAGTGAAGGAATAAGCATTGCGGCAAGAACGGCGGGCGGAACAAGCCTTAACCATGAAGCAATCAATGGTCGCAGTGTCCTCCCACTTAAAAAAAGCGTGGGCAACAGCCGAGGTAAATAAGTAACCACGGCCATGCCAACAATAGTCCAGAAGATCAGCGTTTGATCCACAATTCAACCCCCAGGCCCAAGGTAGCCCCGACAACTGTTGCGACTATAATGTGAAACTGATGCCAACCTGCAAGATATAAAAGTGTGGCAATAACGCCTGAGAAAATTGCAGTGATAACCCTTACAGGGGATTCACACTGGCCAACTAGCAGACCTATAAACATGGCAGCCAGTGCATAATCCAGTCCAAGAGGCTTTATATCTCCTATTAAACCAGAGGCAATGATGCCAAGCACAGTCCCAACCACCCAGGAGAACTGAGCGGTAATGTTGAGAGAGATGGCCTCTAGCCGACACTCATGTAGTTTTCCAGCTGCCGATGAATGAAGGGCAAAAGTTTCATCTGTTAATTCATAAGAGAAAAAAGCCAGATATCGTTTTTTCCACCCCTTAAGATAAGGGGCAAGAGACGCTGCCATCAGCATATGGCGAAGGTTAACCACAAAGGTCGTCAGAATCACCGCCGCAGGTCCAGTGCCACTTGCAAACAAACCAACAGCAATAAACTGGGCCGAACCGGCAAAAACAATGAGTGACATCAACAGGGTATTGGCTTCCGACAGACCGCTCTTTCCTGCCAATACCCCATAAGCAAAACCAATAGGCACATAGCCTAGAACAATAGGCAAAGCGCGCTTTATCCCAACCCAGCAGGGAGTAAATGATCTTCGGACCTGACTCTTTTGATCAGAATTAGCCAAAATTACATGCGCCGATAAAGTTCGAGACACCTTTCACGGGTCATCTGCTTCTGCCAATCAGGTCCCAAACAGTTCTCCCAGAGGGGGACAAGATTCAAAGCCGTGGTTACCATGAGATCGAGGGCTTTTTCATCCATATTGGCGGTGAGGTTTCTCGGCAGAGTAATTTGGTGTTTTTCCATCATTTGCCTGAACTCCGCTACGCCTTCTGGATAAATTTCTTCTAAATAATCAAAGGCGATACAGCAACCGATACCGTGATGAATACCAAGCACATAAGAAAGCCCATAAGAAAGAGCGTGACAGGCACCAACCTGAGAATAAGCAATACTCATTCCACCGAAGTAAGAGGCCATCATCAGCTTATCGTCTTTATCAGGATGATCCTCAAGAAACACCTGGCGACAAAGATCTATGGACTTCTCACCATAAGCTTTGCTGAACTCATTAATGAAAGTACCTTGTAGGGACTCAACGTCATGGATATAACAGTCCATGCCGGTATAAAACCACTGATCTTTCGGGACCCCGGCAAGCAGCTCAGGATCTAAAAGTATCTGGTTAAATAAGGTATAATCTGAGTTAATCCCCAGTTTTTTCACTGGTCCAGTCAGGATGGTTGTGCGAGAAATTTCCGCACCAGTTCCGGCTAGTGTAGGCACAGCAATATGATAAACAGAAGGGTTTTTAATCAGATCCCAACCTTGATAATCAGCAGAAGAGCCCGGATTATTAATCATAAGCGATAGAGCTTTTGCGATATCCATGGTGGCCCCGCCACCAATTCCTACAATGCCATCTGGTTTAATTTCACTGTAGTCACTAATTTTCTGCACAAGGGCATCGATATAACTGGTCTTGGGCTCATCGTCGACATTTACCAACAACATCAGATCATTACCCTGCAACGGCAATCTGTCCTGTAAGGGGTTCCCTGTAAAGACATCATCCAAAACAAAAATAAAATATGAATCAGGATTTAACCGATTAGGAGAGATAATATCATTTAATTGATTAAATGACCCTCTGCCAAACATTATATTCGGTACAATACTAAAATTTCTGAACATGCTCAGTTCCACAAGTAGAGTTTTAAAAAGACGCAGTTGCCTTGCAGTGCGTATAAATGTCTTTCATTCCGGTAACAAAATTTTGATTATAACTCAAGTATGCTTTCCATTCATCTTTTTGTATGGTTAATTGCTTGATCTTCGCAATTACTCCACTGCTTATCCTTTTATTATTCAGTTGAGTAAGATACCAGAATGAAAATGGTAAGTTTGTATGCGAGAGAAGATTGTAAGTCAAGAGTTATAAGTTTCAAGGTTGAAAGAGGAAGATTAAATGTCCGTTATTACAGAAGGCAGTGTGTTTACCTCGCTGCAGCAGCATGGTCCCCTGGCTGTAGAAGATAGTGTTTATGTTACCAAACCGTTCTCTTCGCGCACAAAAAACTGGGTGAAAAATCTCTGCCAGGACAGGACGAATGTCACTAAGTACCGTGCCCTTCGCAGCCAGATTTTTGAGTTTTTGGGAATTACCAGTTTTTCCCAGCTTGAAGACCTCCTCAAACACCCCGACAAACAGATACGACGCAGCCAGCGTGCTTGTTTACTGCTCGGTAACATGTTTGGACTAAATGGTACATCTAGAGAAATTGAAGCCAGGGTTTATGAGTATGCACGAACCGCCGATGCCGTTGTCAATTCCCTCAAAGCAAAAATTCTTAAACCATATGCTTCTTTTGTAGCTACTACCAATGAGATAGAGGTCGCCAACGACCCAGTCACTCTTCTCCTGATCATGTTCAACGACAGATACCACAAAAAAGCTCGCTTTGAGGCACGGCGGAAATTAGTACTGATGAATCTTGCAGGCAGCATTGATCAGCGAGAGCGAGAAACAGGAATTGAAGAAAAATTTTCCAATTTTTTACATTTTCTTAATGATTATGTATGGAGTAAAAATTTAAAAATTGGCGAGCATGACATTGTCTACCTGCATTCGCAACACTCTGATGAGTCCTTTTGCTGCACCAACGTAAAAGTGCTAAGCGATGAGCAAGGGCAACAAGTTCAACCTGCTAAAGGGTCAAAGCTAACCCTGCTAAAGCGTCGTCGTTTTTCCACCGTAAACCGAGATCTTCCAATCTACGTCTCGATTCGCAAGAAACCGCCGGAAGCCAAGGTGCTCAAGCTACTGCGAAAAAATGAAAAAAATCCAGCTGTCGCCGTCGATGATGAACTCGGACTAATGGCTGTTCTCGATTCAGTGGCTGACATCAAAACCTTCCAGAACCACCTGACCAGATCTGCCTCAAAGGCTGACAGCTTCATGGTACTTGAAGACATCTCCGATACCCTGACGGGTTCCGCAGCTTACAAAGCCACTGCTGCTGGCTCCAGCTCTAAGACCGAAATGATGAAATTTTTTGCCCGGTTAGGTGGCATGCGTGTAGAATTCATCATCCACACGAATCGGTCATGGCTAAATTATATGTATAAAAAGGACGTTGCCCACGATGAATATGAAGTAAAACGTATCTTTGACTCAGGGGTTATGGAATTGCTTTTTCCAAAAGATATCTTTAATTTAGATCATTGGATGATTCGCAGCGACATGATCCGTCGTTTTAGAAGAAGCATTGAGGAATGAAATAAATAGGCGGTTACTTCCATAACCGCCTATTATCCATGAGAGAAGGATAACAATGCACCGGCAAAATTTAGGTTTTCTAGAACTGCACCTTGCTGATTACAATTCTCAAGTTGGAACTATCTGTTACCAATTATGAGAGAAAATTGTCGGCAGCAAGATGATGATTTCGAGACTTAAATATTAATGTTAATCGAACGACCGCGACCAATACCATAGTAAGCCAGCCCCACAGATTCAACTCGGAGCGGATCATAAAGATTTCTTCCATCGAAGATCACGTGGTCACGTAGCTCTTCATGCAATTTTTCAAAATCCGGCACGCGGAAGCTTTTCCATTCAGTGACGATAACTAAAGCATCAGCTCCATGCGTTGCTGCTTCTTTGGTACCCATCAAAGTGAAATCGTCTCTGGTGCCATAAAGCCTTTGTGCCTCTTCCATTGCCTCTGGATCATAAGCCTGTATTTTTGCTCCTGCCTTCCACAGGGACTCAATGAGAACACGACTGGAAGCTTCACGCATATCATCAGTGTTAGGTTTAAAGGCTAAGCCCCACACTGCAAAAGTCTTTCCTTTGATATTTTTTTTGTAAAAAGAAGAGATATGCTCGAAAAGTTTTTCTTTTTGTTTATAATTCACACTCTCAACCGCACGGAGAATTTTAGCGTTGTAGCCAATCTCCTTTGCTGATCGCTCGAGTGCTTGGACATCTTTAGGAAAGCAGGAACCGCCATAACCGCAACCCGGATAAATAAACTGGTAACCGATACGTGAGTCGGAACCTATACCTCTCCTGACCTGTTCAATGTCAACCCCAAGCAATTCTGCAAGGTTAGCCATTTCATTCATAAAAGATATTTTAGTTGCCAACATGCAGTTTGCGGTATACTTAGTGAACTCGGCACTACGTACATCCATGATCATTATTTTATCGCGATTACGACTAAAAGGTTCATATAACTCCCTAATCTTCTCCTCCACTAAATCACTGTCGGTCCCAACTATTATCCTCTCAGGGCGCATACAGTCCTCAAGAGCAGAACCTTCTTTCAAAAATTCAGGATTGGACGCGACATCGAATGGAATATCAATATTTCTTTTTTTGAGAATAGATGCGATGTGAGCCCTGACCCTGTCAGCAGTACCCACAGGCACAGTTGATTTATTAATGACTATTTTTCCTTTACTCATGTGGTTGGCTATTGTTCCGGCCACTTCCAATACATATTTTAGATCTGCACTACCGTCTTCATCTGGCGGAGTACCAACAGCAATAAACTGAATTTCGGCATGTTCAACGCCCTTTAAGGCATCGGTTGTAAAATCAATCCGTTTTCTCTGGAGATTATTCAAAACCAATTCAGATAATCCCGGTTCAAAGATCGGCAGTTCACCTTTTTTCAAGGCTTCGATTTTCTTTTCATCAACATCGATGCAACAAACGTTGTGTCCAACATCAGCTAGCACCACAGCCTGTACCAAGCCAACATAGCCAACTCCAAAAACCGTTACATTCATAAAATCCTCAAACTGTTTTTAAAAACTGGAAAATACTTCAAAGAAAAATTTGTGAGCATACTACATGCTGCACAAACTCATAAGCCAAACCATCATATTTTAAACAACATACCCCTGCTCTTCCAAATATAGGAGAATTTCCTGCACTGCTTCCATTGGTGTTATATTACTAGTATCAATGGTTATCTCTGGATTCGATGGCGGTATATATGGATCAGTCA
>Ga0209475_10003820_pt1 | contig 13470 bp, 16 predicted proteins | sample tdDd471_FD_187128 | JGI IMG/M metagenome (GOLD analysis project Ga0209475, IMG submission 187128) | Marine sediment microbial communities from the Atlantic coast under amendment with organic carbon and nitrate - tdDd47.1 (SPAdes)... | ecosystem: Environmental > Aquatic > Marine > Coastal >... | reverse complement strand
TTTATCCATCTGGATGCGATTGCGCTGCATCTCCTTCGATGCAACCACGTGCGCACCGCCCAGCATCCAGACAATCACATGGTCGGGCTTGTCGCGGCGCACCTTGGACCACACACCGGCCTGGTCGCTACCAGGCAGCGGCACAGGATAAAGCTGGAGCTCGAAACCCTCTTTCTCGGACAAGGTTTGAAGAATCTCGATCGGCTCCTGTCCGAAGGGATAATCGAAATAAACAAACCCCACCTTCACATCCGACAGATTGCCGTCATGCAATTGCTTGATGTAGGCGACGTCGTTTGCCGCCTGCCCCCAATAGGTCGGTCCGACCGGATATACCCAATCGAAGACAGAGCCGTCCACGGCATCGCCGCGACCAACAAGTGACTGCATAAGGATACGTCCATCTTCCATGGCCCGCGGCAGGATAGCCAAAGACACGGGCGTAGACAGAGTATCGAAGACGAAAACGCCCTCGCGGCTCAGCTTTGAGTAGCATTCGATCCCACGCTGCGGTTCGTTCCCATGGTCGCGAACGATGACCTCGACCGGCTCGCCACCGATGCCGCCCTTCATGTTGATGAGCTTCGCGAGATCCATTGCGGCCTGCGAAACCTGTGGCGTGGCAAAGGTATAAGCTTTGCTGAGGTCGTAGCAGATGCCAATCTTGAATGGCTCGGCCAGAACCTGAGTACCGGATATACCTCCGGCAATCATCGAAAAGGCGGCCATTGCTTTGATAATTTTTTTCATTTTTTCCCTCCCATAAGTGTCGGTTTGTTACATTAGCTCAACCAGCGTTTGCGCCGGCTATAGTGCTTGACGTTGTGGAAATCGGTGCCTTCCCCACCGCCCAGATAGAACTCCTGAATGTCGGAGTTCGATTTGAGCGCCTCGGCTGTGCCGTGCATGACAACGCGGCCGTTCTCAATCAGATACCCTTGCGAAACGATTTCCAGAGCGGCCAGCGCGTTCTGCTCCACCAACAGGACCGACAGGCCCTCCTCCTGATTGATCTTTTGCAAGATGCCGAAGATTTCCTCGACCAGGAACGGGGCAAGGCCAAGACTTGGTTCGTCAAGCATCAACAGCCTCGGCTGGGTCACCAGGGCCCGCCCGATGGCAAGCATCTGTTGCTCACCACCCGACAAATAGCCCGCTTGCGAATTGCGGCGTTCGGCGAGTCGCGGAAAATAAAGGTAGATCTTTTCTTTTTCTGCATTCAGCGCTGATCGGGACATTCCGCGCGGCGCGGCGGCGGTCAGGTTCTCGTCGGGGGTCAGGTGTTCGAAGACCCGTCGCCCTTCGATGACATGGCAGATGCCCATCCCGACGCGGTTTTGCGCGAGCATTTCGGTAATTTCCGTTCCCTGGAACGTTATTTCACCTCGGCTGATGCGTCCGCGCTCAGCCTTCAAGAGACCGCTTATCGCTTTCAACGTGGTGCTTTTTCCCGCTCCGTTCGAGCCCAAGAGCGCGATCATCTCGCCTTTTGGGACTTGGACCGAAACACCTTTGATCGCCAGCATTACATTGTCGTACAGCACCTCTACACTGTTCATGGACAGGATGGGCTGGGCTTCAACTTTTTCTTGCATCGGCATTTCCCTTATTTCTTGAACTGATCGAAGGGCCAGACCATCAGATAGTCTCTGATGTTGCCGTAGAGTTTTCCCAAACCCAGCGGTTCGATCAGAAGAATAATGACAATCAGCGCGCCATAGACTGCGTTCGGGATGTGAGCGAGCGTTTCAATATTGATCTGCATGCCAAGCGATTGGCTTGCTCCCACGACCAGACTGTTCACAAGGCCCGGCACAAGCAGGATCAAGGCAGCGCCGAAATAGGATCCGATGATGCTGGCAAGACCGCCGACGATCACCATTGCAAGCACCTGGATCGAAACGTTCACCGAAAACTGCTCCGGTGCGGCCAGAAAAAAGAACGTCGCAACAAGCAACGCGCCGCTAACACCCGCGATAAAGGACGACGTCGCGAAAGCCAGAATCTTGTAGTAGAAACTGTTCACCCCCAGGATTGCTGCGGCAAAGTCTTTTTCCCGCACGGCGACCAGCGCACGCCCAAGCCCGGTGCGTTTGAGATTCAGCATGAAGATCGTCACCAACACACACCATCCGAAGGCAACATAGTAATAGCCGGTATCAGAGGTGATCTCCTGCCCAAGCAATGCCAGTGTCGGAGATTGGAGCGATGCATGTGAGCCCCCCGAAATCGCTGGCGAGTGGGACAAAACCCAGTCCATCACGAACTGCATCGCAAGGGTCGTGAGCGCAAGATAGAGACCTTTCACCCGCAACGCGGCAAAGGCGAACAGGCTGCCGATCACCGAAGATGAAAGTCCGCCGATGATCAGGGCAAATTCCCAAGGGACCCCGAACCGCGCGGCATGGATCGCCGAATACGCGCCAACGGCCATGACCGCAGCATAACCCAGATGAAGCTGGCCGGCCCAACCTGTCACCAGGTTCAGCCCAAGTGCGGCGGCCGTCCAGATCAGCCACGGCAGAATGTAACTGTTCAGATAAAGCGACGGTATGATGAATGGCGCGGCAAGACCAATCAGGAAGATGATTGCAGTCAGATTCCTGTCAGCAGGCACCTTGAAGATACGGCTATCCGAAACATAGTTGGCGTGATGGACACCGGAAAGTCTATAAAACATCCTTTACACCCTTTCGATGTCGTGACGACCGAACAGCCCGTGCGGACGGATCATGACCGTAAGAATGAGCACGGCGGCGACGATAAGCTCACGGCTTCCGCCCCCGACAAGCGGATCGAGGAAGTCAGAACCCACGTTTTCTATGATGCCGAGAATGATGCCGGCGATCACCGCCCCCAAGATACTGTCGAGACCACCCAGAACAGCGACCGCAAGACCTTTGAGAAGCAACAGCGACAGAGCCTGATCAACCCCCTGGATCTCGCCCCAGATGACGCCTGCTGCCACGGCAACGACCGACGCCAATGCCCAGGACAACCCGACACCGCGCTCGACCGAAATCCCGACCGACCATGACGCCATGTAGTCATCCGCGATCGCCCGCAACTTGATCCCGGTCCGGGTTTGGAAGAACAGCATGAAGGCAATAAACAATGCGATCGTCACCCCGGCACCGACGAGATGGATGCGACTGATGAAGATGTCGCCCAGGAACAGCGGTTCATAGCTGACACCCAGCTCCATCGAACGGGACGTCCCGCCCCAGATTGCAAGCGTTGTGCCCCTCAGGAAAATGTCGAGGCCAAGTGTCAGCATCAGGATCATGACGACCGGGCGTCCGGCAAGACGCCGCAGCGCTACCCGCTCGATGCCAAAACCCAGGCCGAACATGACAGCCGCAGCAAGCGGAATGGCCAGCCATAGAGGCATACCCAGATCGCGCGCCAGCGCAAGAACCACATAGGCCCCCACCATCGTCAGCCCGCCCTGCGCCAGATTGGGCACCGAGGACGCTTTGTAGATCAGCACGAGGCCGATGGCGAAAAGTGAATATAACAGACCCGTCAAGGCTCCGTTGATCGCAAGCTCTGATAAAAAGACCCAGTCCATTTATACCTCCCTGATGGGAAGGCTTCTTTCGACCTTCCCTACTTCCCCAGTCTCGTAAGTCACCTGAGCGCTTACATGGACCTCTGTTGAGCCGTCGTAGAGCGCCGCGATCACCTCGGCATAGCGTTCCTGAACGACCTTACGACGCAGTTTGCGGGTCCGCGTGATTTCCCCATCATCCGGGTCGAATTCCTTCGGCAGGCTGACAAAGCGTTTCAGACGCAAGGGTTCAGTGACGACCTTGTTGACCCGCTGGAACGCCTCATGCAGCAGCGCCGCAACCTCGTCGCGCTGAGACAGATCGGAATAGGACACGTAAGGCACCCCGTTCACCTCCGCCCAATGGCCGACCGCTTCGAAATCGACGCAGACCATCGCCGTCAGCTCATCCAGACCCGCGCCGACAACTGCGGCATCCTTGATATACGGGCTGAACTTCAGCCGGTTCTCGATATAGTTCGGAACATAGCGTTCACCCCCGGCGGTATGCATGACCTCGGAGACACGTCCCAACACCACAAGTTGACCGTTATCCTCAAGATAACCGGCGTCGCCGGTACGCAACCATCCACCGTCCAGAGATTCGGCACTCGCTTCTGGTTTGTTGAAGTAACCGGCGAACACGCTGTCCGACCGCAACAGGATCTCGCCGCTGTCGTCGATTTTGACCTCGACACCCGGGGCGGGTTTGCCAACGGTATGAAGCCGCACTTCGTTAGGCGCCTGCATGGCGCTGATCGCGCTGATCTCGGTCTGACCATAGAACTGGCGCAGTTTGATCCCCAAGGCGCGATAAAAGACAAAGGTGTCTTCGCCGATCGCCTCGCCGCCGGTAAACGCGTTCTTCAACCGGCTCATGCCGAACTGGTCCTTGATCGGGCCAAAGACAATCGCCTCGCCCAACAGTCGGCCCAGGGGTTCCAACATGCCGCCACTCTTGCCGTTCAACTTGCGTGTTTCAGAGGCGATGGCCCGGTCCATGAAGAAATGGTACAACCACTTCTTCAAGCGGGTTGAATCCTCCATTCCGACCTGGATGGTCGTCAGCATCTGGTCCCAGCTTCTGGGCGCCGCCAAGTAGAATGTGGGAGCGATTTCGCGCATGTCGCGCACGACGGTTTCCTGACGTTCAGGTACGTTCACTGTAAACCGACAGAGTAGAGCCGCCGCAACGGTAATGGCGAAGTCGCCCACCCAGGCCATCGGCAGATAGGCAAGGATTTCCTCTCTTTCGTCGAATGCACCCGCAGCATACCCGTTTTTGGCCGCAGCAAAAACGTTCTTCTGACTTAAAACGATACCTTTCGGCTTGCCCGTGGTCCCTGACGAATGCATGAAAACGGCCGGATCGTCGGGCTTTGCCCGACCAAAGAGCTCTTCGCGCAAGCCCGGGATTTCGTTAAGATCGTGTTGACCGACTTCGATCAGGTGATCCCAGGACATCAGGCCTTCAACCTCATAGAAGCCGAGTCCCCGCGCTTCATCATAAATAATGTGGTCGATGCCCTCAGCGCCGGCCTCCTTCAGTTCCAGGATCTTATCTACCTGCTCCTGATCTTCGGCGATGGCTGCGACGATTTCGACTTCGCCAAGAAAGTGCTGAAGCTCCTCGAGTGTCGCGCCTGGATAGGCGGGCATTGCGTAGGCACCTAGCAACGAAACAGCCAGCATGCCACCATACAACCGTGCACGGTTATCGCCCAGAATAAGTACCGCCTTGCCCGGCTTTACGCCCACTTTTTCAAGCCCAGCCGCGCAGGCTAGTACCTCTTCGGCGTATTCCGCCCAGGTGGTTTCTTTCCAGATCCCTCGCTCTTTTTCGCGAAGTGCGATTTCCGATCCATGTCTTGAGGCGTTCCGCGCCAGAAATGCGCCGATCGTGTCGCCTCCCGAAGACGGTTTCTTCGTCAAATCAGTCATGCGACCCTCCGATATATGCCTCGACGACCCGCGGATCTTTCACAACTTCCTTCGGGATACCGCTGGCAATCATTTCGCCATAATTCAGGGCCAGCATCCGGTCACAAATTCCGGTGATGACATCCATATGGTGCTCGATCAGCAGAACGCTGACGCCACGTTCGGCACGGGCATCCAGAATGAAGCGGGACATATACCCCTTCTCTTCCTGATTCATGCCGGCCATCGGCTCATCGAGAATCAGCATTTTCGGCTCCGCCACCAATGCCCGCGCAAGCTCGACCCGTTTTTTCAGCCCGATCGGAAGACCATCGACCAACTCATGTCGGATGCTTTCAAGCTGTAGAAACTCGATCACCTCCTCGACGATCTTACGGTTCTCGATCTCTTCATGCCGCGCCGCCCACCAATAAAGCGCCGTGCGCAAGACGCCCGGTTTCATGTGGATGTGCCGCCCGAGCAGGATGTTGTCCAGAACGCTCATCCCGTTGAATAGGGCAAGATTCTGGAACGTCCGGGCGACCCCGAGCTTAGCAACCTTGTGAGGCGCTGTACCCGTAATGTCTTTTCCTGCCAGCCGGACATTACCTTCGTTTGGCGGATAAAATCCGGTAATTGCATTCGTTAGTGTTGTCTTGCCGCTACCATTCGGACCGACAAGTCCGAAAATTTCTCCTTTTCGAATGACGAGATCCACACCTGTAACAGCGACGATGCCGCCAAACCGTCGTTCGACCCCGTTGCACTCAAGTATCGCCCCATCATCGGCTCCGATTGCTGTTTTGCTCTTCGTCGTCATCTAGATTCTGTTGTCCCCACTAACGTCCATGGCTTTTATCAGGAAATCCGGAAGTAGTCCGGTCGCCCCGTTGGCCATGGATCCCCCCACATTTGCTGCCCACCGTCGATGTTCAGAACTTCTCCAGTTACGAATTTTCCTGAATTGGCCGCCATATAGACAACACCTTCAGCGACATCCCATTCGTCCCCGGCGTGCCGCATCGGATTGGAGTCCTGAAAGGTTGCGGCGCCCTCTGCGGGATAGTTCCCGAAACCGTTGCTTTCGCAGCAACCCGGCGCCACGCAGTTCACTCGGATATCATGCGGCGCCCACTCCACCGCCACCGATTTGGACAGATAGATCACCCCCGCCCGGGCTGCACAGGTGTGCGCGATGCCGGGCATGCCGCGCCAGATATCGGCCACGATGTTCACGATGGAACCCGATTGCTTGTTCTCAACCCAGTGGCGCGCTGTGGATTGCATCATCCACCAGGTTCCGTTGAGGTTGGTGTCTATGACCGCGTTCCAGCCCTTTGGGGAAAAATCCAGCGCGGCCTGTGGAAACTGCCCCCCCGCGTTGTTCACCAGGACGTCTATGGAACCGAATTCCTGATTTGCCTTAGCTACATAAGCCTCCACCTGTTCAGGGTCACGGATGGTCATGGGCTTGGCGAAAACTCTGCCCCCGAAACTTTCGAGGAACTCCTTGGCCGACGCCAGCTTTTCCTCGTTGCGCCCATTGATCGCCAGGTTAGCGCCCAGTTTGGCGAACAGGGCCGCAATTGCAAGCCCCAAACCGCCACCTGCGCCGGTCACAACGACGGTTTTGCCTACGAACAAATCGTGCGCGTAAACGGTTGCGCGTTTTGACAGGTCCTCCCGTGAAGACCCGAACTGCGTCTCACTCATGACGCCTCCTCCCTTTTCCCCTACTCGGGTATTTTCCTATAATCTAACGGTCGTTAGAAAATTAATCAAGTGGGGAATATTCGCTTTCTCAGCCCGTCACTCGTGGCCAGTAAGACATTGGGAACCCAAGCGCTTTTTCAGCATTGAACAACAACAGCATCCGCGGTGTCACGGGTACAATGCGGAGCAAGAGCGCCTCTCTGACCAGACGCTCCACGTGATATTCTTTGCGTAACCGAATCCGCCAAAGGTGATCTGTGCGGCCTCGGTCGTCTCGACCGCGGCGTCGGCGGCCAACGGCTTGGCGGCATTCGCCTCAACACCGCAAGCCTCTCCTTCATCGTACAGAGCGGCGGCGTGCATCACCATGAGATTGGCCGCTTCCACCTGCGCCCAAGCCTGAGCCAGCGGATGCTGAACTCCCTGATTCTGACCGATGGGCCGGTCGAAAACCACCCGTTCATTGGCGTATTGCGCTGCGCGCATCAGAGCGTTGCGTGCGATGCCGATGCATTCGCCGGGGCTTTGTTGCGCAAATCGGTTGAGGGGATTCAACTCGTGAATCCAGCGTGATAGCTGGAGGGCATGAGCAGCTGGGCGCCAACGAAGTACAAGACCGCGAACTGGCCTTCGTGACCAGCCAGACGAACGGCACGCTCGAGAAAGCCCCCGAGGATAAGATGTATCACGGTAATGGCCTGCACCCTGGCCTTCTCCGCAGCCTTCGACACCGGAACCAACTTGTCGGAACCATCAACCACCTCGACAGCCTTTGAATGAAGCCTGCCGACCAGCACGGCAAGATCTTCACGATCAACGGCTTTCTGGGTGCGCCCGCGCACGCCCGACCTCCCGTAGTAGATCGGAGTGAGCAGGCGATCGGAAAAAAAAGGAAATCCACCAAGGGACGGGCACAATTCAGAGCGTCCGGGACAGAGTTGACATGCACGATCCGTTTTACGCGCTGCGCCACCTCCCTGCCCTTCTCGACCGGGAAAGCAAAATGCGCAGGGGCATTAACAGGCACGATCCCCGCTGCGACCAGCACGCCGCGGAGGGTTCTTGAATCCAGATCTTGCTCTTGCGCCAACGAGGCGACCGTGTGCAGTTTCCGCTCCGTGAGATCGGCACCGAGCACCTCGGACCCGGCCGGCAGCGCGATGTTCGCGACGATCGTCTCTCGAAGGATCCGGACGATATCGCCGGGATCCTTGAGCGACTTCGAGTGTGCCATGGCGTTGTAGAAGCTCCCGAAAATTTTGCGGGCGCCGGGCGTGCCGGTGGCATCGTCGAATTTCCGAAATTGCGCCTCGAGTGCCTCCCGAATACCGCTCTCACCCCGAGAAGTGAATTCGTAGCCGACACGACCGGCACGATCCCAGTCATCCTGCGAAAGATCGGGCAACCTCTGTGCCGCCCCGAATGCGACCAGCACGCCGAGGAGTTCCGTCGCGCGAGTTGCCTGATCCAAACTCTGTGCGTCCAGCCATTCGGGACCAGCTTTCCCATCGAGACGGCGCATGAAATAACTTTGGAGAGGAGACACCTGGCGGCGGGTAGCTTCCGAAACCAGGGCGTCGAGCCTTTCGCCGCGCTCGGGCACACGACGATCAAGTTCATGCAGTTTATCATCCCATGCGGCCTGCGCCTGAATGACCGCTGTGCAGGAACGGGCAGCCCTTCATGGGCAAAACTCGAGCTATGTGCCCCCAACACCGCCTTTCGCAGGGTGCTCTTCGATCAAGGTGAAGCCGGTCTCAGAAGCTCCCCCAGTGCCCGGAACAGCGCGCTGCGTGCCGAGCCCGTCCGCCAGGCAAGCGCCACGTGACGTGGGCAGGCATCGGGCAGCGGCGTCAGCTGCACCTCCGCCCGGCCCACCACGCCGGCGCCGACCGCAAGGTTGGGCAGCAGGGTTATGCCCAACCCTTCCGAGACCATGGCAATCAGGGTTGTGAGGCTGGTGGCCGCGAAGCTGTCCTGGTCTGTTAGAAGTCGCCCCGGGTAGGCTGCCAGTGCATGTCTCTGCAAACAGTGACCCTTCTCGAGCAGCATGAGCTGGCCGCTTTCGGCGAGGGCCTCCGCCCCGCTGGGAGGGGACCAGCCTGCCGGGGTGGCAAGTTGATAGCCGTCCTCGAACAGCTCCATCACCTCGAGCGATCCGGTCTCGAAGGGCAAGGCGATCAGAATAAGGTCAAGCCGACCCGCATTCAGCCCCTCGATCAGGCTTTCGGTCATCTCTTCGCGCAGAAAGAGCCGCAATCCAGGAAAGCGTTCCCGGATCGCCGGCAGGACGCGTGGCAGAAGATAGGGGCCGATCGTCGGGATGGAGCCCAGTTTCAGGTCGCCCTCGAAAGGATTCCGGGACGCCCGGGCAAGGGTCTCGATCTCTTCTGCCTCCAGCAGCATCTGCCGACCGCGCGCAGCGACCTCCCGACCCAGGGGGGTCAGCATCACGCTGCGCCGGGTACGCTCGATCAACTGGACGCCCAGGCGGTCTTCCAACTCCTTGATGCCGGCGCTGAGGGTCGGCTGCGTCACGAAACACAGTTCGGCCGCGCGGGAAAAGTTCAACGTCTCTTCGACGGCGGTGAGGAACCGAAGCTGGCGCAGGGTGATCATATATAGATTTCCTCTATCACTGAGAGCCATACTTCCGATTTCTCAAATGAGTGTCGAGGCCATATTTCTTCCTCATCGAAATGTTGACGAGAAGGATTGCAACAATGACCGAAGATACCCGCTCCATCGGACCCCGCCTCAACGAGGCCGCTCCGGCCTTTGACGCGCCCACCACCCACGGCCGCAAGACCCTTGAAGGCTACCGTGGCAAATGGCTGATCCTGTTCTCGCACCCGGCCGACTTCACCCCGGTCTGCACCACGGAATTCATCGCCTTCGCCAAGCGGCAGGATGAGTTCGCCGCACGGGATACGGAACTGCTCGGCCTCTCGATCGACAGCCATTACAGCCACATCGCCTGGATGCTGAACATCAAGGAGAAGTTCGGGGTCGAGATCAAGTTCCCGATCATCGCCGACCTCAACATGAAAGTGGCCCAATCCTATGGCATGATCCAGCCGGGCGCCTCCGATACCGCCGCCGTGCGCGCGACGTTCATCATCGACCCCGACGGCGTGCTGCGGGCCATGCTTTATTACCCGATGAACGCGGGCCGCTCGGTCGACGAGATCCACCGCCTGCTGGTCGCGCTTCAGACCGCCGACGAGAACAGCTGCGCCATGCCCGAGAACTGGAAGCCGGGCGACGAGGTGATCGTGCCGACCCCCGCCACCCCGGAAGAGGCGCAGGCCCGCGCCAGCGAGGGTTACAACACGGTTGATTGGTATTTCTCGACCCGCGCGCTCTGATGCGTCCCGGTGGGCCTTCCTGGGCCCACCGCCCCCCCCCCCGCCACATTCCAAGAGGAAACACAGCCATGACCACCCCGAACAAAGCCAATATCTCCGCCCTGAATGCCGTGTTGGGCCAGACGTTCCGCCTCTATGTCCAGACCCATGGCTATCATTGGAACGTCACCGGGCCGACCTTTCGCCAGTTGCACGAGCTCTTCGAGGCACAGTACCAGAACCTCTGGTCCGCGCTCGACGAGATCGCCGAGCGTATCCGGATCCAGGGCGCGCCCGCCCCGGGGAGCGTGGCCCAACTGATGGCGCATGCCCCGGCGGAAGAGGCGCCCGCGCAATCGGCGGATGACATGCTGAGCAAACTCATCGCCGGCCACGAGGCCCTTGCCACCACGTTGCGCGATGCCATCGAAACCGCCGGGGAAGCCGGTGACGAGGTCAGCTCGGGCATGTTCACCGATCGGCTGGAATGGCACGAGAAGGAACTCTGGATGATGAAGGCCAGCTGGGGCTGAGACAGCGAACGGGACGCCGGCATGGGGCGGCTTCGCCCAACCGGGTTGCAACTGCGGACAAAGGAGACCGGAAATGAACACTCCCATCGTGAAATCCATCTGGGATCAGGCCACCGGAAGCTGGCAATATGTCTTCCATGACCCCGAGACCATGAAGGGCGCCATCGTCGACCCGGTGCTGGATTTCGATCCGCTGGCCGGGGCGACCTCGACCGTCAATGCCGAACGCCTTCTGGACTACGTCCGCGAGACGGGGATCGAGCTGGTCTGGATCCTCGACACGCACCCCCATGCCGACCACTTTTCGGCCGCGGCCTGGCTGAAGCAGCAGACTGGAGCCCCCACGGCAATCGGAGAGAAGGTGACCGGCGTGCAGAAGCTCTGGCAGGGGATCTACAACCTGCCCGCTGACTTTGCGACGGATGGCAGCCAGTGGGACCAGCTCTGGTCAGACGGGGATGCGTTCATGGTGGGCAAGGTGCCGGTAAAGGTCATGTTCTCGCCGGGGCATACGCTGGCCTCCGTCACCTATGTCGCGGGGGATGCGGCCTTTGTCCATGACACGCTGATGATGCCGGACAGCGGCTCGTCGCGGGCGGATTTCCCGGGGGGTGACTCCGATGCGCTCTATGACAGCATTTCGGCGATCCTTGCCCTGCCCGAGGAGACCCGGCTCTTTGTCGGACATGATTACGCGCCGGGCCGGGAGGCGCAACGCGACGCCACGGTGGCCGAACATCGCGCGGCGAACATTCACTGGAAGGGCGCGCCGTCGCGGACTGAATACCGCGCGCTGCGCGATGCCCGTGATGCGACCCTGCCGTTGCCCAAGCTCATGCTGGCGGCGCTTCAGGTAAATATCCGTGGCGGCCAGCTGCCTGAGACCGAGAGCAACGGGCGATCATATCTGAAGGTTCCGCTGAACTATTTCCAGAGCCGCTGAGTCCGGATCACGCGCGATGGCGCCACTCTCCCGGCGTCATCGCGTTCTGACGCCGGAAGGCCACAACGTCAGCGTTCTCTTCCCGTACCAGGTGGGCCCGCTCCTCGTTGCCATGGGCCTTGCCGGGGAAAGCACACGCTCCCTGCTGAAGGTAACGCTGGCGCTTTTCGCCGTTTCCTTGCTGGCGCTGATCCCGCCGGATTTCCTGTGGTGGCGCTTGCTCAGGGTGATTTGAAAACGGCCCATGTGATCAAGTCTTGCAGGCTGCCCTCCCTTAGATCTTTAGCTTGTATCCGATATGGGTCGGTTCGAAACCCAGACGGTCATAGAAGCGATGGGCGTCTGGTCGGGCCTTGTCCGTGGTGAGCTGAACCAACGAACACCCCTGTGCCCGGCATTCGTTGATCGCCCAGGCAAACATTGCTTCACCAAGCTTGCCACCCCGACGATCGCTCGCGATCCGCACCGCCTCGATCTGTCCTCGCTTGGCGCCATTGCGGGAGAGACCCGGGATAAAGGTGAGTTGCAAGGTTCCGACAATCTGCTGCCCATCCTCGACCACACAAAGAAACTGGTTCGGGTCGGCATCAATCGCCGCAAATGCAGCCCGGTAGAGTTCGTCCACGGCTGGCGAAGCGTTTTCCCGCGACGCACCAAGCACGTCATCGGCCAGCATTGCGACAATCGCCCCCAAGTCCGCCGTGGTTGCTCGGCGGTAACGTGGTTCACCCATGAGTATGATCCTCTCTCTTCATTGCTGCCCCCTTCCATGGGAGCCGTAGGTCGTGAGCGAACATGCCGGTGGACAGGGGCCAGCTTTGCTTCGTTGCGCAGGCCGATGCCCGGATGCCGCTCAGGCTTTCAAGCCGCCTGCGACTGCGCCGACCAGGCAAGCGAGAACAGCAGCAGGGCTGCGGACAGTCCACAGGCGACGGTACGCACCGTATTCCAGAAGCTCCAGCGGGGCAGATAGGTGCCGGTCCAGTAGTCCAGCGTCGCATCCGCGGAAGCCTCCATGCCCGCCAAGGTTTCATTCATCGGCACGTTGAAGACCGCCGTTACCCCGAAGCATCCGACGAAATACGTCAGGCCCGCCAGTATCATCACGGTTCCCGGGCCGTGCTCGACGACCATCGCGCCATAGACCACAATCAGCAGGGATACCGGCACCAGCCCGAGGAAGAGCACCATGAAGACCCAGCGGAACACCTCGATGTTGAGGGCCGTATAGACGGCGAGGCGGGTTCCGTTCGGCCATGTATAGCTCGGCCGCTTCAGGATGTTGGAATAGGCGAAGCGGCCGTGGTCTTCGAGGCGTTCGTCTGCGGACATGGCGCGGACAGGGCTCCTATTCGACGGTGACGACGATTTTCTGGGAGAGAACCGGCGGATTGTGGGGGATGTGGTTCTGGTCGCCGAGCAGCAGCTGAAGCGTGTGCCGGCCGGGCGGCAGCTCGATCGTCG
>Ga0209475_10003819_pt1 | contig 13473 bp, 10 predicted proteins | sample tdDd471_FD_187128 | JGI IMG/M metagenome (GOLD analysis project Ga0209475, IMG submission 187128) | Marine sediment microbial communities from the Atlantic coast under amendment with organic carbon and nitrate - tdDd47.1 (SPAdes)... | ecosystem: Environmental > Aquatic > Marine > Coastal >... | reverse complement strand
ACTCTTTGCTCTAAAATATTAAAACCATTTTCTTCTAATATCTTTGCTAGATCATCTTCGTTTATTTCGGTGGCCGGCAATTTTTCTTCTCCCACTTTATACCAAGAAGAATTACGAATAGCAGAAAGAGATAAATAACCACCGGCTTTAACTTTATTCATAATGTTTATCATTCCATTTTGCCACTTATCTCTATCTTCAGTGGCTGATTCAATAGTAAAGTTAGAAGTAACTAGCTCGATGGCGCTCTCCCTGGTAGATGAATTTACGAATTCGTAATTATCGTTTTCTTTTCCTATTCCTAAATCATCTTTAAAAACATCTCCAAATGTTACTTTGCCTCCAATAACTTCTCGTAAATTTTCTTTAATTCCAGACTCACCTCCCTCAGTTAGAAGGGAATTGAGTTTAATAGCATGATTCTTTATATCGCTGTTTTCGGATTCTAAATTATTTTTAATTATTTCGACATAGCCAGGGTCATCTTTAATAATGGTTTTAATAAATTTAAAATAAGAATCCCAATTATGTTCATCCCCGGAGGATTCAACCCAGCTCGTCACCTCTTTTCTGTTCGCCTCTAAAAATTCAGAATGTGTAATATTTCCAGCTACCATGGCAGTAAAAATATGTTGATAAATCGTTGGGCCGCCACCCACGTCTAAGGTTTTTATATGATCTTCGGGGAAAGCTTGAAGAAGTTCTTTGGAAACATGTCTCTGAAAATCAAAAATAAATATATTTTCTACTTCTTCTGGGCTAAGTTCTTTTTTCTCCATTGTTTCTTTCATGTTAAATATACCATTACTCCCCTTTATTTCGGCCTGTACTTCTTTAAATGTTTCAAGACTTCCCTCCATATCGTCTATTCTTGGGTAATAGGTTTCTATATATTCCTTGGCATTGAACTTTTCTTGAAAAACCAGCTCTTCATTGCTTTTGCCCTGAAAAGGTTTCTTGAAAAAATCCAGAATAATTTTAGCTGTTTCCTGGATACTTCTGCCTCTTGTCTTCTTGAGGACCTCCTTCTTGTCTTCTTTTTCAAAACTGCCATTATATTCTTTTTCTTTTTCAGCTTTCATATTATTTTTTATTTAAAATTTCTCTTAACTTACTAAAGCTAATTTTCCCATAGGGGAGATACATGCCGTTGTTATTTTCTAAAACACCAATATTTTCACTCACCTCTATTAACGAAAAGATATAACTTTTTAATGACTCCTTTATAGCGCCAATCTTCTCCTTTGTGAGCTTTGTATCTTCAGTTAAGTCATAGAAGACTTCTTTGTATCTATAGTAATCCCTAACCATTTTTATTAGCAAAGTATAGTCAAAAAGAGTAAAAACAATCTTTTTAAGCATGTCCTCTCCTAGAGCATCCCCTAAAAGAGATGGGAGATTATTCACACTCTTTAAAATTACATGTTCATTGCCATCTTCGGAGATGGTCTTATGCATCAAAAGAAAATAATCTAGAGCATAAAGCTGCATGTCTACAGAAATAATGTTTTTATTATGTTCTTTAGTTTTATCTTCGGTTAATGAGTCTTTGTCTAGAGAAACTTGTTTGGCTAGGTAAAATGGCTTAGATTTGTTAATAACCACGGTTAATAGTTCTGTTAATTTTTTCAAAATAATATTATCTTCAAGAGAAGTGTTTGATAAAAGATCCTTTAAATTTTTAGAAAAGTTAAATTCATTAAAATCTTTTTCTTCTATTAAGTTACACTCAATATCGTAATCCTTATATTGATCATATAATTTTTCTTTTAATCCAGCCATTTTTGCTTTATCCCACTCTCTTGAATCTTGTGATCCAATATGCACACAATACAAACGAATATCAAAAGGCGACGTAATATACATAAGCTTTTTTAATGCACTAAAATCAGAATCGTCAAAATCTGTTGCATACATAATATTAATTGTGGCAATTCCTTCATATAGTGCATCTTCTGGAATTACAAGTACCGGCACTTTTGTATCATCAATTACTTTAGCTGTTACACTACCTATTAAATCATTTGCTCCTTCTCCCTGTCCTCTAGATCCAATAATTATAACATCAGGCTTATATTCCTGACTTTTTAAAATAATCTCTTCACTTGCAATTCCTCGCATCAAAGCATAATCAACTTTTACCCCTTCAATTTTTTCTCTTTCAATCTTTTCCTTAATGTCTTGGTAAAATTCCTCCATGCTGCTTTTTGCTTTCAATTCTATATCTCTAATAATTTCATCCATATTTATTTGATAGTAATATGTATCGGTTATGGGCATAGAATTTACAACTGGATTATAATAAACATGCATTAGTTTAATTTCGGCGTTCAATTTTTCAGCAAGTCCAATTGCATAACGACAGGCATTTACAGAATAATCACTAAAATCAATGGGAACTAGTATGCGCTGAACATTTCGGATAGGAATATTTTCTACGTCTTGATTTTCTTCTCTGAATTGTTCACTTACTTTTTCGACAATTCTTAGTGCTTTTTCAAGGTCTTTAGAGTTAACTCGAACTTTTACTCCTCCGGATATAACTGAATGTATTAAATTAATATTTTTCAAATAACATTTTACTCCTTCGGCTTCAAGTCTTGTTCTTAAGACTTCTGCTCTTGCATAATTATGAACTGCAATTGTTATTATTTTTTCTTCCATAACTTAAAATTTTAAAGTTATTAAAAAGGGCAATAGCAGTAATAGGCAATAGAATCAAATCAACTCTCTGGCACCTGTTTTCTCATAAAACTTATTAATAAATACTTCCATGTTTCCCGGTATTTCTTTTTGTAGTTTTTCAAAATCTGGTAAAGTGCTCCTGTCGCTGACAATCTCCTCAGGATTTTCAGGAGGTGGCGGAACAGAGCATTTTCCAACGTATGGCATCATATGCCAACTTTCAGGATGATCTTTAAACAGTGGCAATAACTCGTAAGCTATTAACAATAATTTGCCGCGATTAATTTTATCATTCTTTCTTAATTTATTTACCTGATACTGCACCCATTCATTCGCAACCTGATATTTTACAATATCTACTTTACTAAAGGCTGCTCCTAATAAATTACTTTTATATGAATCGAAATTATACCAATATTCTTCAAGTTCTTTATTTGGCGGATTACTCTCCCATTTGCGACCTAAAAAGTCTAGAGCATACAATGCAAACACATGACTTAACAACTGTATAAACCAACTTCTCATGCGAGGATCGCAATATATCCTACAAAGCTCCTGTGAAAACTGAAATGCAACTTGATTATAATTCAGATCTGAAACGTTTAAGGCAATCTTATAAAAATCACGACCCATTGGCCAAAAAAAAGTTGGCCCAGAAATCTCATCATTAACAATCTCAATTGTTTTATATCCTAAAGGAGGCCCCTCAGGAATTAACCTCATAAATTCTTCGACAATATCGTTTATTACTAACTTTAATTTATCATTACGTTCCTTATTTTCGAAGACATTGATATTGATGGTCCATTTTTCCATAGTTACCTTTTGTTAATATAGTTAGATTGCTTTTAGGTCTTAACCCGAATATGTGTAATTAAGAGTCTTAGCTAAGAATTCAATTTTTTATAATATACAAAATTACAGACACAAAATCAAGTTTCTTAATCGCTTTTTTGGTAATATATGAAAGGATTAGTGTTTTATATCATATGAAAAATACTATTTTTGTGGAATTAAAATATCAAATTTAATTATGGAAGTAAGAAGAAGCTTTATCAAGGATTTGCTTTTGTCAGATAAGACTGACAAACAGGTAAACGCAAAAGGTTGGGTAAGAACCAAAAGAGGAAATAAACAAGTTGCATTTGTTGCTTTAAATGATGGATCAACCATTAATAATATTCAGGTTGTAATTGATATTGCTAGTTTTGACGAAAATCAAGTTAAAAATATTACCACTGGAGCTAGTTTAAGTGTTAATGGTACTCTTGTAAAATCAATGGGCCAGGGACAAAGTGTCGAAATACAAGCTAAAGAAATTGAAATTTACGGAACTGCCGATACTGAAACATATCCATTACAGAAAAAAGGACACACACTAGAGTTTTTACGTGAGATTGCGCATTTAAGATTTCGCACAAACACATTTGGAGCTGTATTCAGAATAAGGCATGCAATGGCATTTGCTATTCATAAATTTTTTAATGATAGAAACTTTTTCTATTTACATACCCCTATCATTACAGGATCTGATGCTGAAGGTGCAGGTGAAATGTTTCACGTTTCAAACTTAAATCCTGAAAATCCACCGAAAACTGAAGATGGTAAAATAGATTACACCGAAGACTTTTTTGGTAAAGAAACAAATCTTACTGTATCGGGTCAATTAGAAGCAGAATTAGGAGCAACAGCCTTATCAAATGTTTATACATTTGGACCAACTTTTAGGGCTGAAAACTCTAATACACCAAGACATTTAGCTGAGTTTTGGATGATTGAACCTGAAATGGCTTTTTGTGACATTAATGATAATATGGACTTAGCAGAAGAAATGCTTAAGTACCTTGTTCAATATGCTTTAGATAACTGCATTGATGATCTTACGTTCCTTGAAAAGAGACTGTTAGATGACGAAAAATCGAAGCCTCAAAATGAGCGATCAGAAATGCCGCTAATTGAAAAGCTTAAATTTATTGCCGAGAGTGATTTTATTAGATTATCGTATACCGAAGCTATTGATGTTCTTAAAAACTCTAAACCAGCTAAAAAAGGAAAGTTCCAATTCCCAGTTGAGTGGGGAATTGATTTACAATCGGAACATGAGCGTTATTTAGTTGAAAAACATTACAAAAAGCCTGTTATTTTAAGTGATTACCCTAAAGATATTAAGGCATTTTATATGAAGCAAAATGACGATGGGAAAACTGTTCGTGCAATGGATGTTCTTTTCCCAGGCATTGGTGAAATAATTGGTGGCTCGCAAAGAGAAGAAATATACGACAAGCTATACTCCAGGATCCAAGAAATGGGAATTCCGGAAAAAGATATGTGGTGGTATCTTGAAACAAGAAAATTTGGCACTGTTCCTCATAGTGGATATGGACTTGGTTTTGAAAGATTGATTTTATTTATTACAGGGATGTCAAATATTAGGGACGTAATTCCATTCCCAAGAACTCCCAAAAATGCAGAATTTTAACTAAATTTAGAGAAATTATTTGCATAGGAAATGTTAAAGCAAAGTTTACAGCAAAAGTTATTACAAAAACTTTCTCCCCAGCAAATTCAGATGATCAAGCTGTTGGAAATTCCAACTATTCAACTTGAACAAAGAATTAAAAAGGAGCTAGAGGAGAATCCTGTGCTCGAAGAAGGGGCAAACGAGGAAGATATGCCTAACGACGAAGAGGAGATTACAGAGGATAACCTGGATAATGAATCGGACGAGTTCTCTCTTGATGATTATATCAATGAAGAAGATATTCCTTCGTATAAGCTTTCTGCAAATAATTATTCAAAAGACGATAAGAAAGAAGATATTCCTTTTTCAACTGGAATATCTTTTCACGAGCATCTTCAGAATCAAATTGGCTTAAGATATTTATCTGAAAAAGAAGAGATTCTTGCATTGTATTTAATTGGTAATTTAGATGAGGATGGTTATGTAAGACGAAAGCTTGAAGCAATAGCTAACGATCTTGCTTTTTCTCAGAATGTTGAAACTGACGAAGACGAAATTCTTGAAGTTCTTAGAATAATTCAGGATCTTGAACCAACGGGTGTCGGAGCAAGAAGCTTACAGGAATGTTTACTTCTTCAGATTGAAAGTAAAAATCAGGAAATACCCGAAATAAAACTTTCACGTAAAATTCTGAAGTATTACTTCAATGAGTTTACAAAAAAGCATTATGAGAAAATTATTACGCGTTTAAATATTTCTGAAGAAGAACTAAAAGATGCTATCAAAGAGATTCTAAAACTTAATCCAAAACCAGGGAGTGGTTTTTCAGACTCATCACGATCTGTTCAAACACTAGTTCCTGATTTCGTTCTAGAAAATAAAGAAGGTGACTTACAATTAACCTTAAACTCGAAGAATGTACCAGAACTTCGATTAAGTTACACTTATACAGAAATGCTTCAGTCTTACTCTGGTAAAAATAAGGCTGAAAAAACTAAAAGTGATAAAGAAGCTATTACTTTTATGAAGCAAAAACTTGATTCAGCTAAATGGTTTATTGATGCAATAAGGCAAAGGCAAAACACCTTGCTTTTAACTATGAATGCTATTATTGAGTATCAATACAAGTACTTTCTGGATGGAGATGAATCAATGCTTAGACCAATGATCTTAAAGGATATTGCTGAAAAAACAGGACTTGATATTTCAACTATTTCAAGAGTAGCAAACAGCAAATACATTCAAACACATTTTGGAATTTATGCTCTTAAGTATTTCTTTTCTGAAGGACTACAAACAGAATCAGGCGAAGAAGTTTCAACTAGAGAGATAAAATCTATTTTGAAAGAATGCATCGACAATGAAGAAAAGAAGAAGCCTTTAACCGATGATAAATTAACCGAAATACTTAAAGAGAAAGGGTATAAAATTGCAAGAAGAACTGTTGCAAAATACCGCGAACAGCTAAACATTCCTGTAGCCAGACTTAGAAAAGAATTGTAAATATGGGAAAAGTTTCAGCAAAAATTTTATCCGTTTTATTTCATCCTTTAATACTAACCACTATTGGAACTGTAATTCTTTTTAATTCAGGTTCCATTCTTGATTTTTTATCTTTTAATGCAAAAAAAATAATATTGCTTATTGTTTTTGTGTGTACTTTTATTTTACCTCTCACTTTTGTCCCTTTTTTTATTTTTCAGAAAATTATTAAAAATGTACAAATGGAAAATAACAGAGAAAGATTGGTTCCATTTTTTGTTACTTCTATACTGTATTTTTTCTGCTACTATCTTTTAGTTAGACTAAATGCTCCTGAAATTAAAACTATTGTGCTTTTTGTTTTAGCAGCAGCTATTAATGTTTTTGTTCTGTTTTTAATCTCGTTCAAATATAAAATAAGTGCTCATATGGCAGGCATTGGCGGGTTAACTGGAGCTTTAATTGCAATCTCTTTTATTCTAAATATAAACCTTGAATATTTTATTATTATTACAATTATAGTTTCAGGTATTATTGGATATTCAAGATTAAAACTTAAAACTCATAAGCAATATCAGATATACATTGGCTGGTTTACAGGCCTAATAATATCATTTGTAGTTTTGTTTTTCTTTTATTAGTAAGATTCTCCCTTTTAATATATCATCAGAAGTGTAAATCTTGTTTTCTATGGAGTTAAATACCTTTTGTACAGCTTCATCCACATTAAAATTATTCTGTTTTACAAAATTAAAAAGACCTTTATTTTTTAAATATTCTGCCAAATATTCTTGCTCAGTTTGTCCAGGTGTTGGTATCAATAGTGCTTTTTTATTTAAAGCAATTAAATCCATAATAGAACTATAACCCGACCTGCATACTATTATTTCCGATTTAATAATTAAAGATAAAAGTTCTTCTGAATTCAAAAGATCATAAACTGGAAAGGAATAACCTTGCTTTCTTTTACTACTTGTTCCTCTTACAACAGCAACTCTATCCTTGTTATTTGTTAATTGTTTGCAAATTAATTCCTCAAAAATTGTTCTTTGAGGTTCGGGTCCCGACAGAACATATAGTAAATCTATTTCCTTTTCCTCAGGTTCGACCTCTGTCTGATTTTTATAGCGAGATAATAAGCCAATATAATGAAGATTTTTAAGACTACTTGGATGTACCAATTCTCCTGCGATACTATATTCACCTTTATAATCTGGGATCCAACATTCATCGTAGTTATTTATTATTTTTCTTACAAGTAACATTAAAATTGACTCAAATATTTTGAAGCTATTGGGTAGTTTAATATTTAACTGATGTGTAATAAAAACATTATATGCTAATCTATTCCAAAGACCATATCTGTTATCAGATATTACAACAGCAAAATTATTGTCCTTTATAATTTTATTAATCTGGTAGTGCTCTTTTAGAGTTCCAATAATGATTTTAGGAATTGCCAATAGGAATTTAAGTGCCTGCGAATCTGATGATGAATATTTTACTTTATAGTTTGGAAAATCGATGTAGTTCAATTTAGGAAATTGCTTTTTTAAGAAAATAAGAGAATCACCGCTAGCGGCAACCCAAACATCAAAATTTTGATTGTTTAATTGCTTAACAATAGGAACAATTCTAGTGGCATGACCCAAGCCCCAATTTAATGGACAAACCAATATTTTAGGTTCTTTTTTCAAATTTTACTTGTTGTCTTTAAAATATTAAAGATATCGTTTTTTAAGATTTAGAATTAAATTAAATAGTGAAAAAAAGATGTTCGTAAGTGTTTAAAACCAATATAATCCTGATTTAATGACAATTATCATTTTATTTCGTGAATTAGAAAATAAATTTGTATAAGTAATTTAATAATATTGTTATGGAAAATAAAATAAACAGTGAGCTTTTGGAGTGGAAAGATGAGTACAATGTTGATATCAAAATTATTGATGATCAACATAAAAAATTCCTTGATATTATTAATGAACTAAAAATTATTATTCATAATAATTCCTGTAAAGAACATGTTTCTAATGTTTTTTTCCAGATAGCATACCTAATAGATCATTATTTTATTAAAGAGGAAATCTTTTTTAAGGATTGTAAATATCCGAATCTTGATCAGCATAAAATTTCTCATAATATTTTTATTGACAGAATTATTCAGTTTCAAAAAGATGTTGAAGCTGATAAACCAGATTTATGTATTGAAATATACCATTTCATGGAAGACTGGTTTAATGAACATATTTTAAAATACGATAAAGAGGCTGTGGAATATTTGAAAAAAAGCGGTGTTAACTAAATAAGAACTTTCACTTTACTTTTATCTGTTAAGCACATATTCTGAAAATCGAAGTCTGATATTAGATTTAGTCCAGGAGTTTTTCCTTCTTTAATACTTCCAAATTTATTGTCCAGCTTTAGTGCTTTTGAACCATTTATAGTTGCCCACCTTAACAATTCACTAAAAGAAATATCGCTATGTTTTGCTAACGCTTTCATTTCATCCAGAATCGATAAAGTTTTATTTGACGCAAGACTGTCAGTTCCTAAAGTAACTTTTTCAGAACAATTCTTAAAAATATTCAAATCTGGTAATCTGTTTTCAATATACAAATTTGAAAGTGGACACAAACACCAATAAGGATTTGTAAAATATTCAGCGGCTATTCTAACATCATCATACTTAGAATATGTGTTGTGTACAAAAATGATATTATTGTTTCTAGGTAAAAAATTTTGAATTGATTTCAGAGAATTATTTCCAGTTGGTTTATGATTGCTTAAATCAACCCCAAGTTTTTCAAGTGTATCAAAAAGAACTCCTGTTTTATTAATAAACATTTGATTTTCAGATTCTGTTTCTTGGTTATGAATTGACAAAATAGAATCCTCCTTTTCAGCATTTTCATATATTTTTTTAAACAGCTCTTCGGAAACAGAATACGGTGCATGTGGCACAATTGATGCGCTTAAACCTTGATCCTTAAAGTTGGTTAGAAGCTTTTGAGCAGAATTAAAGCCTTTATTAGGGCTGCTTTTTGTGCCAGCAATCTCACAAAAAGTATGATAATAGATTTCGCTTCTTATTTTTACATTAATGCTATTATTAGTATTTGAAACATCAGCAACAACAACTATTCCTGCAGTTCTCATTAATTTATTCTGAAGCTCAATTGCTTTGTATGTTTTCTCAGAAACTTCTTTACTTTTATAATTAAATATTTCTCTAATAAACTTTGGTAATCCCTTTCCTTGATTAAATATATCTTTTAGTTCCGATAATTCTAAATGGCAGTGAGTATTTATAAAACCGGGAGTAATTACTCCATTGTAAAACTCAAGTTTACTTGATTCTTTCAGCTCACCTTTTGTATCTGTTATTTTTAGAACTTTTCCGTTATTATTAACTTCTACAATCCCATTCTTAAGAATAGCACCTTCGACAGTATAAATATAATTGGCTGCAATTCTCCTCATTTGAGTTTAGTCTCTTTTCGTATCCTGATGGCTCCTGTTTTCTTTCAATTCTGCTTCTATTTTACTTAATCTGTTGAGGACCTCATCATAAATTAAGTCGTATTGATTAATATTCTTGCTATAATAATACAAGGAAGTATCAAAGTCTTGTCTATTATAATTATAATTATTTAGTAGTACATTGTAATAGTTTGTTGTATCCAACTTTACTACATTTCTTCTTACTTTATTAATGGTCAACAAACCGTCAGTTATATGAATTTCAACAATAATATCAACCATATCATCAAATGGAATAACATATTCGGGTATATCCTTATTGTTGCAACTAAATAAAGAAATCACAAGAAGTAATATAAAAGCTTTTTTCATACTTAATAATCATTTTATATTTATAAAAAAAACCGGCATTACCAGCCGGTTTAGTAATTTTATTAACAATTTTATCTTATTGAATTAAATCTATATCCAATCATTACTTCAATTGTACCGCTTGAGTATTTTCTTAAATCAGAAACAGTTAAATCATAGGCCAAACCAATATAAAATTTGTTTTCATGATTATATCCTCCCATAATTGCAATTGCATCACTTGAGAAGTACCCTGAGCTTCCAAATCGATACGTTAATGCACCCCACACAATTCTTTGATAAGTAACTTTCGCATTAATGTCTGCTTGGAATTGTCCAGGAGCAGCGTATTTTAACAAAACTGATGGAGTAACATAAAAATCTCTATTTAACTGAATATTATATCCTCCAGATAAATATAAATGCTGTGTTAATCGGCTAATTCCTTGAGATGAATCGGCAACATCATGTGTATTGTATTTATTGCCAAACAGCTGGTGAGCAGAAATTCCTACATAGTATCTGGTTTCATACAATAGAAATCCAACATTAGCATCAGGAATTATTCTTGAGTTAACTCCATTATTTAAAACAGGGTCCACATCCATTTCATCATCAAAATGCAAAACTGTGCCATCAAGTTTATACTGCATAATACCAAATGATAAACCTCCAGACAATCTTAAAGAACCATTTAAATCAATATTATATGCATACGATCCGCCAAGAGACATTCTGCTTTCAGGCCCAGTTACATCATTATAAATGTAGCCACCGTAACCCATGTCTTTTGACTTAAATGGTCCATAACCCGCAATACTCATTGTACGAGGCGAATCAGTAATACCAATCCACTGAATTCTCGCATTTGCCCTGAACTGAAAATAATTATAGGTACCAGCAACAGCAGGATTAATTAAATAGTCATTATACATATATTGCGTATAGAATGGCGCCTGCTGTGCTTTTGTAGGTTTAATAAACACCAGTAATAAAACAATATATATAATAAATCTCAATCTTTTCATGCTATCTGATTATTGTTACAGGCCCAGTAATTGGTTTGAACCCTTCTTCATTTAGTACTATGATATAATAATAAGTTCCACTAGCAAGATCTTTGCCATTTTTAGCTTTCCCTGCCCAACGTTTAGAATCATCTTCATTATTATATCCTTTTTGTTCATACACCTTTATACCCCAACGGTTATAAATTGTTACTATATTGTTTTTGAATTTTCCAATATGTCTAATCTTCCAATAATCATTCTTACCATCTTCATTAGGCGAGAATGCATCATTTGGTGTAATAGCTGGTATAAATTCTAGATATACTCTAGATGTATCAATACAATCATCATTTGACGTTGCAACCACCTTATAATATGCTGATGAATCTGGGCTTATTGAAAGCGTTTGAACATTTGAAGATGCTAATAACACATCTGATTCAAGCCATTCAAAAGTAATTCCTTCAGGATCTAAAACATAGGCACTTAATACTCCTGATGAAGCTCCTTTTAAATAAATCGTGTCGTCTAAAGCATTTCCATCCTCTCCGTCAAGAATATCCAACATAAAATTAGGGAAATATTCTACAGTTACGTCATCAGCAAAATCAGCTTTACAGTAATCATTCATTATTCTTATAATTTGGAAGGTTGAAGTTCCATCAATATCTTGAAGTGCTGTATATGGATTACCAAAAACTTGTTTATATCTTTTTGTTGCTGTTTTAGTTTCTTCGTTAAAGATTTGTAAAAACAAGGTGTCCGCCGGACCTGTAAATGTAGATTTAATCTCAACGCTATCATTCCAACAAACAGATTCATCCGCAAATTCAACATCGTATGATAAAATATCTTCGCTATTATCTTCTGTTACATTTCCAGCGAATGTAGAAGTACAGCCTCGGTCATCTGTAACTGTAAGATTATAAGCTCCAGGTTGTAGATTTATAATAGTATCATTATTTACAGGTGTAAATCCTACAGGGCCAGTCCAATTATAACTGAACTCTGGAGTTCCTCCAATTGTGCTAACTATTATTCTTCCTAATGAATTTGCTAAAGATCGCGAATCACATAAAATACATCGTTTATCTCTTACAACACCTGAGATGCTTAGCGCACCAGGTGCTGTATTGACCGTAGCATCAACAATTAGTTCGCATAAGTTTGCATCTGTAATAGTAACTGTATATGTTCCTGAATTTAATCCAGATATAGTAGATGAATTTACTCCTAGCTCGGTAAATCCTGTACTCCAAGCAAAATCGTAAGGCGAAGTACCATTACTAGGCGTAGAGGTAATCTCTCCATCTGTAAATCCAAAGCAAGAAATCGGAGTAACCGCAAATCCAGGATCTATTGCATCTGGTTCATTTATTGTTATTGTAGTATCCTTTTCACATCCTAAAAACATATCCCTGATAGCAAATTTTTGCATCCCAGGAGCAAGATTCTTGATCGTATCGCCACTACTATACCATACGATACTATCCTGAGTATATTTCAAATTACCAGAGCCACCAGCAAATTTAAGCATTATTTCTCCTGTAGTTTCACCATTACACGATATATCCTTACGGTAACTATCTGTAATAACTATCTTAGCAGGTTCACTAACTACTACAGAATCAATATCTGTACATAAGTGTTCGTCAGTAACTCTCACATAATAGGTTCCTGCACACAATTCAACAGTATCATTAGTTTCAAATATATCGGCAGGATTAAAATCAATAGAAGTACTCCACTCATAAGAATAATCTCCTTGCCCACCTGTTGCAGTTGCAATAGCAGTTGCATCACAAAATCCATTACATGAGGTTGATAATCCGGTTATAGGTAATATATATTCTGTAATAGCATCGGGTTCTAATAAACCACCTTTTTCATTAATTGGGAGATTTATTGAAGAGTCGGCATACAATACTGATTCATAAATTAAACTTATATCATTATAATCAGAAAAAGTTATAGTAGCTTCGTCTAATACCCCAGGATTTC
>Ga0209475_10003816_pt1 | contig 13478 bp, 16 predicted proteins | sample tdDd471_FD_187128 | JGI IMG/M metagenome (GOLD analysis project Ga0209475, IMG submission 187128) | Marine sediment microbial communities from the Atlantic coast under amendment with organic carbon and nitrate - tdDd47.1 (SPAdes)... | ecosystem: Environmental > Aquatic > Marine > Coastal >... | reverse complement strand
CTTATTTTATATGATTATTAGCTATAAATATGTATTCATCATATTCATCACTAATAAAGTTAATAACTAGAATTTATATTAAAGTAAGTACTAATACTTATTGTTTGATGTCATGTCTTAAAATGAATTGTTGCAGCTAGAGTAATATATTTATTATGGATGTTAATGTTACAATTGCTCACTGCGTGAGTAAATGTAACATTATATAAATGTTAGCATGTATATTTTTATTTGTCAACTTGTTAATGTGAGGAAATTCTGTTTCTCTAAATAAAAAGTATCTCACACTATATTAAGCCTAATTACTTACTATTTATGGATAGTATATTGATAAAAATATAATCAAATAAATCATTATAATAAGCTTGTGTATTTTAACAATATAGTAAAATGTACAAGTATTATTTTTTGGAGGTTTAGGATGGTTTCACTTCTCAGCTATGTCCTATCTATGGGGCTTTATTTCTTATTATTAGTTCTTTTTATTGACTGGATGCGTAAAAGTGTTTGGTCTTCATTAGTCTTTTGGGTATTATCATTGTTATCAATACCTTTTATGTATCTCTTAGGTGAGGTAGAAGGTTGGTTTAGATGGTCAAAGACATTCTCTGTAGTTCTACCCTTAATTATTCTTGGTTTTGCCCGTATATCAAGATTCAAAGGCAAAGAGGGAAAGTTCTGGAGTTTCTTTGATCGTAAATTGATTTTGTTCTTCACTTATGCAGTTTTAACTATCAATATTCTAGAAGCTACACTAAAAGGTTTTTCATTAGGTAACACTGCTAATGCTATAGCAGGTATTTCTTTAATTATAACTACTCCACTACCAGTTTTGTATTGGACAATAGAAAAAAAGAATCGTGGAGATTTACTAGCTTTTACAACAATTATGTGGAATGTACTTTATACTACATGGAATGCAGCTTTTATATTTAGTGAAAGTCCTAGTTTCGTAGCAGGTTCACTTTGCATTCTAATGGCTGCTCTTATATATCCAATAATTAAACGTAAGCCAGAATTATGGGGAACAGCGCGTATTTATACCTTAGGTCTTCATCTACTATTAAGAGGATGCTTCCCAGGCTTATTCCTAAAATTTATGGATGCATCATCATGGCATAATCCAACAGTTATACGTTGGTTGGGAATTGTAAATGCAGTAATAGGAGTTGCTTATGCTGTATGGTATGTCATTGCAATGGTTAATAAAAAGTATCAGGCTAAATTAGTAGAAAAATACGATACTGCTAACCAATATAAAAAGGTTTAATCTTATAATTAAGCATAAATAAAGCACATCTAAACTAATAGATGTGCTTTTAATTTATTATGATTCTACTTTTAAAGTATAAATGTGTTAATCTACATTATTTATATAATCCGCAATAGCACCAACAATTAATGTAGCCACATAAGCACCTGGATCATATTCCATACGGGATTGCTCACCTCTTATGGCAGCACGCCCATGTACAGCTAACATATCTTTAGTTTGCAAATACCCTTCTTTTGATGCATCACTAGCTTTTTTTATTGCTTCCTTTAGTTCAAGTCCACTATTTGCTGACTCTTTCATGCTATCAACAGCTGGAATAAACCCATCTACAAAAGTCTTTTCGCCTCTTTTTGCTTTGCCTAGCTTCATAACACCTGTTATGTAACTATCTAGCAATAAAGATAAACCTTCTATATCAAGTTCTACTTGTCCTTTCAGAGCTTTTCCACTGCTCATTAATCCTGTAGCCATCAATGTTCCCATAGTTGAAGGAACTTTAGATGCCATAGCTTTCCCTGCAAAATACAAAAGTTTACCTAAATCTGTTTCCTCAGAGCCTGATATTGCACTATATGCCGCCTCAAATCCATCACTCATTGTAAGACCCAAATCACCGTCACCAAATATACTATCCATTTCAATAAGCTTATTTTTATTTACAATCATAACATCGGATACAGCTTTTAGCATACCCTTTATGTTTTTACAATCTAACATATTACCCTCCTAAACATGCTTAACAAATGGTGTGTTAGCAGGAGCTATCACTAATCTTTTTAGTTCATCATTTAGCTTTAACAAGGAAATTGATAATCCTGCCATTTCCATTGATGTTGCATATTCACCAGCAAAAACTTTATATACTGATATACCCTTTTCAGATAATATTTGATGTACTCTGCGATATACGATATACTGCTCTTCTAGAGGAGTACCTCCAAGTCCATTTATTAAAACTGATACTTCATCACCAGATTCACACTTTAAGTCTTCTAATATTGGATTTAGCATTTCATCTACTATTTCATCTGCAGACTTTAACTTAGTCTTACTAATTCCTGGCTCACCGTGGATTCCCATGCCTATTTCCATCTCATCTTCAGCAATCTCAAATGTTGCCTTTCCTACCCTAGGTACTATGCAAGCTGATAGTGCAACACCCATAGTTCTAACATTTTTGCAAGCATCTTCAGCAACTCTTTTAACTTCTGATAAATTCATCATCTCATCAGCAGCAGCACCAGCACACTTAAATACAAAGAATATTCCTGCAACGCCACGTCTTTTGTTTCTCTCACCTGCAACTACAGGTGCAGCAGATGCAATATCATCACCTGCAACTACAGATTCAACTTTTATATCCTCTTCAAAATCAGCCATTTCTGCTGCAGTGTCAAAGTTAAATATATCTCCATTATAGTTACCGTAAATGTACAAAACTCCAGCTCCAGAATCAATTGATTTTGTTACTGCCAACATCTGGTCTGCACTAGGAGACTGAAAAACATCACCAACTGAGCAACCATCTAGCATACCATCTCCTACATAGCCTAAGAATAATGGTAAATGTCCACTGCCACCACCTGTTGCAATTCCTACCTTATTCTCTTTAATGTTGGTCTTAACAATACAATGCAAATCATCATCTACACATCTCAATTGGTCAGGATGAGCCAGTAGTATACCTTCTAACATTTCTGGCACAAAATTTTCTGCTGAATTCATTATCTTTTTCATAAAACTATCCTTTCAATCTGCTTTTCTATATTATGTTTAAATCTGTTTAATAAAATTACTATGCTAAATTCATTTTCGATTTACTAAATCCCATGTAGTATCTATCAAATGAGCATATTTTTTATCTGATAATTTCTCACAAACAAATGGCTGACGAGGTTGATTAATATCTTCACCATTTATTTGTATCAAATCATTTTTTCTGCATAAGTTCATAACCTTGTCCAATTGTTCTTCTGTGTTACGTGTAGGCATAAAAGCTACAGCATCAAATCCAATACTTTTATTATACTTAAAAAGATCCTCTATGAAATCATCTTCAAACTTTTGGTTTTTCTTATCTTCTGTAATTGAATTTATAACATCTCCAGAATATACGTAAGCTATTATTGCATCAATCTTATGAGCAAATTTTATAGCATCAAAAACATCTGGAATTTCAGGAGATTGTGCATCTACATATATCTTATTTAAATAATTTGCTTTTAGAATATTTATAATATCGTATTCGTATATGTCACAGTCATCATCCATTAAATAAGCTTTTTGCTTGTCATTTAAATTTATAGTTAGCTTCTGATTAAAATAGTTAATAAGCTTCTCTTTCTTACCCACTATCTCTATCAATGTATTTGCAGCTGCTAGTAATATATGCCTCTCTGTTATGCTTCCTCCATCACTAGCATATGAAACATTCATGACGTCCTTTTCAAGGTCTAATTTAATATCTGGTATCAATCTGTTTAAATTTTCTACCATTTTTCTGTTTCTTTCATTTCTTGCTCTTCTAATTGGAGACAAAAAATCATCTACTTCATCTATTTTATCTTCTTTTATTCCATGAATGCATGTATAGACACATGCCTTTTGATTGGGATTATTAATCGTTATATCTCTAAATTGGGTATTGCTCCAGTCAGTTCTTATCTCCGCTCCAACTGTTGTTGGTATTTTTGCTATTTTGCCAGCTTCTATAAATTCCCTAGCACCACCAATGGAATCATGATCCATAATACCAATAGCAGCAAGACCATTTTTATATGCTTCAAAAACTATTTTTGATGGAGAATATGGAGAAAATGAATATTTAGAATGTACATGATTATTTGTGAAGCAACCTTTATTTATGTTGCCTTTCATTTCATTAACCAAAGTTCTAAGGGCATCTAACCTTTGGTTAATATCGTGTGCATTTAAATTGTTTAAAAGAAGATTTATATCCATGTTTATTTAATGTGTCTTAAAAAAGGCAAACACTGCCTTCAGTTATTTAGGTAATAATATTACTGTTTTAGTCTTTTATTATTTTCATAAGTATCTACAAAGTCAACAATACCACCAATAACAACCTCTGGGCATGCCAATTTATCAATACCTAAAAGCTCTCTTGCAGAAGAGCCTTCTTGTATTACTAATACAATATCACCTATTCCAGCTCCTACATTCAGTCCATCACCAGCTAAAAGTTCATCGCCAAACTCATTACCCTCTTCATCTATAGGTTGAACTATAAAAAGCTTCCTGCCTTCTAGACTTTCTGACTTTATTGTAGAAACTACATTTGCAACTACTTTTGCTATTAACATCGTTTATCCCCTAGTAATATAATCAACTATACCAGCAACACCTGCATCAGCTGGTACGACTGGATTTGACAATTCAAATGTTGCTTCCTTACTCTTTGAATAAAATACTATTTCACCTTCACCAGCGCCATAAGTATCTATAGCTACTATTGCTTTACCTATCTCTTCTTGTTTTGAATTTATAGGTTGTATTACAAGCAGCTTGATCCCCCTTAGAGATTCATCTTTATTTGTGGAAACAACTTTTCCTATAACTTTAGCACAAAGCATATTTAGCCATCCTTTTTCTGCTTGTTAAATACTTGTTTTTCTCCTATATCAATCGTATCAACAATAGCCATTATTGTAGCATCTACAGGTTTGTTTTTTGTAAAATCCGTTTGCCTTGCACTACTTCCGCCCACTATTAACACAATCTCACCTTCACCAGCACCTACTGCATCAATGGCCACAACTGCTTTGCCTTGTTTTTCTAGGGTAAGCAAATCAACAGGCTCAACTACCTGCATTTTTAGCCCATTCATTCTATCATCTTTTCTAGTACAAACCACAGTACCAATTACCTTAGCAGCATACATAATGTCACCTCCTTCATCCTACTTTAATGCATCTAACATATCTTTATGAATCGATGGTATAACAACAGCATTTAGTATCAAATCATTGTTTTCACCATTCTTTGCAGCACTTGTTGCAGACCCTACAGCGGATACATCTCCAGAATATATTACAAATGATTTTCCACCTAAGCCTCTACCTAGTCTAATCTCTATCAAAGTAATATCTGCTGTTTTAACAATAGTATCAGAAAGCCTAACACATGTTGCGATTGAAAATGTCTCTATTATTCCAATAGCATTGCCTCTTATATCCTGAGTTGCTGCACACAATGCCATGTATACATCAGCATGTAAGTTTGCAATACAAATATCATTTACCAAAGAACTAGAAGCTACTGTCTTGCCTTTTTCTATTGACGATTTTACTGCTGCAACATCGCCTTTTATTATTACTATATATTTTCCCGCACAAACTGCCTGTGCACTTATCAAATCTACTTGTGCAGTTTTAAGCATTGCATCGCCTGCTGCTATTCCAACGGCTATGCTATTAGTTTCTATTATTCCTAATGCTTGCATATACTATCTCCTTGTTTAACTACTTGTATTCACTCTACACAATCTCAAGCCTGTATTGTTATAAAATCATCATTAACAGACTTTACAGTTCCATCTATGCTAGCGTGAATATTTGCACCAAGACTATTCTGTGGAATTTCAGCTATTATATCTCCACAACTAACCCTTTGTCCTTCTTTTACGCAAGGAACTGACTTAGCACCGATGTGCTGTCTTAAGTCTATATTTACTTCATTTACTTTTACAAAGTCAACTAATGGAGCTTTGTTATCATACTGTTTTAATCCTAAGCGTCCTATTAGCCTTCTAGTAGGCACTTTTTTATATTCTCGTATATTGTTTGGCTCATTAGGTATTTCTTTAACAGGTTTAACTCCTTCTTGTAGAAGGTTTCTTTTAAACATTGTCATTATTCTACCAGGTGATAAACCAAACTCACATCCATAGTGAGTACATAGCCCACAGTCACAGCATGAAAAGATATGATTAACATTCCCTAATGCCTCTGCACTTTCATGAGCAAATGCTCTCATAACCTTATGAGGTGAAGTGCCTAATCCTAAATCATTTCTAGGGCATATCAATGAGCAATTGTTGCATTGACAACATATTGCCTTTGCTAATTTTAACTCCCTTTCAATGTCTTTATCTTTCCTAGTTATTAAAGTATGAGTCTTAGGTAAAACAATAATTCCACCCATAGTCTTTGTTACTCTTTCATTGAAATTATAGCTTACTCTACCCATCATAGGTCCACCTATTATTAAGGTAGCATCCTGTTTTGGTATTTTTAGTTTAGCCATATCTATTATCAATGATATGTCACAACCAATAGGAACTTCCACTGTAATAGGGGTTTCTACTTCCCCAGTTACAGTAACATGCTTATGAGTAACGTTTTTACTGTTTAATGCATCTGCAATGTTTAAAAGGGTATTTACATTATGTACAACAGCACCTACGTCTTTTGGCAATCCTGATATCGGAATTACCTTTTGAGTTACCTCAAATATCAATTGCTGTTCATCACCAGCTGGATAATAATCATCTATTACTTGAATATCTATAGAATTATATCTCTCAATTGCTTTTTCTAAGTTTGCAATAGCATTTTTATATTTTCCCTTTAAGCATATTACACCTCTTTTAGCTTCAACAATCTCCATTGCCTTGCTCAATCCATATACAAGTTTATCGGATTCAAGCTCCATCAATGTTTGGTCCACTCTTAAAAGTGGTTCGCATTCCGCTCCGTTTACTATTACAATGTCTGCTTTTGTATTTAGCTTAACATGGCTTGGAAACCCTGCGCCACCTGCTCCTACAACCCCTGCTGACTTAATCTTTTCTATCATTTCCATAACATCATCCTAATAAGCAATTTTTATGCCATAGTCTCTTGCTCTGTCCTTCGCCAATGGAGTTACTAGCTGTTTTTTATCCAATTGCAGCAAGTCTACTCCAGCACTATATGCTTCATGTATTTCTTTTTCTGTTATTACTTTTTTCTCTTTTAGTTCATTAGTGTCGTACTCTTTGTCTCTATCATCTTCATGAATATTTAGAAGGTCTATAAAACTGTTTTTCAACTTCACACGTCTTGACTTTATTGCAGTGTTTAGTTTCAAGCTCTTCTTATATGAAGTTACTAATGATATGTTCTTTTCATGCATATTGTAGTATCCAATAAGTTCTCTTACAAATTTATTGCAATCACCACTTAAAATTTTATCTATAGCTAGCATATCATTTACTATAATAAATAATCTATCAAATTCATCAATTCTATTTGAAACTTGAAGTTGTCCTTCTTCATCTAAAGAAATGTACTTAATATTATCTTTTTTTTCTTTATATATATCAGTGTTAAAAAAGCATGCAAAAGTAAAGTCTATTCCCTTGTATATATCTACAAAATACTCTTCGTATTTGTGTAGGGAAAAAACTGTCTCAGGAACAATAACTAAAGCCTTGACACTACTTTTCATGCTCTCTTTGCCTTCACGTAGTTCTCTTATAGCCTGTTCCACTAAATTATCTATCAATTTTGATAATTCTTCTCTTTGCATACTATCCTCAGTTAATCTATATTAATTACGTTGTAGCCATCTAAAAAGTCTGGCACATCACCAACAGTAATTAATTTGCTGTTTTCATTAATTTCGCCAAATACAAATCTACATGCTTTACCCATCTTAGACATATCCGCTATAAAGAACACATCATTTGAGTTTTTCATCGCTTCTTTATTTATTAAGGCTACATTTTCGTCAGATGTTGTAAGTTTTCTATCTTTTGATATACCTGAACATCCAATAAAGCATTTATCAAAATGCATTGTAGCAACTTGATCTATAGCCATAGGTCCTGATAAAACAGCAATATCATTTATAATTCTGCCGCCTAAAATTATAGCATCTATTTTATTTTTAATTATTTCATTAACATGGAACGCACCATTAGTAACAACAGTTATTCCTCTGCCGCCTAAATGACTAATCATTGCATTCTCTGTAGTTCCTGGGCCAACAAAAATAAACTCACCGTCATTAACCAAAGTAGCTGCATATCTACCAATTAGTTCTTTTTCTTCTTTATTGATGTTTACTCTTTCATCTAATGGTTTCTCACCAGCATTAATCCTTATTTTTGCAGCGCCACCTGTAAGCAAGTCAATCTGACCTTCCTCACTTAAGGTTTTCAAATCCCTTCTAATTGTTGCATCGGAAACGTTAATTTCCTTAACAAGTTCATCAAGATACACGATATCTTTTTGATGCAGTAATTCCAGAATTTTGTTTCTTCTAATGTACGGTATCACTATAATCACCTTACCTTAATCAATTTCTTGTCAGCTAAATTCCATTTCCCTAACTCTTGAAGGATCTATCATATTAAGCCACCTTATCTCTTCTTTAGTTGGCTCTTCCATATGTTCAACCTTTTCATATTTTACCATAAACCCTGTGTTTTTTAAAACATCTTCCAATGTAACATCAGGCATTAGTTTATCCAAATAAATCTCGCCATTTTTCATCTTGAAAATGCATAGTGGAGTAACAATTGCATGCAAATTACCCTTTGTAGTAATGAAGTCGCATTTTTCCACAAATGTACGTTTATCATGCTTTGTTCTCCAGATAATAGGCTTCTTTGCAGTTGGAATAAGAACCGCTGACCCTGCACCTCCTGGAAGCCTTACTTTTGGCTTTTTATAGTCACCTATTACGCTTGCATTCACATTACCTTTGTTATCAAACTGTATACCTGATAAGAATGCTACATCCAACTTTCCTCTCATAGACAAATCAAATACTTCACTTAAAGGAAAATATGAATTTGCTCCCTCTAATAAATCAGAGCCTGCTGTTGATGTTCTTTCATACTTTGGCATATTGCCATTTACACCACCTGGAATGTTAACATATATCAAATTCTTAGCATGAGTTTTTCTAGCTAAATTTATAGCACACATAGGTATAGGTGATGAAACTCCGTGAAAAACTGTTTCATTATCCACTAACATTCTTGATATAGCAACTGTCATGTAATCAGCTTTAGTGAACATACCTATCTCCTCATTCCTGCATAGTCTCTTATCTCAAGAGCTTTTAAATATTTCGTAAGATCGTCTAAATTCCTTATGTTTAAGTATGACTTCATATTTGAATCATTCACGCCATATTTTTTGTAGCAGGCATTCGGAAATGCCCCTTGTGGAGATACAACAATCTCATCAACTAACAATTGAGGAATATCTACCTGTGTTGGATCATTTTTAAATTTATTTTCCAAAACTAACTGCTCTGTCACAATTATCACTTTCTTAGAAGCCCTAGACATAAGCACATCATCATATTTTGCACCTAATATCTTTGCATTACCATGTTTGTCACACTCCTGTACGTGTATTACACACACATCAGGTTCTATAGCTTTTACAGTTGTATATCTATTTTGTGTAAATGGACACACCACTTCTTTAAAGTAATCATTAGCTTCTATTAAATCAGAACCTACAAGCCCTTTTACAGGCATAAATGATACACCGATTGAAGCAGCTCTAAGTGCAGAAATCACTGTATAGCATGCATGCTCATTAGCCTTTATTCTGCCTTCTTGAACAGCTTTTCTATAGTTATTTGCAAGTCCATATTTGGTTTCGTAGCTTACAAACCCTGCATCAACAGATGTTGCACATCCACCTAAGCTTAGCATATCTACATCCATACCACCGGCTGTTTTTATAACATGCAGATTACGCTTTTGCTGTCTGACAATCTCCCTAACAAAGCTCATAGGTGCTCGATTTAACGTATTGCCGCCAAATCCAATTGTAGAATTATTTTGTATTTGCTCTACAGCTTTTTTTATGTCTATTATTTTACTCATAAATCCCTACTTTGCCTGATTAGCTGCAATGTGCATAGCGTCCCATACTCCAGAAAATGGAGGAGAATAGCCAAAGTCCAGCATTGCAAATTCATCTGTTGTCATTCCTGTGTGTATTGCCACAGCAAACACATCTATTCTAATAGCACAGTCTTTTTCTCCAACAATTTGTGCCCCTAATATCATTTTTGTTTTCTTATCATATACAAGCTTAATAGTAATCTTGCTTGAATCAGGATAGTACACTGCATGATTTAATGAAGTAATGGTAACAGCTTTATAATCAAAGTTACTTAATATTGCCTCAGCTTCTGATATGCCTGTCTTAGCCCCTTCCATATCACAAACTTTTATCATAGATGTTCCTAGTGAACTATCAAATTTAGAATTTTTCCCAAGTACTACTTCACCTGCAATGCGTCCTTGCTTATTTGCATTTGTGCCTAAAGGAATGTATCTGTTTAAATCATCCAATACCTTATGATATACTGAGCTACAATCTCCAGCTGCATAGATGTCTTTTATGGACGTTTGCATGTGTTTATCCACTTTAATTGCACCATTTGTTAGTAACTCAATACCTGTAGACTTCAAAAAGTCTGTATTCGGCTTTACTCCTACACACATAATTACACAGTCTGCTACGTATCTGTTTTTATCTGTAATAACCTTTTGTACACGACTACTACCTTCAAAAGATACAACTTTTTCAGATAACCTTACATCAACATAATTTCTTTTCAACTCATCTTGAAGCTGTGCAACTACATCCTTATCAAAATTCGGTAGAATTTGATTCTTAAATTCAATAAGAGTGACTTCCTTATTAATTTCTCTCATCGCTTCACACAGCTCTACCCCAATAAACCCAGCGCCGACTATAATAACATTTTTTATATTTTTATCTTGTAACTTTTCCCTTAGTATACGTCCATCATTAAGTGATGAAAGAACAAAAACTCCTTCTAAGCCGATATTCTTTATAGGAGGAAGAATTGGCGATGCACCTGTAGTAATTACAAGCTTATCATAACAATCAGCAAAGACTTGCCCAGTAACATTGTCTTTTACAGTAACAGTTTTTGTTCCCTCATCCACTGCAATTACTTCATTTTGCAGCTTTATATTAATGTCCATTTTTTCGAAATCTTCTTTTTTTCTAACAACTAAAGTTTCAGGAGAATCAATAACCCCACTTATCATATAAGGCATACCACAAGCACCGTATGAAATATCACTACCCCTTTCATACACCGTAACTTGTGAGCTATAATCTAGTCTTTTTATTTTGCTTGCTGCACTCATTCCAGCAGCAACTCCTCCAATTACTATAACTTTCACTTTATAAATCCTTTAAATTAATGTTTTTATATATGTTTTCTATTGCAAGCTCAGGAGTAATCTCCCCTAAGTATGCAGAATAGATTTCTTTTGTTGCGCTTCCTATTAAATCACCAGTGTTTTCCAAGCTAACTAGTGGCTTTGCACTCTCAACCATTTTTATTAAAGCTTTATACCAAGGATGATTTCCATCATCATTTGCATAAGTAGATTTCCTTATTGGATTTCCAGAAAAGTCTCCTACTTTTTCATCCATTTCTTTGCTTGTTATATATTCAAAGAATTCCATAGCCAGTTCTTCTTTTTCACACAATCTATTTATTGCAAAGGACCAGCTAACATTCCATGAAGTATCAAAATAAGCAAATGCTATATCTTCACGTTCTACACAATCTTTATTCATTACTTGCCCTAGCTGTCCTCCCCAAGTAATTCCCATTGCGCATCTTCCTTTTTGTATATCTTCCAATACTTCCATATTGCCATTGTTTTCAACATCTTCTACACAATATTCTTTCATTGAAATATAGTCTTTTAGTGCATTTACTCCATGCTCATTGTTAAAAGCCATCATTCCATTTTCATCAAAGGCTTCACATCCTCTGTTTCTTAGGTATGGCAAAAAGTCGAGGAATATCTCTGATGCATGTGCCTTTTGTGTAAATGCATTCTCATTGCCTTTATTTTCTTTTACAGCATTTATCATTTGACTTATCGTAATTTTCTCATCAAACGTTTGTTGTGTTTTTCTCTTTCTATAAACAAACATATGACCATCGCAAAACAGTGGCACTAGATAGATTTTGTCGTTGATTATACATTCATTTCTTATGCTTGATAATATGTCTTCGTAATCATATTCTTTTGAAAAGCTATTGACTATCGGTGTTAAATAATTGTTTTTAACAAAATCCTTTAGCCATAGATGTCCAGCTACCATAACAATATCATACTTATATTCTTCAAAAGAATTAAGTAAACAAGAGTAATACTCAGCCCAAGGTTTAATGTCGAATATTAATTTAATTCCAGTCTTTTCTTCAAAGTTTAAAAATATTTTTTTCTCTTCTTTTAAGAATACAACTGCTGGATCTGCAACTGCTAAAACTTTTAATTCTTTCATAATTCATCCATTACTTTCTGGTTCACAATAGCACTTATAAATTTGACCACTATTACAACACTAAAAGTATTGCTTTCGTTACTATTGCGCTATTACTTTATATGCTAAGTCTAAAATTCTTTCAAACTTCCATTCATTACTTGCTGAGTCACAAAAAGAAATTAATCCTTGTTCTTAATTATTTCTACTCTGTCATTGTTACTAATGCCAAATGCACTTGCATCATCCGTGTCAATATGCATTTCAAAAAAATAGTTTGGTGATACTCTACAGCAAACATTGTCAAATACACCGCCTTTTTCTCCACATACTTTTACTGATACAACTTGATTGTCTTTCAACCCAACACGTTCAGCATCCCTAGGAGTTAAGTGTATATGTCTGTTTGCTATTATCAATCCTTGTTTTAGGTCTACTTTGTCTTTTGGTCCAACTATAGTAATAGGTGAAGAACCATCTAGCTTGCCCGAACCCCTTACCGGTGGGTTAGCCCTTAGTTTTCTTGCATCACTACTTGAAATCTCAACCTGTGTTTGCTTTCTTATAGGTCCAAGAATCCTTACTTTTTTAATACTTCTATCATTAAAGTAAATATCCACAACTTCTTTACATGCATATTCGCCAGGTTGATTAAGATCCTTAATCTTATTTAGCTTATATCCATATCCAAATAATGTGTCCATATCACTTTTAGATAGATGGATGTGCCGGTTGGATACGCCAACTGGCACATCGTAAGAATTCGATATTGTAGCACCTGCATTCTTTAGCTCTTCTAAAACCAAAGAAGTTATTAGATTTATCGCTCTTTCATCTGTATTCATAGTTTCATTTATTCCTTAATTGCTATTAAAAGGTTTAAATAACAGTATTAGCTATTATTT
>Ga0209475_10003815_pt1 | contig 13480 bp, 14 predicted proteins | sample tdDd471_FD_187128 | JGI IMG/M metagenome (GOLD analysis project Ga0209475, IMG submission 187128) | Marine sediment microbial communities from the Atlantic coast under amendment with organic carbon and nitrate - tdDd47.1 (SPAdes)... | ecosystem: Environmental > Aquatic > Marine > Coastal >... | reverse complement strand
CGTGGCGAGCGAGCGTTTGGAGCACGCCGAGATTGAAGGTTGCGCTGCGGATGCCACCGCCGGAAAACGCCACGCCGAAGCTGTCCTCGACCGGTTCGCCGGGGGGACAGTCGCGCGCCGCGCGGGAGCGCTTGATCTCGTTGCGTTCGTCTTCGAGTACCTGATGGAAGCCGACCGGTGAATCCATGACTGGATTCTAGGCGATCCCAGGTATGCAACCGGGGCCGTGGCGGTAGGGTTCTCCCCCTATTTCGCGGGGCGCGTGCCGCTACTCGCCGAATCGGGAAGCGGTTGCGATCGTCTCCGGTGTCTTGTCGGCGCGGTCGTACATCTCGACGAAGATCTTCGCCTCCGGCGCATCGACTTCGCGCAGCGGATCGACCCAGGGCGGCGGGATGGACTGATAGTGGAGCCACGCGATCACACGCACGCGCCCCGCCTCGGGAACCGGCACGCGGAAGCGGACCGTGTCCGAGCCCGCCTTGAAGTCCGTGTCGTCACCGATGCCCATCGGCTTGGTTACGTCGACGTGCGGTCCGTCCACGCGCCAGCCACGCGGCAGAATGCGGTTGTCCAGGGCGCGTTTCGACATCCGCAGCAGCGACGTGGTCGGCTTGCCCGCAGCATCGACGGCACGCAGCTCGTAGACCTGCACCTGATCGGATTGCGCGATCTCGTTATGGTGACCGCTCTGCTTGCCCGTTAGGCGGCCGTCCTTGTCGAACGCCCCACTGTCCAGCAGCAGGCTGCGCCCCTGACGCACCTGAACGCGCAGCCAAACCCGGCGGGAAGGATAGCCGGTGGGCAGCTTGTGCCCGGCCTGGTTCTCGACGCGGACATCGAATCGAAGTTCGCCGTCGGTGCGTTTGATTTCACCGATCGTCAACTTCGCCGTCTTCGTTCCGAGCAACTGGCGGCTCGCATTCTCGATGCGCTTCAGGGAAGCATCGGGCGCCGTGACACCCAGGTCCTCGCGCTCCTCGCGGAGCATCCGCAACATGAACGCGTTGGCACCAATGAACGCGTGCCCCCGCACCTCCTTGCGCGGCTCGATCAGGAAGTCGAAGCCGCCCGGATTGTGCGCGATGCGCGTCGGCCCGACCTCCGGCATATGGCACTCCTGGCAGGTCGTCGTCTCCGCGTACGCGCTGTTCTTCCACTCGAAGAACGGCGTCTGCTCGGGAAAGTGGCCGGTCACGAGCGTATGACAGGAGCCGCACAGATCGCTCTTGCGCATGTGCGGGCCGTGCGTCGCCTGATAGGCGGAGTGCATGAGCATCGGGCGGGAGACCGGGTCCTCGTACGGGCCGTAGATCTTCCGGTCGAGCGTGATGTCGAGTTGACCGTTGAGGCTCTCCGGCTTGCCCAGCGTCTCCGGATTGGCCTGGTGGCAGACCGTGCAGCTCACGCCGTCGCGCGCCAGCGGATCGAACCCCGCCGTGGAAACCGCCGGGCTCGGTTCCTTCTTGAGACGCGCGGTGTGCGACGCCATCGGCCCGTGACAGCGCAGACAGAGTGCCTGCGTTTCCGCCGCGTTTTCCGGATCGACCCGAATCTCACGAGCGACCTGCGCGCGCCAGTACGGATCGCGGAACGCATTGGCCATCATCGTGCCGCGCCACAGGCCGTACGGCGAAATGTCCTCGCCGGTAGCACTCCAGTTGGCGGTCGCGCGCTCGCTGGCGGAGTGACACAACGCGCACCCGTCCGCCGTGGCGAACGCGCGGTTCGTCTTCTCGGGGCGGAAGCCGCCGCGTCCCCACAAAGAGCCGTCCTGCCATTCGGCGGCAACGGCGACCACGGCCAGAGCGATGAGAGCGGAGGCGACGCGCGCGCGGTTCACGAGTCGAGCTTACGAAGATCCGCGGCCGACGCGAGGAGTTCCGTCTCGAGCAACAGGAGATGTTCGGTGAGCCGATGGTCTCCCCCGGGGATGACGCGCAGCGAGAGCCCGGGGTTCGCGCACGCATCGACGAACGCCTCGACGTCGGCGAGCGCAATCGTCTCGTCCTCCGAGCCGTGCACGATGCGCGCGGGGTGGCGGAAGCGATGCGCGAGCTCCGAAACCGATCGTTCCTGCGCCTCGTCGTAGATCGCGCTGTGGAGATCGACGCTGAACCAGTCCTTGTCGACACGGATGGGCTGGCCGGATCGCCACCGCTCCAGATCCTCCGGGGTCAGCGCCTCGGTGTGGCGTTCGATGAAGCGGATGGCGGGGGCGATCAGGAACAGCTGCTGGCAAAGCTCGGGATGGTCGATGCTGGCCCACATGGACGTGAGGGCGCCGAAGGAGGAGCCGCCCAGCAGTCGGCGATCCGTGTCGCGGAAGAGCGGAAGCTCGGCCACGGCGCAAAGATCGTGAATGGAACGCGCGATGGTGATCGTTCCGAAGTCGCCTTCGGAATCACCGTGGCCCTGCAGGTCGGGCGCGAGCATCGCGCCGCCGGCCCGGGCGACCGCTTCGCCGAGATGCACCACTTTTTGGCCGGTGCGAACAGACCCGAAGCCGTGCAGGTAGAGGAGGGCGAAGCGCGGCGCGGCGGCAGGCTCGTACAGGTCGACGGCTAGCGGGCCGACGCGAATGGTGCGCGGGGGCATTCCGTCATTGTCCGACGGAACGCCCCCGCACCAAGTGCTTTTCGCTTACGCGGTCGCAAGCGCGAGCTGCGCCTGGATCCACTCGCGCTCGTTGAGCAGCGCGGCGAACTCTTCATCGGACTTCGGGTGCTGGAGTGCAGCCTTCGTCTCCGTCAGCTGCTTTTCCAGCTTCGGGCGATCGATTTCGTCGGCGGCGGCCGCCTTGTCGATCAGGATCGTGACGCGCGACCCGCCCACCTTGAGGAATCCGCCCGCGATTGCGAAGCGAACCCGCTCACCGGCGGCGTCGTGGATGTCGAGGCCGCCGATGCCGAGCGCGGCAACGAGATCGGTGTGACGCGGCCAGATCCCGAGGGAACCGTTGCGCGCCATCACGGACAGGTACTTGACCTCACCCTCGTAGACCGGACGTGCCGGACTCACGACCACGACGTCGAAGACGCCCTGCTTGGACGTGACCGCGTCGACGATGTCGTGCGACTGCAGGCTGCCCGAGGGGTGTTCCGCACCGACGTTTGCCACGGACTAGACCTCGACTCCCATCGCGCGGGCCTTTTCGATCACCTCTTCGATGCCGCCGGCCATGTAGAAGGCCTGCTCCGGGAGGTGGTCGTACTTGCCTTCGACGACTTCCTCGAACGAGCGGATGGTGTCCTCGAGCTTGACGTAGCGACCCTCGAGGCCGGTGAACTGCTCGGCAACGAAGAACGGCTGGCTCAGGAACTTCTGGATGCGGCGCGCGCGGTTGACGAGCTCCTTGTCCTCTTCGGACAGCTCGTCCATACCGAGAATCGCGATGATGTCCTGCAGGTCCTTGGCGCGCTGCAGGATCGACTGCACGTCGCGGGCGACCTTGTAGTGGCGCTCGCCGACGTACTCGGGCGAAAGCACGCGCGAGCTGGAGTCGAGCGGGTCGACGGCCGGGTAGATGCCCAGCTCGGCGATCTGGCGCGAGAGCACCGTCTTCGCATCGAGGTGAGTGAACGCGGTCGCCGGCGCCGGGTCGGTGAGGTCGTCCGCAGGGACGTAGATGGCCTGCACCGAGGTGACGGAGCCGTGGTCGGTCGAAGTGATGCGCTCCTGGAGCGCGCCCATCTCCGTCGCGAGGGTCGGCTGGTAGCCCACCGCCGACGGCATGCGGCCGAGCAGCGCGGACACCTCGGAACCGGCCTGCGAGAAGCGGAAGATGTTGTCGACGAACATCAGCACGTCGCGGCCACCCTCGTCGCGCAGGTACTCGGCCATGGTCAGGCCGGACAGCGCCACGCGGAGGCGAGCCCCCGGGGGCTCGTTCATCTGGCCGTAGCAGAGCACGGCCTTGTCGATGACGCCCGACTCCTTCATCTCGAGCCAGAGGTCGTTGCCCTCACGGGTGCGCTCACCCACGCCACAGAACACGGAGTAACCACCGTGCTGCTTCGCGACGTTGTTGATGAGTTCCATGATGATGACCGTCTTGCCGACGCCCGCACCACCGAAGAGGCCCGTCTTGCCGCCCTTCGCGTACGGAGCCAACAGGTCGACCACCTTGATGCCGGTCTCGAACAGTTCGGTCTGCGTCGACAGGGTGTCGAACTTGGGCGCGGGCGCGTGAATCGGGCGCCGCTCCTTCGTCTTGATCGGACCCAGCATGTCGATCGGCTCGCCGAGCAGGTTGAAGATACGGCCGAGCGTCTCCTCACCCACCGGCACCGAAATCGGCGCTTCGGTGTTGACCACCGGCATGCCGCGCACGACACCATCGGTGCTCGACATCGCAACGGCGCGAACCTGGTTGCGGCCGAGGTGCTGCTGCACCTCCGCGGTGAGCTTGATGTTGTTGTCGCCCTCGCCCGAATCGAGCGTGATAGCGGTGTAGATCTCGGGCAGCTCGTCGGACTCGAATTCGACGTCGATCACCGGTCCGATGACCTGGACGATCTTGCCCAACTTGCCTGCGATGGTTTGCGTGTTGTCACTCATGGCTACTTCAGCGCCTCGGCGCCACCGATGATTTCCGAAAGTTCCTTGGTGATCAGCGCCTGGCGAGCCGCGTTGTACTGGCGCGTCAGGGCGGTAACGAGCTCGTCCGCGTTGTCGGTTGCGAGCTTCATCGCCATGCGTCGGGCGACCTGCTCGCTCGCGACGGACTCGGCGAGGACGGAGTAGATGGTCTGCCTCAGATAGAGCGGCAGCAGTTGGTCGAGGATCTCTTCGGGGCTCGGCTCGAACAACGGCGGCACGGCGCTCGACGACGCGGCATCCGCGGATTCGTCCGGTGCGATCGGAAGCAGGCGCAGCGCGGTCGGCGGCTGCCGGCCCATGCTGATCCAGTGCGGGTAGACGAGGATGACCTCGTCGACTTCACCGTCGAGGAACGGCTGCGCCAATTCCTTCAGGAAAAACGAAGCGTCCTCCGGAGTCGGCGCGTCGTTCATCTCGTCGATGTACGAACTCTCCAGCCCGATGCCCTGATAGCGCATCGCCGTGACGCCCTTGCGACCGCCGACGTACAGCTTCACCTCGTGACCGTCCGCCACCTTTTCCTGATAGATGGTGCGGGCCAGCCGAAACAGGTTGGCGTTGAACGCGCCGCACAGTCCGCGGTTGGATGTGATCAGGAAGAGCAGCGTGCGCTTGGTGTCGCGCGCCTCGAAATGCGGCCAACGCCCGACGTCGATGCCCGACCCGCCGATCTCGCGCATCAGCGCCTGGAGCTGCTCGAGGTAGGGCCCCGAGGAGGCGACGCGCTGCTGCGCACTGCGCAACTTGGCTGTCGCCACCATCTCCATGGTGCGCGTGATCTTCTTGGTCGAAGAAACGCTCTTGATGCGTTTGCGGATGACTTTGGGTTGCTCAGGCATCGTGCTTAGGCCGAGGCCGCCGCCTCCGTCTCGTCGCTACCCGAATCGCCACCCGTATCCGTGGACGCGGCCTTCGCCTTGCCCCAGTGGTTCTTGATGAACCCGTCGATCTCTTCCTTCAGCTTCGCGGCGGTCTCGTCCTCGAGCTTGCCCGTCTCGCGGACCAGCTTGAGTCCTTCGCTGCCGCTGTCGCGCAGGAACGCCATCAGCTCGCTCTCGAAGCGCTTGACGTCCTCGATCTCGATCGCATCGGTGAGCCCCTGGCCGGCGGCGAAGAAGATCGCAACCTGCTCCTCCATGGGCCACGTGGCGCAGATGCCCTGCTTGAGGATCTCGACGGTGCGCTCACCGCGCGCCAGCTGCGCCTTGGTGTTCGCATCGAGGTCCGAGGCGAACTGGGCGAACGCCTCGAGTTCGCGGTACTGCGCCAGGTCGAGGCGCAGCTTGCCGGCCACCTTCTTCATGGCCTTGGTCTGCGCGTTACCGCCGACTCGCGACACCGAGATGCCGACGTTGATCGCCGGGCGAACGCCGGCATAGAACAGGTCGGGCTCCAGGTAGATCTGGCCGTCGGTGATCGAGATGACGTTGGTCGGGATGTACGCCGACACGTCGCCCGCCTGCGTCTCGATGATCGGCAGGGCCGTCAGCGAGCCGGCACCCTCGGCATCGGAGAGTTTGGCCGAGCGCTCGAGCAGACGGCTATGGGCGTAGAAAATGTCGCCCGGGTAGGCCTCGCGGCCCGGCGGGCGGCGCAGAAGCAGCGCCAGCTGGCGGTACGCGACCGCCTGCTTCGACAAGTCGTCATAGACGACCAGCGTGTGCTTGTTCTGCTTGTACATGAAGAACTCGGCCATCGCGCAGCCGGCGTACGGCGCGTTGTACTGCAGCGGCGCCGGGTCGTTCGCGGTGGCGACGACGACGATCGTGTAGTCCATCGCGCCGTTGCGGCGAAGCGTGTCCACGACACCCGCCACGGTCGACGCCTTCTGGCCGATCGCGACGTAGACGCAGACGACGTCCTTGCCCTTCTGGTTGATGATCGCGTCGATCGCGACGGCGGTCTTGCCGGTCTCGCGGTCGCCGATGATCAGCTCACGCTGGCCGCGCCCGATCGGGATCATGCCGTCGACGGCCTTGATGCCGGTCTGCATCGGCTCATGCACGGGCTGACGCTCGGCGATGCCGGGCGCACGTCCCTCGATCGGCATGAAGTCGGTCGTTTCGATCGGACCCTTGCCGTCGAGCGGCTGGGACAGCGGCGTAACGACGCGGCCGAGGAGCGCCTCACCGACCGGCACCGAAAGGACGCGGCCGGTCCGCTTGACCGTCTGCCCCTCCTCGATGTCGAGGTAGTCGCCCATGATCACGACGCCGACCGAATCCTCTTCGAGGTTCAGCGCGAGACCATAAGAGCCGTTTTCGAATTCGACCATCTCGTTGGTCATGACCTTTTCCAGGCCATAGACGCGCGCGATGCCGTCACCGATCTCGAGGACGGTGCCGACTTCGTCGACGCTCAGGTCGATGTCGAACGACTCGATCTGCTTGCGAATGATCGAGCTGATTTCTTCCGGTCGGATTTGCATGGAGTCCTACTCCCGGGCCGCGGCGAAACTGCGCCGCAACTCGTTCATCTTCCGGAGGACCGTTCCGTCGAGAACGTAATCCCCCAGGTTGACGCGGATTCCGCCAATGACGGCGGGGTTCACTTGTTGTTTGAGCTGCACGGTCTTGCCGGACGACTTGGCCAACGCGTTGGTCAAGGCCTCCAGCTGGTCGTCCGACAACGGACGAGCGGACGTGACTCGTGCATGCACGCGCCCCTCGTGCTCATCGCGGTACTTCGCGAACTCCTCGACGATGTTGTCGAAGATCGGTTCGCGACGCTTTTCGATGAGCACGTGGAGAAGTCCGAGGACCGGTCGAGTGACCTTGTCCGCGAACAGTTCGTCCATGACGCGAATCTTGTCCTCGCGCTTCAACTTCGGGGACTGGAGGAAGTTCTGCACCTCGGGTGCAGCATCCGCCACGGCCTGGATCCCGTTCAGATCGTCGAAGATCTGACCGAGAGAACCGTCTTCGGTCCCGATGTCGAACAGCGCCTTGGCATAGACGCGGGCTACCGCCTGCGAGATGTTCACGCGCGGCTTTCCACTTCCGCGATGACCTCGGCGGCGAGGCGCCGGTGGTCATCGTCGTTGAGTTCCCGCTCGAGCAGGCGACCCGCGGCCTCGAGAGTGAGGTCGATGGTTGCCGCCTTCAGCTCATCGAGAGCCTTGGCTCGCTCCAGCGAGATTTCCTTCTTGGCACGGTCCCGCTCGGCCCCGATTTCCTCTTGCGCCGACGTCAGGGCGTCGTTCTTGAGGGCCTCGGCCGCCGCACGACTTTCCGCGAGAAGCTTCTGCGCCTCGTCACGCGACTGTTGCAGGATTTCCTCCTGCTTTTCGAGCAGTTCCTGGGCGCGTTTCTCGGCCTCGGCCGCCTTCTCCAGGCCTTCACGGATGCGCGTTTCGCGCTCTTCCATTTTGGCGGCCAGAATCGGCCAGGCGACTTTGGAGAGGGCCCAGAGGGTGATGAAAAACGCAGCCCACGTCCAGAGGATCGTGGGGACGTTGACGTCCACCAGGCCGCCGCCGCCCGCTGCTACGAGCACGGTATCGACCACGGCTCAGCTACTCGAAGAACTTGCCGAGGTTGAGACCGATGAGCAGGCAGACCACCACCGAGAAGAGGCACACGCCCTCGATGAAGGCCGCGGTGATGATCGTCACACCGCGAACGTCACCGGCAGCCTCGGGCTGACGCGCGATGCTCTCGTTGGCGCTCGACGCGATGCGTCCGATGCCCATGCCGGCGGCGACGGCAGCGATGCCCGCACCGATGGCAGCTCCAAAAAAGGCCCATTCGCCGGTCACAGTGCCGGCCTCAGCGAGAAGATTCAAAAACATGGTCGGTTTCTCCGTAAAACGTTTCTACGACTAGTGTTCTTCAGCCACGGCCACACTCATGAAGATCGCCGTGAGAACCGTGAAGATGTATGCCTGAATAAGAGCAACAAGCGTCTCGAACAGCATCATGAACAGCATGAATGCGAAGGCCGAGACGGTGCCCGCGGTTTCAATGAATGCTCCGCGCCATGCGACAGCGCCGAACATGAAGCTCAGAAGCACGGCGATGATCGCGTGGCCCGCCGTCATGTTCGCGAATAGACGAACCATGAGCGCGAACGGCTTCGTGAACAGGCCGATGAACTCGATCACCCAAACGATCGGGACGAGCCACCACGGGAGGCCGTGCGGCACGAGGTTCGTCCAGTATCCGACCATGCCGTGCTTCTTCATGCCCGCGAACTGGATCGCGCAGAAGGCGATGATCGCCAGCGCGCAGGTGACCATGATGTTGCCGGTCGCGGCGCGGTGCCACGGGTTGACCGGGAAGCCCATCAGGCCCAGCAAGTTGTTTGTCAGGATGAAGAAGAACAGGGTCCAGAAGAAGTACAGCCACTTGCGACCGGTCTCGGGGCCGAGCCAGGGGTAGACGATCTCGTCGCGTACCCAGACCAGTCCGACCTCGACCAGCGCCACGAAGCCGGTCGGCTTCGGCTGGCCGGCCGCCAGGCCCGCGACGACCTTGAAGACGAGGATCATCGAGACCGACACCATGGTGAGCAGCACCATGTGCGCCGTCAAACCGCCGGCGCCGGGGATCGTGTAGTCCGAAAGGTGGCTGACGATGCTCGCAAGCATGAGCGTCACGCGGTCCTCCGCAGGCTCTTCTCGACCATGAACACCTTGAGGCCGTCAAAGATGAAGAAGAAGGCAACGTAGGTCAGGGCGAACGCGATCTCGCTGACACCTTCGCGGCCGTGCAAAACGACAGTCAGCACCACCACCGCGATCAGGTTGATCAGGAAGCCGCCGACGATCACGCGGAGCAGGGCATTCGTGCCACTGCGCATCGCGCGCATCGTGAGCGGAATTCCGACGGCGAGGTTGAGTACACCGAGCAGCGCCCCGATGCCGGCGCCGGTCAGACGCGCGCTATCGGTGCCGACGAACCAACTCAGCCCACCCAAAAGGAGGAAGGCAAAGAAGCCGACGCCGACAAGTGCGGCCAAGCTGGTGTTGCTCACTGCTTATTGACTCGTTCGGATCCGAGCACCTGGTAGACCAGGCTGACCGTCCCTCCAACAAAAGCGACCGCAAAGCCGAGCAGGGTGAATAGCGGTTCCAGCTTCGGGAACTGGCCGTCAAGCCATCGTCCCCCCAGCGTGAATAGCGCGATAGCGATGCCGAACTGCATCCCTACGCCCGCATATTTCAAATACCTGCGTTCGACTCGCCTCTTGTCGTTTTTGTCTTGAGAAAGCGTCGTTCGAACCCCTAGAAGCGCGGAGGATATAGTCCGTCCGAGGGCCCGGCAAGGAATCGGGAAGCGGTGCAGCGTCATTTGAAACACCGCCCGTCCTCCCGTGGGAATGCGGGGTGGGAGCGCGAGGGAGGGGGCCCTACCGGTCCGCCCCCGAGATCTCCGATTCTCCCTTCGTCAGGCCCAATTCCAGCCCTACACGGCGAGTGAGGATCGGGCCGGGGTGATACTCGCGCAGGTCGTCCCAGAGTGCTCGAGCGCGGTGCCGCTGGCCCTGCCGCGCGAGGGCGAGCGCGCAGACGCCGTCGCGGATCGAAAGCGCGGAGTCCGGACGCTGGTACGCGGTCGCATTCTCGACGCGCAGCAACGCTGTCTTGGAGTCGTTGCGGACCAGATCCGCGAGCGCGGCGGCCACGACGGCGATGTCATACCAGGGCAGGGCGGCACTCGCTTCGGCCGCCAACGCAAGGACCCGCTCCGGGGGATCCGCCTCGATCAGGAGTACGGCCACGGCATACAGGGCGCCCCAGTACGCGCGCTCCACGGGCGGTTGGCTGGTCTCGAGTTTCTTCTCCAGCATCGCGATCAGGCGATCCGGCTGATCGGCCTGGTACAGCCACGCTGCGAGCAGAGAGTCAACGGCGTCCTCGCCCGGAGGCTCTCCGATCGCGAACCGGTCCATCCGCGAGAGCTCCGGCAAAGATTCCGTGAGCCGTTCGTAGGCAGCCAGCGTCTCCCGCTGCGGCTCGCGCGCGCGGTCCGGCCAGCGAATCATGAACTCGATCGCCGCGTACTCGGGCGTCCCCTTCCCATCCGAGCCCACGGCCTCCAACACGCGCTCCGCATCCTCGACGGTGCCCCCCAGCAGAGCAAGCTGAGCGTCGACTCGTGCAGCCGCCCATGCCGACCGCTGCAGCACCCAGGCCGGCCGGACCCGGATCCGCTCGAGAGCCATGCCGTCGGTGACCGAAACATCGCTGTCGCGGAGGCGGGGCCAGAGATTCCAAACGCAGTACCACAGCTGCATCGCGACGATGAACCAACCCAACCCCGGCCACGGTTGACCGGATCGCGGCCACGCGAATACAGCCACGGAAACGTGCGCGACGTACGGGGCAAGCAACACGATGCGCTCCCTCGTGAGGGAGACGGCGCCCGGCACGGGTGCGAGCAAGGCGTGACCGTTCCCGCCGGCCCAATTCGAAGTGAATTCGACGTGCCACCGGCCCAACCGCAGGCGGCGTTTCACTTCGCCCGTGCCCAGCGTCAGCCCCCACGTGCGATAGCCCAGAAGGGCCGCGGCTATCAGGTGCGCAAGTTCGTGAAGCAGGATCGTGGCGATGCGCACCGGAATCCAGAAGATCGCGATCAGCAGTAAGCCTTGGAAGAACGACGCGCGCGAAGGCGCCCAAGCCGCGTAAGACAACCAGACGGCGCCCCAGGCGACGATGTGCGCGCCGGGGTCCTGCCAGCGGTACACGCGACAGAACGGACACCACAATCCGGAAAACGCGCGCCCCATCGGCCCGGGCCCAAACAGCTCGCGCAGCGGCGATGTCGCGCCGCAGCAGCGGCACTTCGTTTCCGACTCCGGCTCCACGTCGGCAGTCTACTCGTAGCGATTGCCGCCGTGCTCGATCCACCCACCCGTCTTGCGGTTGCGCGGATCGTGGTGCGTCCAATGGATGACGCCGCCCTTGTCGTTGTATTCGTAGCGGCCGCGGAACCGGATCGCGGCACCTTCGTTCAGGTCGGGGATGCGCGGTGCGAGATCGATGTTGTGCGCGAACTTCAGGGTGTGACCGCTCGCCAGCCGCAGGATCCACTGCTGGTGTTTGTCCCCGGAAGTGTCGTCGCGCAGGACCTTGGCTACGGTTCCCGAGCCCTCCACCCACTGACCGCTCCGGCGCTGCCGAAACAGCTCCTCGATGGACGACGACGAGGTTGCTTCGTCGAACCACCCGAGTCTTTGGCTCGCAAGCGCGATCGCGACGACCACGAGGACGCCGAGGATCGGCTTGCGAGCACGCCGGCGCAACTAGTGCTCGTCTTCCTTCTCTTCCGCTTTGTGCTTGGCGATGATGCTCTGCGCCACGTTGGCGGGAACGACGTCGTAGTCGGCCATCTCCATGGAGAACGAGCCTTCGCCGCCGGTGATCGAGCGCAACTGCGTCGCGTAGGTGGTCATCTCGGAGAGCGGCGCGCGAACGTGCAGCACCTGGATGTCGCCTTCGGTGTCCATGCCCTGGATACGGGCGCGGCGGCTGTTCAGATCGGAGTTGATGTCGCCCATGAATTTCGAGGGCACTTCGATCTCGACGTTGACGATCGGCTCAAGCAGCACCGGCTTGGCCTTGGAGACCGCTTCGGCGAACGCGCGGCGGCCGCAGACGATGAACGCGATTTCCTTGGAGTCGACGTCGTGAGTCTTGCCGTCGTAGAGCGCGACTTTGGCGTCTACGAACGGGTAGCCCGCGATGACGCCGGATTCCATCTGCTGGCGGACACCCTTCTCGGTTGCGCTCACGAACTGCTTTGGCACGGAGCCGCCGACGGTCTCATTGACGAATTCGAGTCCGCCTTCGGTCCCGCGCGGCGCCGGCTCGATGCGCAAAAAGATCTCGCCGAACTGGCCCGCGCCACCGCTCTGCTTCTTGTGGCGGTAGTGCCCTTCGGCCTTGCCGGTGATCGTTTCGAGATAGGGAACGCGAGGCTGCCTGGTGTCCACTTCGACGCCGGCGGCCGCGAGCCTCTTGAGCGCGATGTCCAGGTGCAGCGTGGAGAGCCCGTGCAGCACGAGCTCATTCGTGTCGGTCGTGCGCTCGATGTTCAGGCACGGGTCCGCGCCCACGACCCGGAGAAGCTCCTTGCCGATCTTCGTCTCGTCGCCGCGCGACTTGGGCGTCAGCGCAAGCCCCACCATCGAGGCGGGAATGTGACGCGGCCGGAACTGCATCGGCTTGTCGGGCGCGTACAGCGAATCACCGATCTCGATGCTCTCCGCCTTGGGCAACGCGACGATGTCGCCGATGCCGGCGCCGTCCACCTCTTCCTTGTGGTTGCCCTGGTAGCGGGCCATGTGACCGATCTTGATGTCCTTGTCGCGATCGGAGTGCACGTGGTCGCCGTGGCGGATCCCACCGCGGAAGACGCGAATGAACGCGATCTTGCCCGCCTGGCGGTCGAACATGACCTTGAAGCAGAAGCCGAGGAACGGGTCCTCGGGATTGCAGACGAAGTCGTGCTCCTCGGGATCGTGGATGTGCCGCCCCACCGGCGACTGCCCGAAGATGGCGATGAAGTCCATCAGCTCCTCGACACCGATGCCCTTCTCGGCAGCGGTGTAGAAGACCGGAATCAGGGTGCCCTGTATGAGCGCCTGCGGAATCACGCGGTGCAGGTCGTCGTCGCTGACCTCACCCTCTTCGAGGTACTTCTCCATGAGGGCGTCGTCCGCCTCGACAGCCGCTTCGACGAAGCCCTCGAGCGCGTCCTTGGCGTCCTTGAAGATCGAACTCACCTTCGAAAACCCGGGTCCCAACTGATCGGGCAGCGTGACCTGCTTCGCCTTCACCCCGCACAGCTTGGCGACGTCCTTGTGGAGCTTCGCCTCGTCGATGTTCTCGTGGTCGCAACGGTTGATCACGACGGCGCGCGGAATGCCGGCA
>Ga0209475_10003814_pt1 | contig 13484 bp, 13 predicted proteins | sample tdDd471_FD_187128 | JGI IMG/M metagenome (GOLD analysis project Ga0209475, IMG submission 187128) | Marine sediment microbial communities from the Atlantic coast under amendment with organic carbon and nitrate - tdDd47.1 (SPAdes)... | ecosystem: Environmental > Aquatic > Marine > Coastal >... | reverse complement strand
TGCCGCTGCTCGATTCGGAGCCTGTGGATCATCCGAAGGTGCAGGAATTGCGGGAGCTGTCGCTCTGGTCGGAGGCGCAGGTGTGGTGCTCGCCGGAACGGCATGGCGCGATGACGGGTATCATGAAAACGCAGATCGACTGGCTGCCGCTGTCGCCGATCGGCGGCATCCGCCCGACGCAGGGCCGGACGCTTGCGGTGATGCAGGTCAATGGCGGCTCGCAGAGCTTCAACGCCGTCAACCAGATGCGCATTCTCGGCCGCTGGATGCGGATGATCACGATCCCGAACCAGTCGTCGGTGCCGAAAGCCTGGCTGGAATTCGACGATGCCGGACGGATGAAGCCCTCCTCCTATTACAACCGCGTCGTCGACGTGATGGAGGAACTAATGAAGTTCACCATCCTGACGCGCGACCGGTCCACTTACCTGACCGACCGCTATTCCGAGCGTGTCGAAAGCGTGGAAGACGTGCACAAGCGTGTTAGTCTGAAAAGCATCTGACGCGCGGCATTTCACTCAGTCGGCGCGGATCGAGAGCGTCGACCTCCAAAAATGCAAGAAAAACAAGAACATTGGGAAGATATCTACAGCGCACGGGATGACGCCGCGTTAACCTGGTTCGAGGAACGTCCGCTTCTGTCCCTCGAACTGATTGGCAAATACGCGAGACCAGGCGATCCAATTATCGACGTCGGCGGAGGCGCGTCACGACTTGCCGAGAGCCTGCTCGATGCCGGTCTTGGCCCGATATCGGTTCTCGACATTTCCCAATCGGCGCTTGAAGCGAGCCAGAAACGGCTTGGAAACAGGGCGGATCGGGTCGAATGGATCGTCGCCGATATCACGAACTGGATGCCGAACCGCCGCTATCGGCTCTGGCACGATCGGGCCGTTTTCCATTTCCTGACCGAGCATGAGGACCGCGCTGCCTATGCGCGCATACTGCATCGCGCGCTCGATCCCGATGGTGTCGTCATCATCGCTACATTCGCTGAGGACGGCCCCGAGAAATGTTCCGGCCTTCCGGTTGCGCGCTATAGCCCGGAGTCGCTGGCCCGCACGCTGGAGGACCTGGTTCCCGGCGGATTTCACCCGATCGAATCCCGCCGCCATGTTCACGTGACGCCGAAGGGGAACCACCAGGCCTTTCAATTCAGCGTCTTGCGAAGGAAAGCCGAGTAGTCGCCGACGATATCGGTTTGGCGCCGGAATACGCCGCGCGCGCTGATTGTCACCCGCCGTGGCTTTCGCTAAGAGTCGCCTGTTCGGGTTTCAGGGAGGCCAAGCCTCCCGGATGAAAAGGGAACACGGTAGGGACGACCCAAAGGGGGCCTGATCCGTGACTGCCCACGCAACTGTGAGCGTGAGCCGCGCCCAATATGCCACTGGGGTTTCCCCGGGAAGGCGGGCGACGGTGACGAAGCGCGAGTCAGGAGACCTGCCCGGACAGACCTGAAACGGCGACGCATGGCGTCGCCAACTGCACGATGGGTGCAAGAAAGGAACTGTCATGCATATCGAACCCGGCGTCGTCGACGGCGCCAAGATCGTCCTCTCCTACGCAACTGCCGCGGCCGCCTTCGGGCTTGCAGGCAAGATGGCGCTCGACACGATCCGCAAGGATGGCGGTGTCGTGTCGCTCGCCGCGCGCTCCGTGATCACCACCGCGCTGGTCTTCAGCTTCTTCGAAGTGCTGCCGCATCACCCGGTCGGCGTCTCGGAGGTCCACCTGATCCTCGGCTCGACGCTGTTCCTGATCTTCGGCGGCGGTGCTGCGGCGCTCGGCCTGGCGCTCGGCCTGCTGATCCAGGGCATGTTCTTCGCGCCGTTCGACCTGCCGCAATACGGCATGAACGTCACGACACTGCTGGTGCCGCTCTATGCGATGGGCCTGCTCGCCGGCAAGATCATCCCGCAGAAGACCGCCTACAAGGACGTGAAGTATCTGCAGGCGCTGGCGCTCTCGACGTCCTATCAGGGCGGCATCGTCGTCTGGGTCGCCTTCTGGGCGCTTTACGGCCACGGCTTCGCCGCCTCGAACCTCGCGCAGGTCGCATCCTTCGGCGCCGCCTACATGACCGTCATCATCCTCGAGCCGCTGGTCGATCTCGCTGTGCTGGCGATCGCCAAGAACGCCTCGAAGCTGACCGACAACGGGCTGTTCCACGGCAGGCTGCATAACGCGGCCGCTTGATCCGTAAACAGATCGCTTCCAGACGCCCGCCGGCATAATAAACCGGCGCGCGTTTTTCATTCCTGCTGCGGCGCGTTCCCGGTCCTGACGAGGATGCGCTGGTAGAAGCGGCCGATCGCCAACAGCGACACGCCGAGCCCGATGAAGGAGAAGGCGCGCAGCGCGCCGGTGAGCGCGGTCATGTCGAGCAGGAAGACCTTGCAAACGGTCAGCGCGATGATCGCCGCCGAGGCCAGGCGCAGGGGCATCGACTTCAGGAACAGCCCGGCCAAAAGCAATGCCGCGCCGAGGATCAGCCAGACGGCCGAATAGGTCCAGAACTCCATGTCGGATGTGCCGTGCCACATGCCGATCCGGCTGCCCTGGAAGGCGTGGCGCGTCATCAGCGTGAAATACGAGAAGACGAGCAAGCCGGCCAGCAGCGCATAGGCAAGCGTATACCAGCGCGGGCGAGCCGGGCGCGCCATCAGCGCCATGACCCCGGCAAGCGCGCCGGTGACGAGATAGGCCGGCAGCAGCATGTTCACAATCGCGCCATCGCCGACTTCCGAGCCGGTCAGAAGCGGATTGTAAACCACGAGCAGGCCGATCGCGATCATCGCCGCGCTCAACCCGCCAGCGGCAAGGGACGCGATATCGTAGACGGTCGCCTTCGTGTAGCGGGCAACCCGCTGAAGCCCGATCGCGAAACCGAGCGCGGCGATCGTCTGCGCCGCCATGTCAGCGAGCCGGAACGGTCCGACGATTTGGCCGCCATGGATCCAGTGGCGCAATTCGAGCCCGACGAAGAAACCGAGCAGCGCGAGGCCGATCGCGGTGACTGCGGCACCGGTGCGTTCCGCGCCATTGCGGCGCAGGATTTCACCGGCGAGCAGGATCGCTCCAGCCGGCAGGCCGGCGATCACGACGAGCCTGTTTGCGAACGGTGTCGTGCCGATCACCTCGCCGGGGAACGGCACGCTCGCCCACAGACCAAGGGCGGCGAGCAGGCTGGCGGCTATCGCAAGGAACGGCAGGGCTCGCAACGACCGCGCCCGGTATACGCCGGCGATCCCCGCCGCGGTCAGGGCGAAACCGAACGGCATCCAGGTCTTTGACAGCGTGACGCCGAGCGCGAAGGAAACCAGCGCGACCGACGTCACCGCGAATGCGGCGGGGGCCGGCGCGGACCAATCGTCCGGGCGGGTACGCGTGAAGAGTTCCGTCAGCAGGACGAACAACAGCGCCAAAGCCAGCGCGGCGACGCCGAACAGCACTTTCGTTTCGAACGGGGCAATCCGGAGATAGGCAATGACGATTGTCAGGAAGGCAATGACGGACGCCGAGATCGCGAGGTTACCGGCCATGCGCGGCGCCGTTGCTGCGGCGCGGCGGGCGGCCCAAATGGCCAGTCCGCCGACGGGCACGGCCAGGAACCCCAGCGCCAGAAAATAGGAGGCGGCGTCGGCCGGCATGAAGGCCGCGCGGTAGTCGGCGGCGTCGAGCAGGCCGGGATGGCGCGCCAGCGGCAGGTCGATGGCGATGGCAGCCGCCACGACGATGAATGCCGCCGCGCCCGAGGCAAGCGAAAACGACGGCCAGACGCCCGCTGCCGCGACGTCGGAAAATCATAAGCGCTGGCGCTGTGCATCGCGAAGGAGAGCGCCACCAGCGCCAATGCGGTCACCGCAGGGCGGTCCGGCGGACGGTCGGCGAGCGGTACCGGACGTTCCGCCTTCTCCCAGCCGAAAGTCGCGATATGGATGATCGCGAGGCCCGCGAGCAGCACCCCGCCGGCAAAGCCCGCCATCGCTCCCTCGATCGCCGCCGTCATGAAAGCCCAGGCCGTGCTGCCGATGATCCCGCCCACCGCCAGCCATAGCCAGTCGCGGAGGCGCGAAACGGTCATGATTGCGGCGGTGACGACCAGCGTATGCCCGACAAGCGCGGGCGCATTCGGGGTGCTCGACGAGACGAGCAACGGCGCGCCATAGGCGCCGAGCATGCCGATTGCCGCAAGTTTCGGCCCGTGGATAGCCGATAGCATCAGGCTCGCAATGCCGATTGCCGTCAGGCCGACAAAGGCGACCGCCGGCCCGACGAAACCGTAGAGTGCATGGGCGGCGTAAAGCGTACCGAAGGCGGCGATCGAGCCCGCGCCGGTCAGAATGCCGGGAATGTCCGCGCTCTCGAAAGCCGGCAGTTTCAGCCTCATGTCGCGCCGGCGCAGCCATTCGCCGACCGCGAACAATGCCGCCGCGAACAGGGTTCCCGCCGCAATCCGGGCGCGCGGGCCAAGCAGTCCCGCCTCGATCGAGTAGCGCACCAGGAAAAGCGCGCCGAGCGAGATTGCGATGCCGCCGAGGATGACTGTCCAGTTCGCGCCGACCAGTTTTTCCAGATCCGCAGCGCTGCGCCGGCGGGCGGACACCTCTTGTGCCGTCGCCGGCAAAGGCGGCGGTGTTGCAGCAGATTGCATGGCGACGGGCTCCGCCCCGGGAACGCCGGCGCTTCCCGCCGGTTCTTCCTCCGGTTCCTCCGCCTTGCCGGAATCCTTGCCGAAATCCTTGCGGAAATTCGATCTTGGGGAGAGTTGCGTTTCCGCAATGGCGATACCGGCACCCTGAAGAGCGGTGCGCAGCGCGGCGATCTCGGCTTCCAGCCGCCGGCCGCGCCGGTCGATGCTAAACAGCCAAAGCGCAAGAACAACCGCGCCGATCAGAAGCAATGTGATCATGCCGCCCTCGTTTTTCCTCGCCCGGCACCTGTATGTCCCGAAAAGACTAACTGGTTCATTACACGGATCGTCATTTTGATTCAGCACCACCCGTATCAGGTGCTGCCTGCCTGGCGAACACACATGATGAAGTCGCATTGAGCCGGCCTTCAACAGAATTGTCTCGGACACATTTGCCTGCTTGGCGCTGATCGCGAAGGCGAATAAATTCTCGCGGTCGCAGAGGAGAATGCGGGATGAGCACGGCAACTGTTTCGAAAAGCGAACCGGGATTTCCCTGGCTGATCATCGCGAGCGGCTGCCTGATCGCGGCGCTGACCTTCGGACCGCGCTCGGCGATGGGGTTCTTCCAGCTGCCGATGCTGGCCGATACCGGCTGGTCGCGCGCCGATTTCGGCCTTGCGATGGCAATCCAGAACCTGATGTGGGGCCTCGGCCAGCCATTTTTCGGCGCATTGGCCGACAAGAAGGGCACGTGGCGCGTGCTGGCGCTTTCAGCGATCCTCTACGCCGCCGGCCTGTTCATGATGGCGACGCCGCAAAGCGTCTGGTACCTGCATATCGGCGGCGGATTGCTGGTTGGGCTCGGCATCGCGTCGGGCTCCTTCGGCATCGTCCTGGCGGCGTTCGCGCGCAATGTCACGGCGGAACAGCGTTCCTTCGCCTTCGGGCTCGGCACGGCCGCGGGCTCGGCCGGCATGTTCATTTTCGCGCCATTCAGCCAGATGCTGATCGACGCGCTCGGCTGGTCGGATTCGCTGCTGATCATGTCGGCGATGATGCTGATCGTGCCGATCCTCGCCATTCCGCTGCGCGGCAATTCCGATTCCGGGACGCAGAAGCACACGGATGTCGAGCAGTCCATCGGCGCGGCGCTGCGCGAGGCGTTCGGCCATCAGAGCTATCTGCTGCTGACCGCCGGCTTCTTCGTCTGCGGCTTCCAGGTGGCTTTCATCACCGCGCATTTCCCGGCCTATATCGGCGATATCGGCATCGACGCCAGCTATGCGGTGCTCGCGATCGCGCTGATCGGCTTCTTCAACATCATCGGCTCGCTCTCGTCGGGCGTGATCGGGCAGAAATATTCGAAGCCCGTCTTCCTCGCGCTGATCTATATCGGGCGCTCCATCGCCGTGACGGCGTTCCTGCTGCTGCCCCAGTCGGGGACCAGCGTGATCATCTTCTCCATCGTGATGGGGCTGTTGTGGCTGTCGACCGTGCCGCCGACCAATTCGCTGGTCGCGATCATGTTCGGCACGCGCTATCTCGGCATGCTCGGCGGCATCGTCTTCCTGTCGCACCAAGTCGGCTCGTTCCTCGGGGTGTGGATGGGCGGCTTCATGTATGACCAGTTCGGATCCTACGATTCCGTCTGGTGGCTCGGCGTGGCGCTCGGCCTGTTCGCTGCCATCGTGCATTGGCCGATCAAGGAACGGCCCGTCGTGCGCCCCGTTCTGGCCGCCGCGGAGTGATGGGCATGCGCCGCGCACTGTCCGCCCTCACCCGCCTTGTCGCTTTCACCTGCATTTTTGCTTTGGCCGGTCCGGCGCTTGCCGGTGAGGCTTTCACGATGAGCGAACCGCGCGCGGTTGCCAGCGCCGATGTCGATGTCGTCAACGAGATCGGCCGGACGCATGTGCTGGCCGATTTCCTGCCGGTCGCCGAGCCGGGCATCCTGTATTTCTGGGCGACGACGTGCGAGCCGTGCCGCGAGGAACTGCCGGCGTTCGACAGCTTTGCGAACGCATTGACGGAGCGCGGGCTCGGAACGCGGCTGGTGGTCGTCGCCGTGGAGCCCTCGCCGCGCGAAAAGATAGACGCGTTCCTGGAAGAGATCGGCCTTGCCGGTTTCGCGACGTTACAGGACACGGAGAACCGCTCAGGATCCGTTTTCGGCCTGTTCGGCATGCCGGCGACGCTGCTGATCGACGCCGAAGGACGCGTGGTCGGGCAGCATTCCGGCCCGCTGGACTGGAACGACGAGGCTGTGCGGGCGGAGCTCGCAGCGCATCTGGAAGGGTGAGCGGCCTTCCATTTTGAAGAAGGCCGGAGAACGCTCTCCGGCCTTTATTTTTCATGGCATTACAGCAAGCGGATCAGCCGACGAGAGCGTTGTTGTCGCGCTTTACCGTGACGATGGATGAACGCGGCAGGCTGCCCTCGCCGTCCGGGAACGGCTTGCCCGGGTGCTGGATTCCAACGAACATCGTGCGGCGATCCGTCGACCAGGTAAGGCCCGTTACTTCCGAGCCGTTCGGACCGGTCAGGAAGCGGCGGATCTCGCCGGTTGCCGGGTCGCCCGCGAGCATCTGGTTGTTGCCCATGCCGGCGAAGTCGCCCTCGTTGGAATCGTCGCCGTCGGTCTGGATCCAGATCAGGCCGGTGGTGTCGATCTGCATGCCGTCCGGCGAGTTGAACAGGTTGCCGGCATTGATGTTCGCCGTCCCCGCATAGGCGCCTTCCTTGTGCACGGTCGGATTGCCGGCCATGACGTAAAGATCCCAGTCGAAGGTCCCGGCGGCGTGGTTGCCGTCATGCGGACGCCAGCGGACGATCTGACCGTAGTCGTTGGTCTCGCGCGGGTTCGGAGCGTTGACCGCCATCGGATCGCCACCGGCATTGGCGCGGATGGACCCGTCGTCGTTCTTGACGCCGCGGCGGGAGTTGTTGGTCAGGCAGCAATAGGCCTCGATCGCGGTCGGGTTGACGGCGATCCACTCCGGACGGTCCATCGTCGTGGCGCCGACCGCGGATGCCGCGGTGCGGGTGAAGATGGCGATTCGGGCTGCGTCCATGCCGGTCGCTTCCGGGGTCAGGGCAACCCATTCGCCGGTCATGTCGTCATTGAACTTCGCCACGTAGAGCTGGCCTTCGGTCAGCAGGGTCGAGGTGTCGCCGCCCGGAACATAGATGTCGCGCGAAACCCACTTGTAAATGAACTCGCCACGCTCGTCGTCGCCCATATAGACGACGACCCGGCCGTCGGGCGCAACGACGGATTCGGCATTCTCGTGCTTGAAACGACCGAGTGCCGTGCGCTTGACCGGTGTCGACTCCGGGTCGGCGGGATCGATCTCGACGATATAGCCGGCACGGTGGGGCTCGTTCGGGTTCTTCGACACGTCGAAGCGCGCGTCAAAGGCGTGATAATTGTAGTCGAAGCCCTTTTCGTTGATGCCGTAACGCTTGTAGCCCCTGGCGACTTCCTCTTCCTCGGGCAGACCGGCCGTCGCGCCGAAATAGCCGTTGAAGTTTTCCTCGCAGGTCAGGTAGGTGCCCCACGGCGTGCGGCCGGAACCGCAATTGTTGAACGTGCCGAGCGAAGCAGTGCCGGACGGATCGGCCTCGGTCTTGAGAAGGTCGTGGCCGGCGGCCGGACCGTCGATCTTCATCGGCGTGTTGTGGGTAATGCGGCGGTTGAAGGGGCTGTCGACGACAACCGACCATCCGTCGGCGCCCTCGGTCAATTCCATCACCGTGACGCCCTGGAGGTTCTGCAGGCGCAGCACGTCGTCAGCCGAAGCGGGCGTGCCGTCCTGGGTGTGGGGCAGGTTGATGTCGTTGTTGGTGTACTCGCTGTTGACGACCAGAATCTCCTTGCCGCCGATGTTGAACAGCTCCATTCCGTCGGTGTTTTCGCCAAAGACGCGGTCGGAGCCCCCGGTGGGAACGCCGGTCGCCGGATCGAATGCCGGTGCGTCGGAGAAGAGCGGGTCGCCCCAACGGACCAGAACGTCCCATTTGTAGCCGGCGGGCACATGGATCGTGCCGTCGGTCTGCGGCGCGACCTGCTCGAAGGCAAAGCGCGAGGTCTGCTGCGCCAGCGCGGTCGTGGATCGCAACAGGCCCGTGCCCATGACGGCCGCAGCGGATCCGAAGGCAAGCGCGCCGCCGAGAAAGCCGCGGCGCGAAATCGCGCGCTCAACCACGCGGTCGAAGTCCTGCTCCGTTGCGCGGGGGAAATTCAGTTCATCCCATTCATCTGCGGACAGGTGGGCCGGCTTTGCGTTTTCCATGGAACACTCCCTTGTTGCGGAATAGCGAGCGTGCCGTAGCGCCGGAACATGACAGTGATTTTACGGCGCGGGAAAGATCGAGCAGGTTTCCGTGCCGAAGGCGAGCAAGCGGCCACGGCTGTCGGTCAGGCGGGCTTCCGAGACCCCGATCGTGCGCCCGCGGGTGACGATATTGGCTTCGCAGGTCACCTCGCCCATATCCGGCAGGACCGGGCGAAGAAGGTTGACCTTGAACTCGGTCGTCGTCAGGGCTTCGCCCTTCTTCAGCATGGTATGGACGACACAGGCGAGCGCGGAATCCATGATCGTCGCGGTCCAGCCGCCATGCACCGTCCCGCCCGGGTTCAGATAGTCCGCCTTGGGTACGCCCTTGAAGACCACCCTGCCCTCCTCGGCTTCCGTCAGGGCGAAGGACAGAACCTTCGAGATCGGCGGCGCGGGCAGATCGCCGGAGATGATCGCCCGCAGAACCTCCACCCCGGTCATCTCGTGATAGGCGGCGAGAGGAAGCGGGCCGAAACCGCCGAGTGCGACCACGCCAGGCATGATCTCGTTGTTCGATTCGCTCATAATATTTGCTCCCTGTCTTGCAGAAATGCCCGGCCGACCGCCGCGACAAAGCCGGCGCGCGCATCGGGCTCCTTGATGGCGCGCGGCTCATAGACGTGCCGGTGCAGGAAAAAACCCGTCAGTTCGAAGGCGCCCGCCATCTCGGCGGGCGTCGGCACGGCCGAGGGCTGGCCGCCGAGAAAGGCCGGCAGCGCCATGAGCTTGTCCTTCCAGGGATCGCCGGCAAGGCGGCTGACGGCGCGGCCGGTCTTCGGCGATACATAGATCAGGTCGTTGCGCTGGCCGGTTCCCGCGCAGGCGGAAAGATCGAGGCCGAAGCCCAGTTCCTCCAGCAGGCGCAGTTCGAAACGCACCATCAGCGGGCCGGCGATCTCCGGCTCGCAAAGATGCTCGATGACGACCTCCATGGCGCGGAAGAGTTCCAAATGCCGGTCGCGTTCGGGCAGCAGGCGCAGATGGCTGGCAAGAAGCTGGATGCCGTAGATGCCGGACGGCTCTTCCATCAGCCGGGCCGCGGCGAGCGCCAGCGGCTCGACCTGGAAGGTGCCGAGATGATCGGCCAGGCGCGCGCGCCAGGTCAGCTCGACCTCGTTTCCCGGTTGCAGAAGCGGCTGCTGCTTGCGCGAACGGCCGCCGCGCACGAGCCCCAGGTGACGGCCGCGCTGTTCGGTCATCACTTCCAGGATCAGGCTTGTCTCGCCATGCCTGCGTGTTCCGATGATGATACCGCGATCCCGCCATTCCATGGCGCGGAGATTGCGTCAGTCGGCGGAAAAGTCCAGCCCCATCTCGCGATAACGCTCGGGATCGTTGCCCCAGTTCTCGCGCACCTTGACGAAGAGGAAGAGGTGCACGGGCTGTTCGAGGATCTCGGCGATCTCCTTGCGGGCGGCCTGGCCGATGGCCTTGATCGCCTCTCCCTTGCGGCCGAGCACGATCTTCTTCTGGCTGTCTCGCTCGACATAGATCACCTGCTGGATCTTCACCGAGCCGTCCTTCTTCTCTTCCCAGCTCTCGGTCTCGACGGTCGAGGAATAGGGAAGCTCCTGATGCAGGCGCAGATAGAGTTTCTCGCGGGTGATCTCGGCCGCGAGCTGGCGCATCGGCAGGTCGGAAATCTGATCCTCGGGATAATACCAAGGGCCTTCCGGGACCGTCTCGGCCAGTTTCTTGAGGAGATCCTTGCAGCCGTACCCTTCCGACGCGGAAATCATGAAAGTCTCGGCGAAGTCGGCGCGCTCGTTGATTTCCTTGGCCAGTTCGAGAAGCCGGGGCGGCTCGACAGTGTCGATCTTATTGAGCACCAGATATTTCGTCTGACGGATATCCGGCAGTACCTCGAGGATGCGTTCCTCGTCCTCGCGGACGCCCTTACGCGCATCGACAAGCACGAGGACGATGTCGGCGTCGCGGGCACCGGACCAGGCCGACGTCACCATGGCGCGGTCGAGGCGGCGCTTCGGTGCGAAGACGCCCGGCGCGTCCATGAAGACAAGCTGGGTGCGATCGACGGTTGCGATGCCGCGCACCAGCGCGCGCGTCGTCTGCACCTTGTGGGTGACGATCGAGACCTTGGCGCCGACCAGCTGGTTGACCAGGGTCGACTTGCCGGCATTCGGCGCGCCGATCAGCGCGATAAAACCCGAGCGGGTCGGGGTTTCCGGGGTATCAGTCATCGTCACGCACCTTTTCGCGCACCAGCATGCGGGACGCAGCCGCCTGTTCGGCGATTCGTTTGGAACGGCCCTCGGCCTTTTCCGGTTTCATTGTCCCGACCGTGACCGACACCGTGAAGACGGGATCGTGGTCCGGGCCGGTGCGCGCGACGACCTTGTAGGCGGGCGTCACGCCATGGGCCTGATGGGCCCATTCCTGCAATTCGGTCTTGGCGTCGCGGCGGGCGGCTTCCGCATTGGCGGCGCGCTCGGCCCAATAGCGGCGGATGAAGGGACGCACCGCCTCCAGCCCGCCTTCGAGATAGATCGTCGCGATCAGCGATTCGACGACGTCGGCGCGCAAATTCTTGCGATGGCTGTCGCGCAGCTGGCGTACGTCGGAGCCGGTGCGGATGAAATCGTTCAGCGACAATTCGTCGGCGACCTCGGCGAGCGTGTCGGCATTGACGAGCTGGTTCAGGCGGACGGAGAGTTCGCCCTCGTCGGCAGCCTGGAACTGCGCGAACAGCATTTCGGCGACGCACAGGCCAAGCACACGGTCGCCGAGAAATTCCAGCCGCTCGTAATCCCGCCCTCCCCGACCGCGGGCGCTGGCATGGGTCAGCGCCCGGTCGAGGCGTTCGGCATCCTCGAATCGATGGCCGGTAATGTCTTCCAGCCGCCGCAACATGTCCGGTGAAATGCGGGGGCCGGTGTGCGCCTTCGTCATCCCTCTGCGGAGCTGAAGAAGCGGCCGAGACGCAGCTCGGACGGCCAGCGCCAGATCTCAAGCGGCGACGCGCCGCCGGAAATCGAGAAGAAGATGATGTTGGCGCGGCCGACGAAATTCTCCAGCGGCACGTAGCCGACGCCGAAACGGCTATCATTGGAGTTGTCGCGGTTGTCGCCCATCATGAAGTAATCGCCTTCCGGCACGACGAATTCGCGGGTGTTGTCGGCGGTGGAGTTCGGCGTGAGGTCGAGCGTTTGGTAGGTTACGCCGTTCGGCAGCGTTTCCGTGTAGACGTCGACCGGGCCGAATTTCTCGGTGATGTCCGGATTATCGATTTGGCCCGTGAGTTCGCGCTTGACCGGCTCGTCATTGATGAAGAGCTGGCCGTCGCGCATCTGGATGCGGTCGCCCGGCAGGCCGATCACGCGTTTGATGTAGTCGACGCCGGAAACCGGATGCTTGAAGACGGCGACGTCGCCGCGCTCGGGTTTTCCTTCCCAGATGCGGCCGGAGAAGATTTTCGGCGCAAACGGCAGGGATGCGTAGGAATAGCCATAGGAGAATTTGGAAACGAACAGATAGTCGCCTTCCAGCAGCGTGGGGCGCATGGAGCCCGAGGGGATCGAGAAAGGCTGGAAGAGGAGCGTGCGGATAACGAGCGCGAGGATCAGGGCCTGGATGATGACCGAGATGATCTCGCCCAGTGAACTTTGCTTGGTTTCGGTCTTCTCAGCCACGAAATTTCGTCCCGTATCTATGATTTGCGCCATCCCGACGCGACCGGTCTTAGCCTTTCGGCGGAAAGGCCGCAATTGCCGATTCCGGCGATTAACCGCCGGTCCCTTCGGGCAGTGCTTCGATGATGACGAATGCCTGTGCGAGCGGCATGTCGTCGGTGATCGTGAGATGGATGACCGGCTTGTGGCCGGCCGGCATCATTTCCTGGAGCCGCTCTGCCGCGCCGCCGGTCAGATGCATAGTCGGCTTGCCGCCCGGCAGATTGACGACGCCCATGTCGCGCCAGAACACGCCCTTCGACATGCCGGTGCCGAGCGCCTTGGCGCAGGCTTCCTTGGCGGCAAAGCGCTTGGCGTAGGAGGCGGCGCGCAGGCGGCGACGGTCGGATTTCGCCTGTTCGATTTCGGTGAAGACACGCTGGACAAACCTGTCCCCGAACCGTTCCAGCGACTTTTCGACACGACGAATGTCGATGAGATCGCTGCCAAGGCCGATGATCACGCCTCGACCTCCGGATTTTCGGCGATAGGCTGGCGCGATTCGAAATGGCTGCGGCGGCGATGCTGGAAAGCGGACACCGCGGCGCGAGTGAGGACATAGAGGATACCGCCGCAGACGAGACCGAGCGGCACGCCGCCGACCAGCATCGGCTTCAGGATCGGATCCCAGATATCGAGGATGGCGCCGTGGTGGAACATCGAGCCGAGCTTGATCTGCGTGTGATCCCCCTCGGTCATGCCGAGGATCGCCGAACCGGTGCCATGGGTCGCCGCCCAGATTGCCGGGAAGGTCAGCGGATTGCCGACGGCGGTGCCGATCGCTGCCGCGATCATGTTGCCGGCCAGAAGCCAGGCGAGCAC
>Ga0209475_10003812_pt1 | contig 13490 bp, 11 predicted proteins | sample tdDd471_FD_187128 | JGI IMG/M metagenome (GOLD analysis project Ga0209475, IMG submission 187128) | Marine sediment microbial communities from the Atlantic coast under amendment with organic carbon and nitrate - tdDd47.1 (SPAdes)... | ecosystem: Environmental > Aquatic > Marine > Coastal >... | reverse complement strand
CCGCGAAACCCCTTGGCCAGCGCCTGCATCGCAAAGGCGGTGACCCGGTCGGCGGGCGAACGGCCGGCGGCAACCGCCTGTTGCGCGCCGTGCTTGTCGCCCTCGCGCCACTGGCCGAACGCCTCGCCGCGTCGCGCGGCACCGCCCCGCACCGGCCAGAGCTGGATCACCTTGACCGCGATCAGCGTCAGCGAGAACAGCGACAGCATCGCCAGCAGGGCGATGATCGGCCCGCCCGTCCCCAGGCTTTCCCATGCGATCGGCACGGCTATTTCACCAGCGCCGCTGGGGTCTTGCTGGCCAGGTCGAGGATCTCGAAACAGTCCATCTCATCCTCGTTCTGGGGGCGGCAGGCGGTCATCTCGTGCAGCAGGATCTCGGAGATGTCGGCGCAGGCGATCTGCGGGATCTCGAACAGCTTCAGCGTGGTGCGCGCCACCGGCAGCGGGGCGGCGTCGATCGACAGCAGCCGGTCGATCACGCCGCTTCCGTCAAGGATCGCCAGCGACATCTCGAACTCCTCGAAGCTCTTGCCGGTTTCGTTGCGGAACAGGAAAAAGGCGCGGCAGCCGCCGCCCTCGATCTCCTCGGCCTTGTTCAGCTCCACGGTCAGCCGGCCGGTTTCGGCCCGGGCGGGCAGCGCCGCGGTCAGGGCCAGCATCAGGCCGGTGACGAGGGAAATGCGCGGTATCATCTGTGTCCTCCCAGAGAGTTTGGCGGTTCAGCGTTCCAGCGCGGTGCTGACCTCTTGCAGGGCGGTCAGCGCGCCGGATCGGATGTTGGTTCGGGCAAAGCCGCTGTGGTCCACCGCCTTGAAAAACTCGGTGTCCAGCAAGCCGCGATAATCGGCGATGATCCCGCGCGCCGCCCGTTTCAGCCCGTCGCGCCGGTCGCCGTCGGGGGTCTCGACAAGCTGTTCCAGCGTGTCCTCCAGCGTGGTGTCGATGTCGTCGAGATAGTCGAACAGCACGCCGGAGCGCGACGGCACGTCCTCCATCCCCTCGACGCCCGAGGTGGCCGCATCGATCGCCTTTTTCAGCGTTTCCAAATCGCTGCGCAGGGTTTGGCGCGTCTTGATCCAGTTCAGCCGCGAGCGGGTGTAATCGGCGACATTCTCCGGGGCGGCCTCGCGCGCCTCTGCCGCGGCGGCGGTGGTCTCGGCACTCGCGGCGGCCTTGATCAGCGCCGCCACCCGGGTGGCGGCCGCCAGCGCCTTGTCGTAGTTCCCCGCGCCGGCCTGTTCCTGCGCATAGCCGAAGAAACGGTTGATCGCGGCCAGATCGCCGCGTTTCTCGGCGATCAGCCTGTCGATGGCCGGTTGCAAGCGGGCCTCGGCCATTTGCCATTTCGCCTGTTGCGGATCGTCGGGTGCTACGGCGGCCTCCGGCGTCGTGTCCACCGGTGGCGCGCTGCGGATCTTGTTCACCGCCGCCTCGATCCGTCCCAACAGATCGTCGGCCCCGGCCAGATCGCCGGCCTTGAGCCGCTTGGCCGCGCTTGTCAGCGCCGTGGTCAGCTTGCCGCCGGCGGGTTCCGGCAGATCGGCGATCACCCCCTTGAGGGCGCCGGCCCGGGCCACCAGCCGGCGCATGTCGTCGGCGCCCCCGGTCGCGGCGGCTGGTTCAGGGGCGGGTTCAGGGGCGGGGGTCCCCCCTCCCGTCCCGGCGCCCAATCGCTGTGCGGCCTTTTCCAGCGCCGCCACCGTGCGCTCTGCGCCCGCCATGTCACCCGATTTGATCAGCGCCACTGCCTGCGCGGCGGCCTTCTTCAGCTTGCCGGCAACAGCCGCAGGGGCCGAGGTGACCGCAGGTTGCAGTGCCTTCAGCCGGGATGCGAGCTCTGCCGCGGAGGGGCCTGCCGGCGGCGCCTCTTCCCTTGTATCCGCCGCGGGATCTGACGCCCGAGGCTCCGTTGTTGTCTCTGCCGCTTGCGGCGCTGAGGCGGCCTCCTCTTCGGTCGCCTCCTTGGCGGCGGCGGCATCGCCCTCCCCGGCCGCCTCATCCGCCTCGTCCTCTTCCCAGGCGGGATCGTCCGGCAGATCCTCGATGTCGCTTTCCAACACATTGCCGCTGGCGTCCATCACCAGGATATTGACCTGCACCTTTTGCGACTTGAGATACTTCTTCAGCACCTTGGCCAGCGCCGGAACGACCTTTTCGCAGGTGAGTTCCATGGTCTTCCCCTTCACCTCGAAGGTTCCGAAGGCGACCCTGGATCCCGCACCCTCTTTCTTGGCGACCTTCGCGATGACGTCGGGCTTTTTGCGCCGGTCGATCAGGATGGTGTGGTCGTTCTTCTGCCCCGGGCAAAAGGCGAAGGACAGCCGCTTCTTCTTGCCCAGCTTGACCAGTTTCTTGAGCTCGTCGCCCTCGACCTTCTGATCCGCCATGGCCCCGGCTCCCCCCCGAAATCGAAACGAAATACAATTGACTTTGAGGAAACGATAAGGCTGACTTATGGTCAAGATATTGTTTTCTGACGTTAAGCGAAACGACGGGCACGCCGCAATTCAGCGCGGTGGCAAAACAAGAACCCGCGTGATCGCATCGAACCGACTGGGGAGGTTCTGAATGGATCTGGCTGTTCTTCTACAGTCAAAGAGTGACGATTCGCCCAGCGGGGAGAATCTGGAATACGATCCGGTCTTCACCGAGATGGAGCTTGCCGCCCAGCCCGGCGAAGAGGTTCAGGTCGGCGAAGAGATCCACGCCGCCGAGGATCCCGAGTATGCCGAGGTCCGCGAAAAGGCGCTCCAGGTACTGGAGCGCAGCCACGATCTGCGCGCCGCGGTTTTCCTGGCCGACGCGGTGCTGCATGGCGACGACGGGCTGACCGGCTTTGCCGATGTGACCGGCTATATTCGCGGCTGCCTCGAGGAGTTCTGGGACAGTTGCCACCCCGAACTGGACGAGGATGACGGCGATCCCACCATGCGGATCAACGCGGTGCAGGATCTGTGCGGCCAGCCCGGCGGCATGGGCGGGCCTTCGCCCGCCTACCGCTCGCTGCGGCGGGTGGCGCTGACCGACAGCCGCGGCTTCGGCCGGTTCTCCCTGCGCGACATCGAGGTCGCCGAGGGGCAGGTGACGGCGCCGTCCGACATGGACACCATCCCCGACACCGCCGGCATATCGGCGGCGTTCCAGGACACCGACGATGCTGTTCTCGAGGGATTGCTGGACGCCGCCAAACGCGCCGAGGAGAACGTGCGCGCCATATCGGATGTCTTTTCCGAACGCACGCCGGGGCAGGGCCCCGAGCTTGATCCGCTGATCAAGCTGACGCGCCAGATCGTCAAGCGGCTGTCGGACTATGTCGGCGACGAGGGCAGCGCGGATGAGGGTGAAGCCGGCGAGGCGGCGGATGGGCCTTCGGACGGGCCGGCTGCGGGCGGCGGCAGGCCGATGGGGGGCATCAACTCCCCCTCCGACGTGTCCAATGCGCTGGACCGCATCATCGCCTATTACCGGCGCGCCGAACCCTCCAGCCCGTTGCCGCTGCTCCTGGAGCGGGCCAAGCGGCTGGTGAACGCGGATTTTCTCACGATCATGCAGGACATGGCGCCGGGCGGTATCGACAACGTGCATCTGATCGGCGGGATCGAAGACGAAGACTGAGCGCCGCCTCGCCCCGGCCAGGGGAAAGGTGCGGAACGAACGGGACAATTCAGGGATTAAGGAGCACTAGATGGCAGACAGCTCACAAAAGTTCATAGCACGCAACCGCGCGCCACGGGTGCAGATCGAATACGACGTCGAGCTTTACGGCGCCCAGAAGAAGGTTCAGCTTCCCTTTGTCATGGGGGTGATGAGCGACCTGGCGGGCAAGTCCGAGGTGGCGCAGCCCGCCGTTGCGGACCGCAAGTTCCTCGAGATCGACGTCGACAACTTCGACGACCGGATGAAGTCGATGGCCCCCCGCGTGGCCTATACCGTGCCGAACACGCTGACCGGAGAGGGCAACCTCGCCGTCGACATCACCTTCGAGAGCATGGACGATTTCTCGCCCGCCGCGATCGCCCGCAAGGTCGAACCGCTGCGCGAACTGCTCGAGGCGCGCACCCAGTTGTCGAACCTGATGACTTACATGGACGGCAAGACCGGCGCCGAGGACCTGATCGGCAAGATCATCCAGGACCCGGCGCTGCTCAAGACTCTGGCCGCCCAGCCCGCCCCGAAATCCGACAGCGCTGACGAAGCAGAAGAATAGGAGCATCCGATGGCCGAAGAACAAGTCCAGACGGAAGCCGGTGGTGAGGCGACAGCATTCGGATCGTCCGAATTCGCCAACCTGCTGCAAAAGGAATTCCGCCCGAAATCCGACCAGGCCAAGACGGCGGTGGAATCCGCGGTCAAGACCCTGGCCGAACAGGCCCTTGCCAATACCAACCTGATCTCGGACGACGCCCTGAAATCGATCGAGAGCATCGTCGCCGAGATCGACAAGAAGCTGACCGAACAGGTCAACCACGTGCTGCACCACGAAGAGTTCCAGCAGATGGAAAGCGCGTGGCGCGGGCTGCACTATCTCGTCAACAACACCGAGACCGACGAGCAGCTCAAGATCCGGGTCATGAACATCTCCAAGAAGGACATGCACAAGACCCTGCGCAAGTTCAAAGGCACCGCCTGGGACCAGTCGCCGATCTTCAAGAAACTCTACGAGGAGGAGTTCGGCCAGTTCGGTGGTGAGCCCTATGGTTCGCTGGTGGCCGATTATCATTTCGACCATTCGCCGCCCGACATCGAGCTTCTGGGCGAGATGTCAAAGATCGCCGCGGCGGCCCATGCGCCGCTGATCACCGGGGCGAAACCGTCGCTGTTCCAGATGGACAGCTGGTCGGAGCTGGCCAATCCGCGCGATCTGACCAAGATCTTCCAGACACCGGAATACGCCGCCTGGCGCAGCCTGCGCGAAAGCGAGGATTCCAAATACGTGGGCCTTGCGATGCCGCGTTTCCTCGGACGGCTGCCCTATGGCTCCAAGACCGACCCGGTCGAGGAATTCGCCTTCGAGGAGGATACCGAGGGCGCTGACAGCAACAAGTACGGCTGGGTCAACGCCGCCTACGGCATGGCGACCAACATCACCCGGTCGTTCAAGACCTACGGCTGGTGCTCGCGCATCCGCGGCGTGGAATCCGGCGGTGCGCTGACCGAACTGCCCAGCCATACCTTCCCCACCGACGACGGCGGCGTGGATCAGAAGTGCCCGACCGAGATCGCGATCTCCGACCGGCGCGAGGCGGAACTGGCCAAGAACGGCATGATGCCGCTGATCCACCGCAAGAACTCCGACGTCGCCGCCTTCATCGGGGCGCAGTCGCTGCACAAGCCGGCGGAATACGACGATCCCGACGCCACCGCCAACGCCAACCTCGGCGCGCGGCTGCCCTATCTCTTCGCCACCTGCCGCTTTGCCCATTACCTCAAGTGCATGGTCCGCGACAAAGTCGGCTCCTTCAAGAGCCGGCAGGACATGGAGGGTTGGCTGCAGGACTGGATCAACCAGTACGTCGACTTCAACGCCGAAATCTCGTCCGAGAACGAAAAGGCGCGCAAGCCGCTGGCGGCAGCCGAGGTCGTGGTCGAGGAGGTCGAGGGCAACCCGGGCTACTACAGTTCGAAGTTCTTCCTGCGACCGCACTATCAGCTCGAAGGATTGTCGGTGTCGCTCCGGCTGGTGTCCAAACTGCCATCTGAAAAGGGCGCCTGACCGGGATCATTCCCCGGCCGGGTGCAAGGAATTTCAACCCGCCAACTAACTTTATAATGAAAGGATAAGACAATGGCTGCCAATATGTTCGTCCAGATCTCCGACATCACCGGGGATGCCACCGAGGATGTGCACAAGAAGTGGATCGTGATCCAGTCCGCCAGCTGGAACGTCGAGCGCGCGGTCGAAATGACCGATCTCGGCTCGACCCAGCGGGGACATGCAAACTCGAACTTCGGCAAGATCGAGGTGACCTCGCAGATGGGCAAGGCGTCCAACGATATCGCTCTGTCGGTTGCCAACGGCACCGTGCGCCCCGAGATCATCATGCATTGGTGCCGGTCGGGCGACAGCGCCTCCTCCGGCCTGCTGGTCTACTCGATCTGGAAGATGAAGCATGTCGTGATCGACAGCTACGCGATCTCGGCCAGCGAGGACGGAATCCCGGAGGAAACCTGGTCAATGGCCTATGTCGCGCTCGAGCACGAGTACAAGTCGACCGACCAGAAAACCGGCAAGCTCAGCACCGAGAACACCTTCAAGTGGAACGTGCAGACCGGCAAGGTCGAGTGATCCTGCGGCCTGCGTCCCGGGCCATTGGCGGTCCGAGACCCAGGCCGCCCATTGATACCGCCTCAGCGGAGCACGCCAGATGACACCCGAAGAGCACCTCAAGACGGGGGACCTCGACCTTGCCCTGACGGCATTGCAGGACAAGATTCGCGCCGACCCCGCCGACGCCAGGCTCCGGGTCTTCTTGTTCCAGCTTTTGTGCGTGATGGGCGACTGGAACCGTGCGATCAAGCAGCTCAAGCTCAGCGCCGAGCTTGACGAGGGCGCCACGATGATGGCCCAGACCTACCGCGAGGCGATCATCTGCGAGGTCTATCGCGACAAGGTCTTTGCCGGCGAGAAGGAGCCGATGATCTTCGGCGAGCCGCAGGAATGGCTGGCCCTGCTGATCGAGGCGCAGAAAACCCTGGCCCGGGGCCGCCCGGAAGAGGCCGCCGCGCTGCGCGCGCGTGCCTTCGACGCGGCCCCGGCGGCCTCCGGCACCCTCAACGGCGAACCGTTCGACTGGGTCGCCGATGCCGACATGCGGCTTGGCCCGGTGCTGGAGATCATCATCAACGGGCGCTACTTCTGGCTGCCCTTCGCGGCGATTGCGGAACTGGAGATCGACGAGCCCGGCGATCTGCGCGATGCGGTCTGGACCGCCGGCACGCTGCGGCTGGCCAATGGCGGTGAACTGGCTGTTCTGATCCCGACCCGCTATCCCGGCACCACCGCAAGCGGCGACAGCGCGGCGATGCTGGCGCGGGCGACAAGCTGGGCCGACGCCGGCGCCGAGACCTATGTCGGCACCGGCCAGCGCCTGCTGGCGACTGACCGGTCCGATATCGCGCTGCTGGATCTGCGCAGCCTGGTCATGGACGGCGCCGGGGGCGCGCCCGGCGATGGCTGACAAGACCCTCTCCGACCGTCTGCAACCCTCGCTGCTCGATCGGCTGACCGACCATGATCCAGGCAACCCGAAAGAGGGGCGCGACGCCCGGGTGATCGACCTTGTGCGCCTGCGCGAGATCATCCAGCGCGACCTGTCCTGGCTGCTCAACACCAACAACATCGCCAACATGATCGACACCGAGGCGCATCCGCATGTCGCCCGTTCGGTGGTGAACTACGGGCTGCAGGAAATCTCGGGCGAGTATTCGACCGAAGAGCGCGCCGAACTCATCCGCCGGTCGATCGAGACCGCGATCTCGGTGTTCGAGCCGAGGATCATCTCCGGCTCGGTCGACGTCCGCATCAGCCCAGACGACCGCGGCGGAGAGATGACCGTCGCGCTCGACATCCGCGCCGACATGTGGGCGCAGCCGCTGCCGCTGGAGCTGTTCCTGCGCAGCCAGGTCGATCTCACCACCGGCGAGGTCGAAGTGGAGCGGAGCGCGTAATGGACACAAGGCTCACCAAACACTACGAGAACGAGCTGATGTACCTGCGCGACATGGGCGCGGAGTTTGCCGCCGCCTATCCCAAGATCGCATCGCGGCTGGGCATGGAGGGGATCGAGGTGCTCGACCCCTATGTCGAGCGGCTGCTCGAAGGGACCGCCTTTCTCTCGGCGCGGGTTCAGCTCGAGCTGGAGCTGCAATACCCCAATTTCACCTCCAACCTGCTGGAAATCGTTTATCCGCATTACCTCGCGCCGGCGCCCTCGATGATGATCGCGGCCTTCGAGCCCGACATCGCCAACGCCGCGCTCAAGGACGGCTACCTTCTGCCGCGCAGCACCGTGCTGCGCAGCCGCCTGATGGAGGGGGAGCAGACCCCCTGCGAATACCGCACCGCCGCAGATCTGACCATCTGGCCGATCGAGATCGCCGAGGCCGAGTATATCCACGGCCGCGGCGACCTGGTCGCCGCCGGCGTCGCCGGGCAGAGCAAGGCGCGCGCCGCCATCCGCCTGCGCCTGCGCCGCCGCGACGGCGAGCCGATCCGGGAACTGGGGATGGACAACCTGGTGCTCTATCTCGACGGCGCCGCGGGCAATTCCTGGCAGCTGCTGGAGACGCTCTGCACCCAGGCAGAGGGGCTCACCGGGCGGTCCACCGACCGCCGCGCCGACTGGACCCTGCCCTTGCCCGATGGCCAGGTGGTGCAACGCGGGTTCGAGCCGCAAGAGGCGCTGCTGCCGATCCCGCGCCGGGTGTTCGAGGGCTATCGCCTGCTGCAGGAATATTTCGCCATGCCCGAGCGGTTCCTGTTCACCGACCTTCAGGGGCTGCGCCCGGCGCTGAAACGCGCCGCCGGGGCGGACGTGGACATCTACATCCTGCTGCGCGAGGGGCATCGCGACCTGGCCCCGATGATCGTGCCCGAGGCATTTACCCTGAACGCGGTTCCGGCGGTCAACCTCTTTCCCAAGCGCTGCGACCGGGTGCTGCTCTCCGGGCATGATACCGAGCATCACATCGTTCCCAACCGCACCGCCGGGCTGGATTACGAGATCTACGCGCTGCAAAACGTGACCGGCATCAGCGGCGAGGGCGAAGAGGACGTGACCTTCCGCCCGTTCTATTCCGCCACCGATTTTACCGCCGCCGGTGAATCCCACCCGGCCTATTACACCCTGCGCCGCCGCATGCGTCAGCGCAGCGAGAAAGAGCGGCTGCGCGGCGTGCGCACCTCCTACCTGGGGTCCGAGGTCTATGTCTCGCTGGTCGATCGGGCGCAGGCGCCCTATCCGGCCGACCTGGACCAGCTTGCGGTTCAGGCGCTCTGCACCAACCGCGACCTGCCGCTGCTGCTGTCGACCGGCGACTCCGACGTGTTCCAGCTGCCCGAGGGCGGCCCGGTGAAGTCGATCCGCCTGCCGGTCTCGCCGACCCGGCCGCATCCGACCCTGGCCCAGGGCGACACAGCCTGGCGGCTGATCAGCCATCTCAGCCTGAACTACGCCTCGATCACCGATGCCGGACAGGGCAGCGCGGCCGAGGCGCTGCGCGAGCTTGTCGGCCTTTACGCGCCGCTGGGAAACCGGGTCACCGAGAAACAGCTCGAAGGCATCAATTCGGTCACCAGCCGCCCGATCGTGCGCCGGGTCAGCGACGAGGTGCTTTCGACGGCGGTGCGCGGGCTCGAGATCACCATCAATTTTGACGAGAGCTTTTTCGAGGGGTCGAGCATCTACGCCCTCGGCGCGGTGCTGGAGCGGTTCTTTCGCCGCTACGCCACGCTCAACAGTTTCACGGAAACCGTCCTGACCACACAGAAACGCGGGGAAATTGCCAGATGGCGACCGGAAAAGGGCCTGGGCCGGATCATCTGAGCCACTTTGAAAGGCTGACGGCTGAGCCTGAAAAACATCACGTTTTTCAGGCCCTTCGTGTGATCGAGGCGGCCTTTCCCGAGGCCCCCCGCCTGGGCGAAAGCCGCCGCCCCCGCCAGGACAGGGTGCGGCTGGGCCAGCGGCCCGAGCTGTCGTTTCCGACCTCGACCATCGCCGAGTTCACACCGCCGAAGGGGGACCAGCCGGGGCGGCTGACCAACCGGTTCTTCGGTCTGTTCGGGCCGCAGGGCCCGCTGCCGCTGCATATTACCGAATATGTCCGCGACCGGCTGCGCAATCACCGCGATCCCACCTTCGTCGCCTTTGCCGACATGCTCACCCATCGGCTGATGGGGCTGCTCTACCGCGCATGGACGGCGGGACAGCCGGCCGCCAGTTTCGACCGTGGCGACGACCCGATGTCGCGCAAGGTGGCGGCGCTGGCGGGGTATCACGCCGACCACCTGCACGACCGCGACGCGCTGCCGGATCTGGCCAAGTTGCATTTCGCCGGCCTGCTGGCGCAGGGGCCCAAGAACGCGGCGGGGCTGGAATCCATGCTCGCCGCCTTTTTCGAGGTGCCGGTGAAGGTGCAGCAATTCGTCGGCTCCTGGCTGGAGCTGGAGCCGGACGACCGCTGGCAGTTGGGCGCCGCCGCCGGGCTGGGCCGCTCCACCAGCATCGGTGACCGGGTCTGGAGCCGGGCGGCCAAGTTCCGCCTGCGGATCGGCCCGCTGAAGATCAAGGACTACGAGCGGCTGCTGCCCGGCGGCGCCGCGCAGGAACGGTTGAGGGCGCTGGTGCGCACCTATGCCGGCGACGCGCTGGACTGGGACATCAACATGATCCTCGCCGGCGACGAGGTGCCGCGCGCCAGCCTCGGCGGCTCCACCCGGCTGGGTCACACCAGCTGGATCGGCAGCCGCCGCGATTTCGACACCGACCGCCCCGACGCCGAGGATCTGTTCCTCTATCCCGGCGCCGGGCCGGAACACAGGCCGCTCTGACGGTCGCGAACGACAGGGAAGGATTTGCGATGACCGAGATCAGCCGCGTTGCACTGTTCGGAAAGCTGAACAGGCAGGGATACCAGGCCGTCGAGAGCGCGACGGTGTTCTGCAAGATGCGGGGCAACCCCTATGTCGAGGTGGTGCACTGGATGCACCAGATCCTCAACGGGCAGGACAGCGACCTGCACCGCATAATCCGGCACTACGACCTTGATCCGGGCAAGATCGCGACGGAGCTGACCCGCGCGCTCGACGCGCTGCCGCGCGGTGCCTCGACCATCTCGGACCTTTCAGATCACCTGATGGACGCGATGGAACGTGGCTGGGTCTGGGGTTCGCTGCTCTATTCCTCCTCCCAGGTGCGCACCGGGCATCTGCTGCTGGGCATGCTGAAGACACCCAGCCTGCGCAACATCCTCTCGTCCATGTCGCCGGAACTGGCCAAGATTGGGGCCGACGATCTGGCCGACAATTACGCCGCCGCGACCGACGGCTCTCCGGAAGAGGGGCAGCGGCCGCAGGACGGGTCCGTCACCGGCGGCGGCGCCGAGCCGGGCGAAGCCTCTTCCGCCCGCGCCCCGGCGCAGATGGGCCAGGGCGAGGCGTTGGAGCAGTTCTGCACCGACCTCACCGAACAGGCCCGCATCGGCGAGATCGACCCGATCGTCGGCCGCGACGAGGAGATTCGCCAGATCGTCGACATCCTGATGCGGCGGCGCCAGAACAACCCGATCCTCACCGGCGAGGCCGGGGTCGGCAAGACGGCGGTGGTCGAGGGGTTCGCCCTGCGCATCGCCCGCGGCGACGTGCCCCCGGCGCTCAAGGACGTGCGCCTGCTGATGCTCGACGTGGGCCTGCTCCAGGCCGGCGCCAGCATGAAGGGCGAGTTCGAGAACCGCCTGAAACAGGTGATCGAAGAGGTGCAGTCCAGCCCGACGCCCATCGTCATGTTCGTGGACGAGACCCATACGCTGGTCGGCGCGGGTGGTGCTGCCGGCACCGGCGACGCGGCCAACCTGCTGAAACCGGCGCTGGCGCGCGGCACCCTGCGCACCATCGGCGCCACCACCTGGGCCGAGTACAAGAAATACATCGAAAAAGATCCCGCGCTGACCCGCCGGTTCCAGGTGGTGCAGGTGGAGGAACCGGGCATCCCCAAGGCGATCCTGATGATGCGCGGCATCGCCTCGATGCTGGAAAAGCACCACCGGGTGCAGATCCTCGACGAGGGGATCGAGGCCGCCGTCACCCTCTCGGCGCGCTACATCCCGGCCCGGCAACTGCCCGACAAATCGGTCAGCCTGCTCGATACCGCCTGCGCCCGCGTCGCGGTCAGCCAGCACGCGGTCCCGGCCGAGGTGGACGACAGCCGCCGGCGGATCGAGGCGCTGACAACCGAGCTGGAGATCATCGGCCGCGACGAGACCGCCGGCTATGACGTGGCTGACCGGCGCGAGGCGGTGAGTGCCGCGAAAGACTCCGAGGAGGGCCGTCTGGCCACGCTCACCGAACGCTGGGACGCCGAGAAATCGGTGGTCGAATCCATCCTCGACCTGCGCGCCCGCCTTCGCGAGGGCGGTGCCCCGGTCGAGGGCGAGGAGGCCACCAGCGAAGAGGCCGCCGCCGCCAGCCCGCTCAGCGCCGAAGAGCGCGCTTCGCTGCTGGAGGAGTTGAAGGCGAAGAACGCCGAACTGATCACTGTCCAGGGCGACAGCCCGCTTATCCTGCCGATCGTCGATCACCAGGCGGTGGCCAGCGTCGTCGGCGACTGGACCGGCATCCCGGTGGGCCGCATGGTCCGCGACGAGATCGACACCATCCTGCACCTGGAAGACCACCTGGCCAAGCGGGTGATCGGCCAGGACCACGCGATGAAGATGATCGCCAAGCGCATCCAGACCAGCCGCGCCGGGCTGGATAACCCGTCGAAACCCATCGGGGTCTTCATGCTCGCCGGCACTTCGGGCGTGGGCAAGACCGAGACCGCGCTGGCATTGGCCGAGATCCTCTATGGCGGTGAACAGAACGTCATCACCATCAACATGTCCGAATACCAGGAGGCGCATACCGTCTCCTCGCTCAAGGGCGCTCCGCCGGGTTACGTCGGATACGGCGAGGGCGGCGTGCTGACCGAGGCGGTGCGGCGCAAACCCTATTCGGTGGTGCTGCTCGACGAGGTGGAAAAGGCCCACCCGGACGTGCACGAGCTGTTCTTCCAGGTCTTCGACAAGGGCGTGATGGAGGATGGCGAGGGCCGCGTCATCGACTTCAAGAACACGCTGATCCTGCTCACCACCAACGTGGGAACCGAGCTGATCATGGATCTGTGCTCCGATCCCGATCTGCTGCCGGAACCCGAGGGCATCGGCAAGGCGCTGCGCGATCCGCTGCTCAAGGTGTTCCCGCCGGCGCTGCTCGGGCGGCTGGTGACGATCCCCTATTATCCGCTGACGCCCGACATGCTGGGCCAGATCACAAGGCTGCAACTGGGCCGTATCCAGAAACGTGTGGCCGAGGCGCATGGCGTGCCGCTCACCTTTACCGACGCTGTGGTCGAGGCCATTGTCGACCGCTGCCAGGAGCTCGACTCCGGCGGCCGCATGATCGACGCCATCGTCACCAACACCATGCTGCCGGATATCTCGGCCGAGTTCCTGCGCCGGATGATGGAGGGCCACGAGGTGGCCAAGGTCGAGATCGACGTGACCGACGGCGAATTCACCTACGCCTTCGACTGAGCGGCAATGACACGGGAGAGCGAGTTCAGGTGATGGGTCGATCGGCGAACGGGATGCGACGGGCGGGGCGCAGCCAGCAAGGGAGGAACCGGGTTTGAACACGACGGACACGGCCACAGCGACAACGCTTCGGGACAGGGCCCGCGCCGTGGTCGAGCGCGACAGCGTGCATTACACGATCCTGGGCGTGATCAT
>Ga0209475_10003810_pt1 | contig 13498 bp, 7 predicted proteins | sample tdDd471_FD_187128 | JGI IMG/M metagenome (GOLD analysis project Ga0209475, IMG submission 187128) | Marine sediment microbial communities from the Atlantic coast under amendment with organic carbon and nitrate - tdDd47.1 (SPAdes)... | ecosystem: Environmental > Aquatic > Marine > Coastal >... | reverse complement strand
CGCATGGCGGATGCGGCTTTCGTGCATCCCGAGATGCACGAGGCATTTCGGCACTGCTACGCCTCCTGTACGCTCACGCAGGCGTCGGGCGCTAGAGTCGCGTTCCTGGCGGGCCATGGATTCGAATTGATCACGGAGCTCGCGTATCGAGCGAATGGTGATTGGGACCAGTCGTACGCCGCCGATAGAGATCGGGATGTTGAGAACAACCTCTGCGGCCGAGTTGCTGGCGCTGACGGCGAGAGTTGTCTTGAAGCATGCTTCAACGCGACCCAATCGGGAGGACTTGCGACTCAATCCGGGGCGGTCTACTCGCAGCAACAAGACGACTCTGGGATCGAGAGTGCGGCGTTCGTGAGGCATCGCGCGGTTGAACTCTACTGCGGGTCGCTCTGGACATGTTGATGCCCGTGGAGAACGCTGGTCGCCGAGTTCTCGGCCTGACATTGGCCGCGGTGATTTTCGCCGTCCTGTTCATCGTCTGGTTTCTTAGGGGCGATGCGTTTCGTGCTCGTGTCGTCGTGTGCATTGAGGAGGGCGTGCATGTTCAGGGCGTCGCCGTCTCCTCGTCTTCGCACAGTCAAGTGCAGCTGCATGAAACTCAATCGGGGGAGTGCGTTTCTGTGGTGCTCCGCGACGCACCTCTGGGTGAGGGAATACTAATCACCTCTGACTTGCCGCTGGGTCAGAGTATCTGCTCGAGGAGTCTACTGCGGCCAATTGCTCCAGTTACATTCGTTGCGCGCCGTCGAGGTCCGTTGGGCGGCGTTGAGTGGGTGTGTCGATGACAGCAGCGCAGTCGTGGCTACCACTCTCCAATCCTCGCTCGGTGAGCCTCCCATGCGTCGTTGAGAACCGTAACCGGGTTGAGACGAGAGAACGCCTCGTGTGTAAGATTTTGTGGCAATGTTGATCGGCGGAGAAAGGATGTCGAGGTCTAGCAGCGCATCTGCGCCGTCGGACCGTCTCGCCGGGGCGTGGAGACGGGTTGTCGTCGCACTTGTGTCGGGGGTTGGGTTCTGTGTGGTGGTGTATGCGCTGTACGCGGCTTTTCCAGTGGTGAAGGTGCAGGTGTGCAACCACGCGGTGTCGGACCAGCGACGGCTGTCAGTGTCGGCAGACGCGTCAGAGATAGGCCATGTCGACCGTCTGGAGGCGATGGATTGCTGGAGCCGTTGGATCGTGCTGCCAGCGTCATCGTCCTACCTCGTGGTGCAATCGGAAGCTTCATCGGATCGCGGCACGTGCTACGCGACCGGGGCTTCTCTCCGGTGGCGATACAGATTGACGTACGAAGACAACGGCGCGGGTTGGTCCTGTGAGCGATGAACTCGCGTCGGCGGTGCTCCGGACTTTCCGCGCAGGCCATCTCCGCGGCCCTGGGCCCCTGGTGGTCGCGTGCGTCGTCGTCCTGATGGCATGTGGCGAGAGTGACCTCGGGGCAATGACCGAGCGCGCGTCGATCGGAACGACATGCGCTTGTGACGCCGTGTCGGAGTTCGTCTGTCGCGCGAGCGGCACCGTCATCAGTCATGGACAGTGTCCATCGGGCAGTCACTGCACAGAGACCGAACAGGGGCCTGCCTGTGTTGGTGCGAGTTGCTCGTCTGGCTCGATACACTGCGCTTCTCGGGACGCAGTTGCTACCTGCAACGCGACGGGCTCCGGCTACGACATCACCCCGTGCGGTCCCGGTCGCGGCTGCATCGATGGCGCCTGCGTCCCGGCGTCGACGTGCGACCCGCACGCGTCGCGTTGTGACGATGGCGTGCGGCAGGTCTGCGATGCCGACGGGAGCGCGTGGCGCGACGTGCCGTGTGATGACGATCCGGTCTGCGAGGTCGTCGCCAGCGGCTGTGCATGCGACGCGGGCGAATGCGTGCCGCGCTGGTGCGAACCCGGCGCGACCCGATGCTCCGGCGATGGGGTCGTGACCTGCGTCGACGGGTTCGCCGAGTCGAGTCCCGACGCCTGCGCCGACGGTGAGACGTGTCTCGCCGGTGCGTGCGTCCCCGACGTCTGCGAGTCGGGCGCGTCGTCGTGCGTCGGCGACCGGGTGCTCGGCTGCACCGACGATGGTGCATCGCCTCGCGTCGTCGCGGACTGCGCCGCACTTGGCTCGACCTGTGTCGACGATGGCGCCGGTGCGCGCTGCGCGACGCCGGACTGCGATGCCGGTACCACGCGGTGCGTCGACGCGGCGACCGAACAGGCCTGCGTCGATGGCGCGTGGGCCGACGCGGTCCCGTGCGCGGATGGCACCGCCTGCGAGGCAGGCGGCTGCCGCTCGGCTGCCCTCGGCACAGGGTGCGACGAATCCGGTTCGACCCTCTGCGTCGGTGGCGATCTGCTCGTCTGCTGGGGCGACGCATGGATCCTGCACACCGCCTGCGGCGATCAGGTCTGTGCCGACGGTGCGTGTCGGGACGCCGTGTGCGCGCCGGGCGAGGCATGGTGTGATGGGCGGGCACTGCACCACTGCGACGAACACGGCGCACGCTTCGACCGCTTCGACTGTGACGCGCTCGGCGCCGTCTGCGATGCTGACGCTGGGTCGTGCGTGCGCGATGTCTGCGCCGACGCGACCGGCCCGGTGTGCGATGGCGCCGCGGTGGTGACGTGCACTGACGGCGCGCGCGACGGGGCCGGCGAGCCCTGTGGGCCGCTCGGGTGTGCCGACGGGGTGTGCGTGACCGCGCCTCGGCCCCACCTCGCCACGTGCAGCGCTGACGCGGGCTGCGAGTCCGGTCGATGCTCGAACGCGCGCTGTGTCGCCCCTGGCGAGGTCTGGATCCCACCGGGCACCTATGAGATCGGCTGGCCCGAATCGGGAGTCGAGCCGGATGACGTCGCCACCATCTCGCCCCCGCACCCCGTTGTGTTCGAGCGGGGCCGCATCATGCGCGCGACCGTCACCACCGTCGCCGAGTCCCTCGTGCCCGAGCCGTTGACCGGGCCCGCCGGAGGCTGCATCGACGCCGACGGACAGTGCCCGATGGACGCGGGCGCCGTGTGCATGGCGTGGGAGCACGCAGCCCGCGCGAGCGTCGCCGACGGGTTCGAGGACTGCTACGACTTCGTCTTCGATGGGGTACGCGTGCAGGACGATTGCCTGTCCGCCGGGGTGCTTTCGCGGAGGTTCATCCTCGACGGGGCGCCGGGAGATTGCGACGGGTGGCGCGTGCCGACCGAAGCCGAGTGGCTGGTGGCACACCGTGCGGGCGCGCCGGTGGCCGCCATCGACGCGCGAGGGCCGGCCGTGTGCCATGGCGCACGAGACGTGGCCCCGACGGCGTGGTCTGCGTGCGACGGGGTGCCCGTACAGCCCGTGGGCCGAAGGGCGCCGAACGCGTGGGGGCTGTACGACATGCCCGGCAACGTACGCGAGGTGGTCATCGACGGGGCCCGCGAATACACGCCGGTCGGGGCGACTGAGCCGCTGGGGTTCGCGGCGCGCCCGCCGGGGGCGTGGATCATCGGGTGTTCGGTGGCCGACCGGATCGAGGGCTGCCGTCTCTCGACGCGGGCGGTCGAGCTCGAGACGTTCGATGACGTGCCGATCGGATTCCGCCTGATTCGCACCGTCGATCCCGAGAGCCTGCCATGACGACGCGTTCGCCATGGCAGGCGCTGGTCCGAGCGCGTTGGCTCCAGGGGTGGCTCGTGCTGCTCGTTGCCGTTGCATGGACCGGTTGCGCCGACGACGCGCCGGACCCGGACCCTCGCGGCATTGTTCCGCTCGGCGAGTGGCTACAGGACTGCACGCCCGGCGAGGCCCGATGCCTCGACCTCGACGTCGCGGTCTGCCCGGCGACCGGGGGCACCGCCCGAGTGGTCGCGTGCGACGAAGGTCTGGCGTGCGATGTTGCTGCGCCGGGTGGGCCCTGGTGTACCGCCGAAGTCTGCGTCGACGAAGCCACGGTCTGCCTCGACGACACGACCCGTGGGATCTGTGGCGGTGCAGGCGAGCGTCGCGTGCACGCGCCGTGCCCGCCGGGTGAGACGTGCGACGGCGGCGTCTGTGCATCGGCGCCCACATGCGGGCGAGCCGACGCCTGGTGCGACGGCGATGTGCGCACGGTCTGCGGCGTCGACGGGACGCTGCGGTCGCGCGACTGCCGAGCCGGGTGCGAAAGCGAGTTCGGGTGCGCCTGCGCGGACGGCGGCTGCTTCGAACGGGTGTGCGCGGCCGGCGCGCGCCGGTGCGTCGACGGGGTCCCCGAGCGATGTTCTGGCGACGGGCAGGGCTGGGTCGAGGCCCCGGCGTGCGGCGAGCTGGCAACGTGCATGGCCGGTGCTTGCGTCGACGCCACGTGTGACGACAGCGACCTGCCGGTATGCGTCGGCGACCATGTCGTCCGGTGCGTCGACGGGCAACCGGTGACCGAAGACTGCCGGGGCGAGACGGCGCGATGCGCCGACCGGGGCGGCGTCGCGTGGTGTGAGCCAATGGCCTGCATCCCCGGCGTCGCGGTCTGCATTGGGGGCGAGCGCTACGAGTGCGCGCCGACCGGCGACCGCCGCGTGCTCGATGCATGCCCGGCCCACATGACCTGCGAGGCCGGCGCCTGCGTCACGCGGGCCTGCGGCGACGACGGTGCGCCGCTGTGCGCAGGTCAGCACGTGCTCGGGTGTGCCGACGATGCATGGACGGTCGTCGCGACGTGCGATGCCGGCGAGCGGTGCGCCGACGGCGCGTGCGTGCCGACGACGTGTCCGCCCGGTGTCCGGCAATGTATGTCGGACGACCGAGCGGCGGTCTGCGTCGGGGGCCAGGACCCGGCAACGGCATGGGCCTCTCGGTACTGCCCCCTCGGATGCAGTACCGGTACCGGCACATGCAACGAGCCGGTGTGCGAGTTCGAGGGCACCCTCGTGTGTCGCGATGGCGCGCTCCTGGCCTGCGAGGATCACGGCGGACGGCTCACCTGGTCGCGCGACTGCGCGTCACCGGGGTGCACCGATCCCGGGTGTGGCGGGCTCGACCTCGCGGACGCCGAACCGTGCGTGCACGATGGCAACTGTCGGTCGGGCAACTGCTCGAATGGCCTGTGCTCGCCGCGCGGGCATCTCTACCTGCCGCCGACGGTCATCGACTATCGTGTCACCGTCGCCTCGCCGCCGGACCCGGATGAACTCTTCGATGGTCCCGAGATGCACCTGCATCGTGGCATGTGGGTGATGCGCCGACCGGTTCATGTTTCGGATCCGCTCTTGACGCGCGAAGGAATGTACCTGGGCGAGTACGACGTGCTGCCGGGCGGTTGGCTCAGCGTCGACGGTCGAGACGCCGCGCGAAGCGGCGATGCATGGTCGAGGGCCGAAGGGCTGGAGACGTGGGACGAGTGTCGGGCGATCGGTGCCGTTGTTGGGCTCTACGACTGTGAGGGCTATCGGTTGCTGTCGATCGTCGAGCATCAGTGGCTCGCATCGGGCGGCCGCTCGGGGCCGTTCAGCCAGCCGGGTGTATCGTTGGACGACGACCCATCAACGAGCCGGTGGAGCGGGTGGGAGCGCTATGCCGAGTTGGGGGCCGAGGATACGTACTGGTCGGTTCGGCCGAACCCCTGGGGGGCCTATCACGTCGCGGGACAGCCCCCGGAGCTTCGCTATCTGAACGTGTGGGGCCGCGACGACGACGTGGTGACCGAGCCTGTGCTGTATCGGGCAGAGCCGCGATCCATCGGGGGACCGTGGTTTCGTTGGTCCGGATCGTGGCCGGCGGCCGGTGACGAGGGTGAGCTGTGGGGCGGCACGGCAACGAGATTGGCGCGCGTCGTCCCAGAACGGGCGGCCGACGACGAAGCTGATGAGGAGGATCCGTGACGACGCGACGATCGATACGCGGGACGGGGCCGATCACGCCCGTCGTTCTCTGGCTCGTCAGCGCCACGATCGTTGCGGGCATAGGGGCCGGTTGCTCGAGCGACGTAGGCCGGGACGATGCGCGCGCCGACGTGACGGACGCGGGCGAGTTCGTCGACGACGCGGATCGAGGCGATGGCATCGGCGCTGCCGACACGTCGAACGATGCGGACGCGGTCGGGCAATCCGACACCACGGTGGAGCCAGACACCGGCCACGATGCGCTCAGGCTCGACGTCGAATCCGATCCGGGCGAGGTCCTCGTGCCTTGTCACCGTGGCGCGACCCGCTGCGGGCCCTACGGGCTCGAGATGTGCCGCGACGCCCAGTGGGTTGGTGTGGGCTGCCCGGATGGTGAGTCGTGCGTCGAAGAGGGCGGCACTGGCGCGTGCCTGGCGCTCGTTTGCTCGGTTGGCGACACGCGGTGCGGATCCGAGAGTACCGTCGAGACGTGCAACGAAGAGGGGACCGCGTGGGTTGCATCGGCATGCATGGACGACGAGACCTGCAGAGCAGGCGTCTGCGAGACACCGACATGCGAACCCGGCGCATCGACGTGCCTCGACTTCGAGACCGTCTCGATCTGCGACGAGGACGGCACGCGTTGGCTCGACAAGGGGTGCTACCGTCGGCCGCAGTGTGCCCGTCATGTCGCTCCACTGGGCTGCACGTGCATCGACGACCGCTGCGAGCCACGCATCTGTGGGCCCGGCACCGTCGCCTGCGCGCCGGATGGAGAACGCTGGCAGCGTGCTGTCTGCAACGCGGCCGGTACCGCCTGGGTGATGGTCGAGTCGTTGCACTGTGCGCCGCACCTGGCCTGCGTCGACAGCAGCAGGTGCACGACGCCCGCGTGTGACGTCGGCGAGCTTCGGTGCAACGTGCACAACGGGAACCTCGAACGGTGCGCCGACAACGGACGGGAGTTCGAGCTGGCGACCGTGTGCGCAGATTCGGATTCGTGGTGCTTCGAAGGGGCCGACGGGCCAGCGTGCGAACCCCGCGTGTGCGAGCCGCGAACCGTTCGATGCGTCGACGGCGAGTCGGGTCGCGAGCAGTGCGCACGCGACGGATTGGGATGGGACGAGATCCTCGCCTGCACACACGGCTGTGCCGAAGGCCGGTGCATCGCCGAGGTCTGTGTCGAAGGGGCTCGATGTGGCACGTCGTTGGTCGGTCCGTTCGTCGAACGCTGTGCAGACGACGGGATCAGCATGGAGTCCGAGCGGTGCCTGGGCTGGGGCGAGGTGTGCGACCCGGTGCTCGAGGCATGCGCGGTGCCGGAGTGCGACGTCGACACGCCGGCGTCGTGCGAAGGCGGCGAACGCGTGCGCTGCGACCTGAATGCGGCGGGGTACGGATACGGGTACACGCGCGAGACGTGCCGTCTCGGATGCACCGATGGCGAATGCAATGCCGAGTGGGCGCGGTGTTTCGATGACGAGGACTGTGGCGACGCTCGGTGCAGCGGCGCGGGTACGAGAGAGCGGGTCGACGGCATCTGGGTACCCGGCGGCCGGTGCATCGAGGACGACAAGGCGTGGGTGCCGGCCACGTGGCTCGAGCTCGACGAGTGGGTCGGGGTCGGCGACGACATCGTGCTGATCACGGCGGCTGCGCCCGACGAAGTCCCCGAAGTGCGGGTGACCGTCACGAGGCCCTGGGTCGTTGATCGCACCGAGACGACGGTCGCGACCTGGGTCGACGCGTTCGGCGCGGCTCCGCCGTCGGCTCCGCACGCGGCGGTCTGCCCGGAGTGCCCGGTCGGCACGGTCACGCCGTGGGCGGCCATGGCATGGGCGAATCTGCGATCCGAGCGAGACGGGCTCGAACCCTGCTACGCGCTCGCCGAGTGCGACGGCACGGCGGGCGCCGGCGATCTGATCTGTGGGTCGACCGCGCTGGCGGACGGCCTCGCTTCGCTGACCGAGTGCACGGGTTGGCGGCTGCCGACCGAGGTCGAGTGGGAGCTCGCTGCGGTGGACGTCGACGGCGCGTGGACGCCGGTGGGCAACGTCTCGACGTCGCCGTGTGACCTGCCTCGGACGGTGCCTATGGCCGGATGGCTCTGCTGGACGGCTGGTGGGGTCACCCATCCGGTGGCGACCGATGCAACGGACACCAATGACCTCGGGATGTACGACATGACCGGCAACGTGTCCGAGTGGGTCCACACCAGCGCGGTCGGTGGTCCGTCGGAGTTTGCCGAGGCGACCGACCCCATCCTGCCGTTCGGCGACGACGTCGATACCGCGTGGCTCGGCGTGCGGGGGTGGAACTACGCCGGCTTGTGGACGGGCATCGAGGCGTGGCGCCGGCAGGTGCTCGACGGCACGGTGCCGCTGGCGCACCCGGCGATCGGCGTGCGGCTGGTGCGGACGTTCGAGCCGTAGGCTGCGAGGAGCGCTCGCGTTCGAACCGGCGCCTGCGACGTCTCGGGCACCCGTCCGAACCGGCACCAGCGGTGGTTCGGGGCAGGCGCGGGTCATGCCCCGCGCCCATCCATGCCGGTGGTGGGTGGGGGCGCAATCTCATCCCGGCGCAGAGTCCGGCGCCGGGTTGAACCGGGTGTCCGGCATTGCATGACATGGACAGGGGCGGGGCATGACCTGCCCCACGGTGGCGCTTGCACCTGGGGCGATGGGGGGCACCTGTCCGAACCGGCACCTGCGGTGGTTCGGGCACCCGTGCGAACCGGCACCTGCTGCGGTTCGGGCACCCGTCCGAACCAGCACCTGAGGTGGATCGGGGCACCCGCCCGGACCGGCCCCTTCGGCGATTCGGGGCAGGCGCGGGTCATGCCTCGCGCCCATCCATGCCGGTGGAGGGCGAGGGCCTCATCTCATCCCGGCGCAGAATCCGGCGCCGGGTTGAACCGGGTTACTGGCATTGCCCGACATGACGAGGGGCGGGGCATGACCCGCCCCACGGTGGCGCTGGCACCTGCGGTGGTTCGGGCACCCGTGCCGCACCCCACGTCCGAGACCCGACGGGCGTCCGAACGTCTCGACCCTGGAGACAACGGCGAACGACGCCGGCTCGACGATGTGTTAGGCTGCAGACCGCACCACAGCAGCGCGGGAATCTACGGGTGACAAACACCGAAATGGAAGCCTCGGCCGAGGAGCTGGCGCCGTCTGGAAGGGTGTACTCCGCACACATCGCGTACCCTGCCCCGTGGCCGGGTGCCGTGTTGGTTTCAACGGTTGGCGCATGCTCTTGATTGCGCCAGCAGTTGGCGTCGTGGTCGGCGTGCTCGCCCTATCGGCCTGGTGGGCGCTTGAGCTTGGTCGCAGATCGAGGATCGCTGCCGCTACCTGGACATGCGCCTGCATCCTGTTCGCTGGCATGGCCTGCGTCCGATTCGTGCCTCCCGGAGGCGCCCCGCCCTACGATGGACTCTTGTGGATCGTGATTGCGGGCTCGTTGGTCGTCTTCAACGTCCTGACGGTGTTGCCAATCTCGGTCGCGATGGAGCTGGTTGCCGACCAGCGGGACACCGGTCGATGAGAGTGACGGGACAAAGGTCGAACCCGGAAGTACGTTCGAGTCGGTCGCGCCTGCATGTTGCGGCGACGAGTCGACCCTCGTTGGCTGTCCCGGCTGCGCTGCCGAGACACTCGCGGATCGGCGGTTGCGAACTTTTGTTGGCACTTGTCCTGTCGGTTGTTGCAGCCGCTTGTATCGACGGTCGGGAAGCCATCCCTGATGACGAAGGACGAGCCTCTTCTTGCGTCTGCATCGACGAACGGTCCGGTATCTGCGTCGATGAGGGCGAGAATCCCGTGCCCGTCGACTGTGGTGAGACGGCAGTCTGTACGGTGGACGACGATACCGACGGCGCGATTCGGTGCATCGGCATCGTCTGCGACCCGGGCGAGGTGCGGTGCGGTGCGGGCGGCGCGGTGTCGGTCTGCGCGCCCGATGGCATGTCGTGGCTGGAGGAACCTTGCGATGGCGGTGCGGCCTGTTCGGACGGAGCATGCGTGCCCGCTCCAGCGTGCGATCCCGGCGCCGGCCGCTGCATGGACGGCGACCGCGAACAGTGCCTCGACGACGGCTCCGGCTGGGCGCCGGCCCCCTGCGACGACGTGCCGAACTGCGCCGACTCGGCCGCCGGTTGCGCCTGCGACGCCGGTGCGTGCGTACCGCGGTGGTGTGAACCGGGCGCGGCGCGGTGCGGCGCCGACGGGGTCGTGACCTGCGACGATGGATTCGTCGAGTCCGCGCCCGTGCCCTGCGACGAGGGGGCGACGTGCATCGCCGGCACGTGCATCCCGGCCGACTGTGCGGCCGGCGACCGGCGCTGCCTCGGGGATCGCCTGCTCGAGTGCGCGGCGGACGGCGGGGGGTGGCGGATCGCTGCCGACTGTACGGCGTCCGACCTGCTCTGCCTCGCGACCGACGCCGCCGACGTCGCGTGTCGCGCGGGGCTGTGCACGCCTGGTGCATCTCGTTGCGCCGACGCGACGACCGTGCAGACCTGCGGAGCGGACGCGACATGGGCTGAGACGTCGGAATGCGACGCCGACTTCATCTGCGAACAGGGTCTCTGTCGTACGTCGAGTGTCGGTCGAGTGTGTGCGGTCGACGAGCCCAACCGATGCGAAGCGAACCACGTGATGGCCTGCGTTCGTGGCGGTGGGGTCGACGTCCGCTCCTGGGTGCGCGCCGAGTCCTGTGGCGACGACGTCTGTGTCGAGGGCGCCTGCCGAACCCGCGTCTGCGAGCCCGACGAGGCGTGGTGCGATGGACCGGTGTTGCAGGCCTGCAGTGGCGATGGCCTGGCGTTTGGCACGACCGTCTGTGCCCACGCGGGTCACGTGTGCGACGCCGACATCGGCGCTTGTCGCCCACCGGTCTGCGTCGACGGCGCCGCCACCGACTGCATCGGGGACGATCGGGTCGACTGCCTCGGCACGGACGATCCCGGCGCGACCCACCCCTGCGGTCCGCTCGGCTGCGCAGACGGCGCCTGCGTCGACGCACCTCGCGAGACGCTGGCCTCGTGTTCGACTGACGCCGGCTGCGCGTCGGGTCGCTGCTCGAACGGGCGGTGTGTCGACGATGGGCAGATCTGGATCCCGCCGGGCCGATGGCCCGCGGGATTCGCGGACGACCCGTTCACCCCGGCGACGCTGCCTCTCGAGGGGCCCGAGCATGCCGTCGAGCTGCTGGATGGCCGCGTGATGCTTGCGTCGATGATGACCGCGGGCCGGCTCCAGTGGCCGGACGGCGTGCCGGGACCGGTCGGCGATTGCGATGGCCCACCATCGCTCTGCCCCGCGCGCATCGACCACGCGTGTTTCGGCTTCGAGGCGGCCGAGCGGTTCAACGTGCGGGACGGGCTCCAACGGTGTCTGCCCGACATCGACCTCACCGGCCCGCGCGACCCCGACGGCTGTCTGTCCGAGCTCGTGGCCGTCCTGCCGATGCGCCACTCGGTCCTCGACGGCGGCTGCACCGGATGGCGCGTGCCGACCGAGGCCGAGTGGGCCATCGCGCGACGCGAGGGCCGATCTGAGATGGCGATGGGCAGTCGTGGACTCTCGTCTTGCCTCGGCGCGGTCGACGACGTCCCCGCGAGCTGGTCCGCGTGCGACGGGCTCGAAGCGCCGCGGCCGGCGAGCACACGCGCGCCAAACGGATGGGGCGCATGGGACCTGCCCGGCAACGTGCGCGAGCTCGTCGCAGACCTGCCGCGCGCCTTCGACGACGGGACCGCCGTCGAACCCTTCGGCGGGTACATGGGGTCGTCCATGGCCGACGGCGCAGCCGTGATCGGCTGCGGATTCGAAGACGAGATCGCACGCTGTCGGGCGGGGACGCGCCCCGAAGTGCGCGACATCGACGCCCTCGGCGGCGTCGGCTTTCGCTTGATTCGGACCATCCCCACCGAGGACCTGCCATGATGGCGTTCACCGCGCGATGGATCGTCCTCGCCTCGTTCGCCGCTCTGGCGCTCGGTGCGGTCGCGTGTGGCGACACCGCCGAGCCCACCGATGTCGGCCCGGTGACGCTTGCCGAGTGGCTGACGGACTGCGTGCCGGGGCAGACCCGGTGCGTCGACGCGCAGCTGGCGACGTGCCCGGCGGCGGGCGGTGCGGCCGAGCTCGTGGCCTGCCCGGGGACGATGGCGTGCGACATCGCCGCGGCTGGCGGCGCGGCCTGCACCCTCGAGGCTTGCGCCAACGCAGATGCGGTCTGTCTCGACGATGCGACGGCTGGCGTGTGTGGCGCGGCGGGCGAGCGGCGGGTTCACGTTGCCTGCGCGCCCGGCGAACGCTGCGAAGCCGGCGCATGTGTCGCGCAGCCGCTCGGATGCGGTGCGCCGGGCATGGTGTGCGATGGGGACGTTCGGGTCGAGTGCACCGTGGGTGGGGACACCGAACGGGTGGATTGCGGCGCAGCGTGTACCAGCGAGGACGGGTGCACCTGTGCCGACGGCGCCTGCGTCGAGAGAGTCTGCATGCCCGGCGCGGGTCGGTGTGTCGACGGCGTGCCGCAGCGGTGCGGCGGCGCGGGGCTGCGTTGGCTCGAGCAACCGACCTGCGGCGCAGGCGAGCGATGCGACGCAGGGGTGTGCGTGATCGAGGATTGCGATCCCGGCACGGGGTATCGCTGCCTGGGCGACACCGTGATCTGGTGCGAGGACGGCACACCGCGGGTCGACGATTGTGCGGCACGAGGCGAGCAATGCCGAGACCTCGATGGGCGCGCTCGGTGCCTGCCGCAGGTGTGTGCGCCCGGTACATCGGTCTGTCGGGATGGTGGTCGGTGGACGTGTGCGGGCGACGGCAGTCGATATCTGCCCGACCCCTGCCTCGGCTTCGAACAGTGCATGGACGGGGCGTGTACGATGCTTCGGGTCTGTTCGGAGGGGCAGGATAATCTCTGCGCCGGTCAGCACATCTGGACGTGCGAGGGCAGCGCGTGGACGCCCATCGAAGCGTGCGATGGCGATGAAGCCTGCCACAATGGTGTCTGCGCACCGCTGCTCTGCGTGCCTGGCACGACCCGGTGCGCCGATGCCGATACGATGGTGACCTGTGACGATCCGTTCGGCACCGGTCCGGCCGAGCGATTGCAGCGCTGTGTGGCGGGCTGCGATGCGGCGTCCGGTCGCTGCGCGCGCCCGGTGTGCGAGCGTCCCGGGGCGACGTACTGCTTCGACGACGAGCTCTGGGCCTGCGCGGACGACGGGACGACGTACACGCGCGTCGATGACTGCGGCGGTGTGGGCTGCCTCAGCGGGGCGTGCGGCGGCACGGATGTCGGCGAGGGCGAGCCGTGCCGTGTCGACGAGAACTGCGCGGCCGGGCACTGTTCGAACGGCGTCTGTACGCCGGCGGGGTTCGAGTACGTACCGCCAGGTTCGTACTCGATCCCTCTGGTTCGATTCTACGAGGGCGTGTTTCAGAGTGAGCTGGGCCCGGTACGCATCACCACGTCGTACGGCATTCAGGTGGCACAGCTGCCTGTTCGTCAGGTCGAAGGGCCATGGCCCCCCGGGCTGGACCGCAATGATCCGAATGGCGATGGAGTGAGCGTCCGCGTCGATCGTGCGGGATTCGTGCTCTTCGACTTTGGCGACACATGGGCGTACGCGAACGCGATGTCCGTGTGGCATGGG
>Ga0209475_10003809_pt1 | contig 13501 bp, 9 predicted proteins | sample tdDd471_FD_187128 | JGI IMG/M metagenome (GOLD analysis project Ga0209475, IMG submission 187128) | Marine sediment microbial communities from the Atlantic coast under amendment with organic carbon and nitrate - tdDd47.1 (SPAdes)... | ecosystem: Environmental > Aquatic > Marine > Coastal >... | reverse complement strand
AATTTTACCTTTCTTATAAGCTGAGTATTGCACTCCGATAAAAGTTATATTTATTTCTGTAATCCCACGAAGATAATTTTTAATTGCTGTTCTGAGTAGTGTCTCAGCGGCTCGATGCATATTTTGTTCAATTTTAGCTAACTCCAGGTGAGCATTTTTTGTTAGAGAATGCCTGACGATAAAATAATTTAGTATAAAGATGGTACTGGTGACAACCAGTACAAATAGTCCAAGATGCAGGGATATCTTTGATCTTATTCTCATAATATATTTTTTAATCGACAATAGTAAAATTATTAAAATGTGTTCTCCTATTGCAATTCAATTGAGATTTTAAAAAAAATCTGGTAGTCCCAGATCTCGCAAATTAGCATGCTTGCCTCTGAGTGGTAGAATACTTCTCTGAACGACTTCTCGTGCTATTGGATCAACAGTATATTACTGTTCATTGTAACAGGAAAGGGTTAGGTGATGAAGGATAGATGCTAGAGGATAATAAGAAAAAGAGACTCTTTTTATTTGTAATGATGACTGTGGTATCTGCTCTTTTCTGAAAGAATTTGTTACCGCCCTCCGGCCTATGTTATACTAATGATATAGCTTTGACTGAATTATGCATTTCTCCCTTTGGTAGGAAATGGCATATGTCGATAAAAAACCTTGATATACTCTTCAATCCTCGGAGAATTGCCGTTGTCGGTGCAAGTGACGACGCTCAATCTGTCGGATATCATATTTTCAAAAATCTTATCGGTAAAGGATTTAAAGGAATTGTTCACCCGGTGAATTCAAGTGTCTCCGGGGTGCAAGGAATTGAAGCATATCGTACTGTCAGTGATATACCCCACCCGATAGATCTGGTCATGGTGTCAAGCCAGCCGGAAAACTTGAAATCAGTACTTAAGGATTGTGGCAAAAAAAGGGTGAAAGGCATTGTTATGCTGACCCCCGATTATAAATATACCGCCCAAAATTCCCACTCTATTTCTGAACAGATCCGACAGTTGTCCGTAAGCGACGGATGCCGGGTATTGGGCTCCAACTCCCTCGGTTTTCTAAAACCTGGTAACAATTTGAACGCAAGTCTCTATCCGAAAACAGTGCTGAAGGGAAATATTGCTCTGATTTCAGAAAGCGGTATTTTTTCTACAGCATTTCTCGAACATGCAATAAGAAAGAAAATAGGATTCAGCTACTTTATTTCACTTGGTTCAAAATTAGATATCAATTTTGCCGATACTATCGATTTTCTAGCCGGTGATGTGAACACTAGAGCCCTTTTCCTCTATATCGAAACGATAAATAATGGGCAGAGGTTTATGACTTCGATTCGGAATTTTGCAAGAAATAAACCGATTGTTGTTGTTAAGCCAGGTAATTTTGATGTTTTCTCCATGCAATCGATAGGTAATTCAAATCTTTTTTTGGAAGAAGATTTGATCTATGACGCGGTATTTAAAAGAGCAGGCAGCTTAAGAGTTAGCAGCATTGGAGACCTTTTATGTATGGTCGATACAATTGCCAAACAGTCCAGGCCAAAGGGTAAACGATTACTCATTATTTCAAACTCCAGCGCCCCATCAAAGATAGCCATTGATGCTTTACATGGTATGAACGGCATACTTGCTGAACCAGGTAGGGAAACCCTAAAAAGAATTAGTGACAGTTTATCCATCAAGCGAGAATTGCGGAACCCGCTTTATCTCATGGCAGACGCATCGCCGACTGATTACCAGGTAACGATCGAAAGTTGTTTACGGGATAATGGTGTCGATGGCGTTTTGATAATTTGCATACCTTTTCCTGGGATCGATCTGAAAAAAATTGCGGAAGCAATCGTTTCTGCAGCAAAAATTAATCGCCAAATACCATTGTTCTCGACATGGTTTGGGGAAGAAACTGCCTCAGCTGAACTCGATTTCCTCAATAACAATGGAATCCCAACGTATTTTACTACTGAACAGGCGGTTAAGAGTTTCATGTATACGTATCAATATGATTACAACTTGAAACTTTTACGGGAAACTCCGGAAACTCTCCTCAAAGACTTCTCTCCAGATCTCAAAAATGCAGAAAATGTTATTAAGAACTGCATAGCACAGAAGCGTTTTTCCCTTTATGCCGATGAAGCAGGAGAGATACTGGAGGCGTATGGTATCCCTGTGGTTGATACGGTTAGGGGTGGTGATGAAGGCGAAGCTGTTCGAGCAGCAAAGCTCATGGGGTATCCGGTTATGATGAAGATCGATTTTGTTGCAAACAGCAACAAAGCCGGGAACGATTTGGAATTACGCGAATTAAAGAGTGATGAAGAAGTTAAAGAGGCTTTCTCCTATTTGCAGGATTTTGTATCTTCCTCAGAAGATTCAGATGCTCGAGTGATCGTGCAGAGGATGCATGCAACCCATGACTATGAAATTTTGATTGGAGCCCGGAAAAGTAAGAGCTTTGGCACAGTAATATTATTTGGCCTTGGTGGTGGGTATCTGATTGCTGAGAAAGATTTTTCCATAGGACTCCCGCCACTGAATCAGACCCTTGCCAGGCGGATGATGGAGGAAACAAAAATATACCGTTATCTGCAAGGGAATGCTTATTTCCAGGGAGCCTTACGCTCTCTGGAGGAAATGCTTGTGCGTTTTTCACAACTCATCATTGATCTTCCCCTGATTGGTGAAATAGAGATGAACCCGATTCTGCTGACGGAAAATGAAGCTATTGTCCGTAATGTCTTGATTCAAGTTGATACAGAGTTGCCAAAAGAATATCGATGGAGGAAAGGTGATCTTTGCCCTCTGCACCTCTCAATTCCGCCATATCCATTCAAATATGAAAAAACAACAGTTCTTAAGGATGGCACCCCTATACTTATTCGACCTGTGCGTGCGGAAGATGAACCACCTTTGAGATCCTTTTTTGAAATGCTTTCTGCAAAATCTGTTTTTCTTCGATTCGGTTCACGACGCATAAATATGCCCCACGAAAATCTGGCACTTTTATGTCAAGTTGACTATGACCGGGACCTGGCTTTCCTGGCTGTTCTTCGAGAGGGAAAGAAAGAAGAGATTCTTGGTGATGTACGACTAAACAAGTTTGCGGATCTGGACAGCGCGGAGCTTTCATTTGTCGTTGCTGACCATTGGCAGGGCAGGGGGATTGGCAGTACTCTGATGGAATATTGTATTAAGGTTGCAAAAGAAATAGGGATTAAAACTCTTCTTATGGAGATCATGAAAAATAATCACAGAATGATAGATTTTGGTCTTAAATATAAATTTGAACGGATGCCGAGTTTGCGTGAAGACGATATGGAAGAGATGGTGCTGGACTTGCGTTAGGTTTTATCCACTCCGTTCATCCCATATTTTTAAAGATAGTTCAGAGGATTAAATGTTTTTTTCACATTGTGTTGGACTCAGGTTTTTCCCAGGTATTCTAAAATATTAGCTTTAACTTTCTTCTCGAAACGATTCGGGCCATTTCATTTGCGATAAGTGCCCCAAGCACCAGCGAGCCACCAAACAGGGTATTTGCTGAGAGGTGCTCTCCGGCCCACAGCCATGCCCATGCCACACCGAAAATAACCTCAAGAAGAGAGAGGAGTGATATTTCTGGCGCAGAGAGTTCACTACTCACGTGAACAACCATAAGACAAGGTATGGCGAGCTGGAAGATACCTAATAGCGAAAGCATGCCAAGATCATGGTTTGATGCCTGGAATGGCCAGGCCAGAGGGAGGGTGGCAAGAGCTGAGAGTATTGCGCCGATCAGTACGGCCTGCAGCATATCCCGCTCAGGTCCCTTGTCAGGAGCGCTCCCTTCGCACCCCTTGCCTAGACCAACGTGTTGCAGCGTCGTGAAGTTAACAGCAGCCGCCAATGGTACAGCAAGAGAAACAAGGGATCCCGTCAGGGAGAAGGTGGCACCCCTTTCATAAAGAAACATCCAGACTATTCCCAGGCCTGCAACGACGATTGCTAACCAGGTGATTGTCGGCAATCGGTGATGGAGAAAAACGCGGGAGAAGAGTGCGGTAGTAAGAGGGCTAAGAGCCATGACAATAAGAACATTGGCCACAGTGGTCAGGGTGATTGCAACCATAAAAGCGGTAAACATGATGGACCAGCATATCCCTGAAATCCAGATAACTTTTGGAGAGTGCACTAGCTGACGCAGGAGGTCGGGACCGCGTATCAAGGTCAGCCCAATTACAAGTGTCAGTGCTGTAAAAGCACTGCGCCAGAAGGTTACTTCGAAGCTGGGGGCTGAGTCAAGGTGTCGTGTAACCACGCCGGCAATGCTCCAGAGCAGGGTGGCCAAAACCATCAGAGATACAGCTCGAGAGTGTGACATTGTGTTCAGATGTAAGAAAAGAGTTTTGCCTGGATGGTATTGATGGCAAATAAGATTTTGATTTCGACTCTTTAAAATACCTATCGGAGCCCAGTAGTATTGATTCTTTTAACGGAGCTCAGCTGTCTTGTCAAACTAACTCTCACCGAAAGTCAGCCGAGCCAGGTAAACGATGCAACCAAACCTGTCAGTTTTGGGAGTGTTCTAACTCAATTTCAAGGTCCGGGTTAAGGGACAATCAGGACTGGGCAGTAAATCGTATTGAGTACTTTATGTGTTACACTACCGAGGAACAGACCTGCAATATCTGAGTGACCGTGTGAGCCCATAATTATCAAGTCGTATTGCTTCGATTTTGCAAGACTAGTCAACACGTAACCTGCTGAACCAGGAATAGTTTCAAGTTTATACTTGACGTCTTGATTCGCAAAAATTCCCTCAGCCTTCTTTAATAGATCTTTAGCGTCTTCCTCAGATATAGTCTTGAGATCTTTGATCAGTGAATCCGGTACTTCTGATATACCGGCACGCCATTCATAGCAATTGAGGATGGTGACGTGAGCTTTAGATAGTTTTGCCAGATTGAGAGCGCACTTGGCTGCATTTATGGAATGGACAGAGCCGTCAAAGGGAAGGAGAATTTTTTCGATTTTCATGGGATACCTCCTGTTGCAAGAATTGAACATGTGCCTTGTTTCTTCTTCATACAACGAGCAGTAAGTAGAATATAATACCTCCGATGGTGTTATCAAAGAAATGAGGAGAAAAATCTTAATTTTTTTTGTTATGTATTTATCCCTCCGTTTTAGCCGAGCACTGTTCCCAATTTATATTAAATATCCCCCGAAGACTGGCTTGCGTCGGTCCCTATTTGATCAATTTCCCTGATGTAAACCCTTGAACCTCGGAAATTCGACCTCTCCACCAAGTACCTGTATTACCATAGGGTATCTTTGCTTGACCGTCGCAAAAATTTGTGTTTTTAAGATGAATATAGGACGGGTTCTCTATCTGTTCTGAAGGCGAAATGCAAGTACATTGATCACCAATTTTCTTGAATGTGTCTTTTATCATCTCAGAATCTTTTCCGGAGTCAAAGGGACTGGCAAAATATTCACTAAGATCATCGAAATATTGCCTGACTCCTAGAAGTATTAGCTTCCTGTTTTATAGGGGTGGCCTCGGCGTGCCCAGTCATAAACGCCGTAACGCAGATTGTAAATCCTTTTAAAGCCCCGATCCGAAAGAATTTTTGAGGCAACGGTGGATCTGTTTCCTGTAGCACAGTAGATAAAAATATTTTCATGCTTTTTTGATTCAAGCTCATCAATTCGGGCCTGCAATTGCTGAATTGGGATCAGGTATGTTCCGTCAATATGAATTTCCTCATACTCTTTTTGAGTTCGTACATCCAAAATAAAAGGATGCAGGTTGTTTAATATATCTGCTGCCTGATCAGCTGTAACCTCGGCGTAGTTAGGACGAACAAGATCGACAACCGTGATATTGCCACTAGCATTCCCCAGAGTAAAAGAATAGGTTCCAATGGCTTTCATTTTGAAAAATGGAGCTTTTTCAGGCTCTGGCAGGAGCGTATCTTTGTATTTCAGCTCCGGCAGGCTAAAAGTTAGGGAGGAAAATTCTTTTGGATAACGAAATTTTATATAATCCCCACGATACACTGTGAGCAAATTATCCCTGGTCGGATCAACGTCGAGTATCCGGTAGCCTGAGATGATTTTTCCGGAAACTAATTGTTCATCATCTGCCTGACATAACGTTGCAGAGATAGCTAGTGTGACAAATAAAAACAGAGAACACAATTTTTGCATTTATCTTCCTCTTTTGGTTGTTTACCTGGCAGTTGGAAAAGTGATTTTCTGAAAAGAAATCTCTCCATTCGTCAACTTACAAGCTAGACGCTATCAGTTTAAATCATGATAAGTCTTTTTTTATAGAGGGCACGTATTGTTTTTATTCCGACGTGGTCACATAAAAGTGATTTTATTCTCAGATTATTACGTTTTTGTAGTGAACTTAATGTCACTTTGTAATATTACACTCGGGACCATGAAGAACTTGCTCGGTAAAAGAGGGGCTTGAAACGGTAAAATTATATGGCGCAGATTTTGCTTTGCACTATGCGACATAATGGTCTTTTTTATTAATAATCTTAGTCGAGAGGTGCATGATGAAGTTAAAAGCAGTTTTGTTTGTTGTAATGATCTCCCTGGTGACCCTGCTGAGTATGCCTAGTGCGGTTTTTGCAGAAAAAATTAAAGTCGCTGGTATCTACACCCAACCAATCCAGCAGAAATGGGACGCTTGTCTGCATAAGGCCCTGCTGAAACTTGCCGAGGCAGGAGAGGTTGAGTATGTCTATTCTGAGAAAGTCTCCAACACTGATTATATCCGTGTGCTGCGGGAGTATTCAGAGGCCGGAGTCAAGCTTATTGTTGGCGAAGCATTTGGCATTTCAAGAGATGTCCGAAAAGTGGCCGATGATTATCCGGAAGTTGCATATCTGATGGGAGACTCCTTCGGACCGTACGGAAAAAACATGTCGGTTTTTGACAACTTCATCCATGAACCCTGTTATCTTATGGGCATGTTGGCTGGCAAAATGACCAAAACCAACAAGATTGGTATGGTTGGTGGTTATCCTATAGGTGAGGTTAATCGGTTGTTTAACGCTTTTATGGCTGGAGCAAAATCCGTTAACCCTGATGCTCAATTTAAAGTTTCCTTTATCGGCTCCTGGTACGATCCACCAAAAGCCAAAGAATTTGCTTTTGCCCAGGTAGAGGCAGGTGTTGATGTGTTGTATGCCGAGCGTGCTGGGGTAGTTGATTCTGCTCGGGAGAAAGGTATTATTGCTTTTGGTAACGTCAATGACATGAATAAAGAAGAGAATGGTACCGATGTTGTGGTAACCTCTGCCTTGTGGAATATGGATTCGGCAATTGGCCACGCTGTCGAGCGTGTCAAGGCTGGAACTTTTAAGGCCGAAGATTACCGAGAGTTTACCATGATGGCTAAAGGTGGTTCGTATCTTTCACCATATTATGAATTTGAGTCAAAAATTCCTGCTGAAATGCTAACAAAAGTTGAAGAGGTTTCTGCTTCTATTATTTCTGGCTCTTTTGTGGTCGAGATAAACGATAGCGAGCCGAAATCGACCTTCTAAAGGTTAGAAAATTAAAACAAACCGGGAACTGTAAGTCCATCTCTTAACACCTCTCTGGTTGGAAGGAGATGGGCTTTTTTAATATAATGGATATGTCTGTTGACCAAATTGTATTGCAGCTAACAGGAATTACCAAAACCTTTGGTAAACTGGTAGCCAATGAGAATATTTCGCTCTATCTTCGAGCTGGCGAAATTCTGGCCCTACTCGGTGAGAATGGAGCTGGTAAGACTACGCTGATGAATATTCTTTTTGGCCACTATGTGGCTGACAGTGGTCATATAGAGGTATTTGGTGAGCCTCTGACTCCCGGTTCACCTAATGCGGCTCTTACGCATGGGGTTGGCATGGTGCATCAGCACTTCACCCTGGCAGACAACATGACTGTACTGGACAATATCACCCTGGGGACAGAGCCACTGTTTGCCATTAAAAGAGGAAGCAGGGCTGCACGGAAGAAGATACAAAGCCTGGTTGATAGATTCGGGCTTGAGGTAGACTCCAAGGCTCTGGTAAAACATCTCTCTGTCGGTGAACGTCAGCGTGTTGAAATCCTCAAGGCTCTCTATAGAGATAGCCGAATTCTTATTCTTGACGAGCCCACCGCAGTGCTCACCCCACAAGAGAGTGAGAATTTGTTCGTTACCTTGAAACTGCTCGCAGAACAGGGGCTTGCAGTAATCTTTATCAGTCATAAGCTCAAAGAGGTCATTGGTGCCAGCGACAGGTGCTGTGTACTTCGTCATGGCCGGGTCGTTTTTGAGTCCAAAACATCTGAGACATCAGCAGAAAAGCTCGCAAGAGCCATGGTTGGCGGTGATATTCCGCAAACTTCCAAGGTCGTGCAAGAGGTAGGGCCGGAGATTTTCAGGTTACAGAATGTCAGTATCTCAGGACAGGATGGAACCACCTATCTGAATGATATTGATCTCAGTCTGTATCAGGGAGAAATTCTTGGTATCGCGGGGGTTGCAGGTAACGGCCAGGCACACCTGGCAGACCTCGTTTCCGGTATGATCTCTCCTGGTTCTGGTCAGCTCTTTCTGGCGGGAAAACAGCTAAAGAAAATCACACCCGCCGCTATGGTAGCACATGGTGTTGGCAGGATACCCCAGGACAGAACTACCACTGGGCTTGTCGGGGATATGACCATAGAAGAGAATATGGTTCTGGAAAACTATAAACAAAAAAACTACTCCTCCTTTGGTCTGCTTCGCTTCAACAACTTGAGAAAAAGGGCACTCGATCTGATTGCGCAATTTGATATCCGCTGTCCCGGGCCAAAGGCGACCACCAGGCAACTCTCCGGCGGCAATATGCAAAAGCTCATCCTTGCCCGGGTGCTTGCTGAAAACCCAAAAATTATCCTGGCCTGCCAACCGACCTGGGGGCTTGATGTGGGGGCGGCAACCTTTGTTCATAACCAATTGCTGGCTGCAAAAAAGAGGGGTGCGGCTGTACTTCTTGTCTCGGAAGACCTGGATGAACTACTGGGAATAGCTGACCGGATACACGTTATCTATCATGGCCGACTGACCCCAGCAGTGAGCCCTGAGGCAACTGATGTTTCTGCTTTGGGACTGGCCATGAGTGGTCATGCTGATGTCATTGCTAAACGATTACCCCGATCAATCCCAAAAGATTCACAGGAGCAAGCAGGGGAGGTGGCACAGTGAGAATAGAAGCTCGTGAAAATGTCTCATGGCTTGCAAAACTAGCTGCTCCTGCGGTTGCTGCAATAATAGCTATGGCAGTGTGTGCCATTCTGATTCTTTGGACTGGTGCATCACCGGTTGAGGCATATAGCCTGCTCTTTTCAGGAGCTCTGGGCAGTAAGTTTGCCGTATCGGAAACTTTGACCCGTGCGACCCCTTTGATCTTTACCGGCCTGGCTGCGGCTCTCGCTTTCAGGGCCAAACTCTGGAATATTGGAGCGGAAGGACAGCTCTATCTTGGTGCCTGTATGGCGACCTGGCTCGGTACAGGGATGTTCGATCTTCCAGCCCTGGTCATGGTGCCGTTACTGTTTCTGGCTGGAGCCTTGGCTGGTGGCGTTTTACTCCTTGGGCCAACCTTGCTTAAAACCAAATTAGGGGTGGACGAGGTTGTAACCACGCTGCTCTTAAATTTTATCGTAATATTATTTGTCAATTGGCTTGTTTTTGGCCCATGGAAAGATCCTATGGCCATGGGTTGGCCTCAGGCTGCACCAGTTATTGACTCGGCTGTACTTGGTCAGATATTATCTAAAACTCGTCTGCACTGGGGGTTTGCCATTGCTCTCTTCTTTGCAATTTTGAGCTGGGTTCTTGTACGCTTTACCAGCTGGGGCTATGAAATTCGGGCGGTGGGCCTCAATCAACACGCCAGTCGATTTGCAGGAATCCCGGTTGACAAAGTTGTGGTGAGGACGGCCCTTATCTCCGGTGGATTGGCTGGATTTGCCGGAGTCTCTGAACTCTGTGGATTGCGAGGCTATCTGACACTGGATCTGTCGCCGGGCTTTGGCTATTCCGGTATTGTTGTGGCAATGCTTGCCGCCCTGCATCCTCTTGGTGTAGTGTTATCAGCACTCTTTGTCGCGGTGATTTCTATCGGTGCAGATTCCATGAGTCGGTCTTTGAACATCTCTAATTATATTTCTGAAGTTGCAACGGCCATTTCGCTTTTGGCGGTGCTGGCCTCTATGTTTTTCAGTCACTATAAAATTCGCTGGAGGTAGGAAATGGATATACTCACCCTCCTCTTTGAAACGGGGTTCTGGATAGCAATAGTCCGCATGGCCACTCCTTTGATATTTGGCACGCTCGGGGAGCTTATCTGCGAGAGGGCCGGTGTTCTCAATCTTGGCATTGAAGGCATTATGGCTGCGGGCTGCATGTCTGGCTGGATGTGGGTTTATCTCGGTGGCGATCTCTGGACTGGCGTGCTGTTTGCGGCTTTTATCGGTGCTGTTTTTGGACTGCTGCACGCGCTTTTTACGGTATATTGGGGATTGTCGCAACATGTGACAGGACTTGGTATCACCATGCTCGCTTCAGCCTTGAGTTCCTTTGTTTTTAGAATGATGTTACCCAAGGCAACGACTCCACCCAAAATAGTACCCTTCCAACCACTTGATATTCCTGTGCTGTCAGATATTCCTTTTGTGGGAGAGGTACTGTTTAGTCAATCACCTCTTACTTTATTAGCGCTGGTGACGATCGTTCTGGTTTCCTATATCATCTATCGTACCCCACTGGGGCTTGCCCTCTGTATGACCGGTGAGAATCCCATGGCGGTTGAATCCCAGGGATTGTCGGTTTTTGCCATCCGCACGTGTGCTGTCATGATCGGCTCAGCCCTCATGGCTGTGGGCGGTGCTTTTCTGACACTCTCTGCCTTTGACGCCTACTATATAGGCATGGTCAATGGTCGGGGGTGGATCTGTATTGCCCTGGTCGTTTTTTCTTCCTGGAAGCCAGGAAAGGCTCTTTTGGGGGCCATGCTTTTTGCAGCCTTTGATGCCTTGCAAATGCGCGTACAACAACAGTCAGTAAGTATTGTTCCCTACCAGTTTTACCTGATGATGCCGTATATTTTCTCTATTGTTGCTCTTATTGTCATGTCCAGAAAGGCATCGTATCCTAAAGCACTTCTCATACCATTTCGACACGGGGAACGTTAAGGAATCTTCAGAGGAGACCAATTATGTTTGATCTTATAATTCGAAATGCCAAACTGACAGATGTCACAGGCCCCGTTGATATCGGCATTATGGGCGAAACTATCACCGAGATCAAGACGGGCCTTGGTGGAGAAGCTGTAGAAGAAATCGATGCAGCCAGTCAACTGGTGATTCCCCCTTTTGTGGACAGCCATTTTCATATGGATGCCGCACTTTCGCTGGGGCAGCCGCGGTATAATACATCTGGCACCCTGCTGGAAGGAATAAAAATATGGGGTGAACATAAGCCAAATCTTACCGCAGAAGCACTCAAGAAACGGGCACTGCAATTGCTACACTGGTCGGTGGCAAGAGGGACGCTTGCCATCAGGACCCATGTCGATGTTACTGATCCATCGCTTCTGGCGGTCGACGTCCTGCTTGAAGTTCGTGAGGAGATGAAGCAATGGCTGGATATCCAATTGGTGGCCTTTCCGCAAGATGGGGTGTTACGTGCTCCGAACGGCAAGCAGCTCTTGCTGAAAGCCCTTGATAAAGGTGTGGATGTCGTCGGAGGTATTCCGCATTTTGAACGGACCATGGATGAGGGGCGTGATTCAGTGCAGTGGCTGTGTGAGATTGCCGCAGAACGCGGCCTGATGGTCGATATGCATTGTGATGAAAGTGACGACCCGCTCTCAAGACAGGTAGAAACCCTTGCCTATCAAACATATAAGCTGGGTTTAGGAGACAGGGTTACAGGCTCACACTTAACCAGCATGCATTCGATGGATAACTATTATGTGAGTAAGCTGCTGCCATTGATGGCTGAGTCGGGAATGAATGTGGTTTGTAATCCGCTCATCAATATCCATTTGCAAGGTCGACACGACAGTTATCCAAAACGAAGAGGTTTGACCAGAGTTCCAGAGTTGCTCGCGGCCGGAGTCAATGTGGCTTTTGGTCATGATGACGTTATGGACCCCTGGTATCCAATGGGGAGCCATGACATGCTGGAAGTGGCGCACATGGGCGCGCACTGTTTGCAGATGATGGGAACCAACCAGCTAGAGACAGTTTTTGAGATGGTTACAGGCCGAGGAGCGCGGGTCCTCAAGCTGGAAAAATATGGGGTGCAGGTAGGCTGTACAGCCAACCTGGTCATTTTACAAGCGAACAACAGTGTTGATGCCATCAGGTTAAGGCCAGCCAGGCTCTATGTTGTCAGTCGCGGAAAGGTCGTTGCGACTACGCATCCTGTGGTTTCCGAAGTACGCTTGGGCCAGGATTGCAAAGCTATTGATTTTACCTTATAAGCGGGTAGCCGATAGTTTCGTACACCACTTATTTCTTTTTTTATTCCCTTATGGTGTTGTCTCTTGCTGTGTCATAAAAAGCTGAAAAAATTAGCCCTCAGCGTTAGCGGAGGCGGGTTTCGTTAGCGGTGCCCTGTTCGGCGATGTCTAGCCAGCCACCACCCATGGATCGGTATACATCAACCAGGCTGGTTATCACATTGGTCTGGGTCTCGACATAATCGAGCTGGCTGGAAAACAGACTGCGATTGGCATCAAGTACCTGGAGATAACTGGTCGTCCCAATATCATATTGAGCTTTGGACAGTCGCGAATAGGTCTGCAGAGCTTTTACTCTCCTACCCTGTGCCTCTTGGCTCTTACGTCCCTTGGTAGTTGCCACCAGGGCATCTTCAACGTCACGGAAAGCTGAGATAATAGATTGTCGATAATTATAGAGTGTTTCTCGTTGCACGGCTTCGGCAGTCATTACCTGACCTTCAATATTTCCGAAGGTGAAAATAGGTGCCAGCATATTACTCCCTATCCCCCAGATTCCGGAATCGCTGTCAAACAAATCATCTGAATGAATAGTTTCAACACCAAGCGCCCCGGTCAGAGAGACATTGGGATAATAGAGTGCCCGCGCAACACCAATACGGGCGTTAGCGGCAATGAGTGCCTGCTCTGCTGCAATGATATCAGGACGTTGCTCCAGAATTTTGGAAGGTAACTCGGAGGGAATTCCAGGAATAGTCAGCTCGTCAATGCTTTTGCCACGAAGAATGGCTTTCGGATTCTTCCCAAGCAGCAGAGCAAGCAGGTGTTCCTGCTGCGCGATCTGTGCTTCAACCAAGGGAACGAGCTGCCGGGCATCTTCATACTCAGATTCAACCTGGCTTACTTCAACCAGAGAGACAGTTCCGTATTTATGGCGCAAGTTAAAGATATGCAGCGAATCTGCGTAGGTCTGTTCGGTTTCCTTGGCAATTTCCAGCTGTCGGTCCAGGCCGCGTAGTA
>Ga0209475_10003807_pt1 | contig 13504 bp, 11 predicted proteins | sample tdDd471_FD_187128 | JGI IMG/M metagenome (GOLD analysis project Ga0209475, IMG submission 187128) | Marine sediment microbial communities from the Atlantic coast under amendment with organic carbon and nitrate - tdDd47.1 (SPAdes)... | ecosystem: Environmental > Aquatic > Marine > Coastal >... | reverse complement strand
CACGTCCTGATGCTGACTGCCATCGTTGTCGGGGTCAGCGTCACCGGCGTGGCCCTGGCCGTCCTGATCCGCATACACAAGGAGTTCGGCACCCTGGAAGAGGACGAGATCCTGGAGAAGCTGCGTCAATGAGTACTCCCAACCTCCATCTCTTCGTCCTGGTTGTACCGCTGCTCTCGGCTCTGGCTGTCAACCTCTGGGGACGCAATAATCGCCGGCTGATCGCACCGCTGGTGCTCGGTTCCCTGGTTTTCTCGGTACTCGGCTCAATCGTCGTCATGGCCCGCGTACTCAATCATGGTGCGATCAGCTACACGGTCGGCAACTGGCAACCACCCTTCGGTATCGAACTTGTTGTCGATCCGTTGAGTGCCATGATGATGGTCCTGATTGCTGTCGTGGCCCTGCTCGCCTCCTTCTCGTCCCTGAAAAGCGCCGAGCAGGAGCTCCCCGGCCGGGAAGCCTTCTTCTTCACCCTCTACCTGATTCTAATCTCCGGCCTGCATGGCCTGGTTCTGACCGGTGACGCTTTCAACCTCTATGTCCTGCTTGAAATCACTTCGATCACCTCTTATGGTTTGATCGCCATGGGTCGCGGGCGGGCGGCGCTTTCCAGCTTCAACTACATTATCATGGGTTCGATCGGGGCCTGCTTCTACCTGCTCGGCGTCGGCTACATCTACATCCTCACCGGCACCCTGAACATGGCGGACATCGCCCGAATCCTGCCAACTCTTAATGCACCGATCGCCATTGCCACGTCGATCGCCTTTGTCCTGGTCGGCCTGTTTGTCAAGATGGCCTTTTTCCCGCTGCACGGATGGCTGCCAAATGCCTACAGTCACGCGCCCACAGGTGCCGGCACCATCGCCGCGCCACTGATGACCAAGGTGACCATCTACCTGATGATCCGGATCATCCTTAACGTTTATACCCCGGCCCTGGTCTTCACCCACGACTGGGTGACCAACGGCCTGATCTGGGCGGCAGCCATCGCCATCATCTGCGGCTCTGCGTTAGCCCTTGGTCAAAAAGACCTGCGACGCATGCTGACCTACATCATCATTGCAGAGGTCGGCTACATGGTCGGCGGCGTATTCCTGGCCAACAGCAACGGCCTCACCGGTGCGATCCTGCATATCGTCAACGACTCCCTGATGACCCTCTGCCTGTTCCTGGTCGTCGCAGCGATCATTTATCGCCAGGGCAGCGTCTCACTGGTCTCTCTGCAGGGGATCTTCCGCCGCATGCCGATCACCATGGCAGCCTTCACCCTCGGAGCCTTTGCCATGATCGGCGTACCACCGACCTGCGGTTTCTTCAGCAAGTGGTACCTGATTCTCGGCGGCATTGATGGCGGACACTGGGAATTCGTCATCGCCCTGGTGATCAGCAGCCTGATTAACGTAATCCTCTTCTTCAGAATTATCGAGCTGGCCTACTTCGGTTCTCTGGAGGATGGTGAGCATCACGAGCACAGCAGTGCAGAACGCCACGAGGCCCCCTGGTGGATGCTCAAACCGCTGGTTATTACAGCTGTACTCCTGGTCGTTGTCGGCTTAAGCACTGGACCACTGATCGATAACATCATCAGCCTGATCATACCGGCAGGCTTTTAAGCTTTTTTGAGATTGATATGACACCGACTCTATCCATATGGCCGCTGATCGCAATCCTGGTTTCCCTTCTGGGCGCCCTGCCGATCATGCTCTCCGACCGCCAGCCGAACCTGCGTGAAAGCTGGACGATCCTGATCGCATTGGCCAAACTGAGCATTGTCGCTTCACTGTTGCCAGGTGTCCTCAAGGGCGGCAGTTACGTCTTCACCATTGCCCAAGTCTTGCCGGGAGTACCGATAGAGTTGCGCGTCGATGCGCTGGGGATGATCTTTGCCCTGGTCGCCTCCTGCCTCTGGCTATTTACCTCGATTTATTCGATCGGTTACATGCGGGCTCTCGACGAGCACGCCCAGACCCGCTACTTCGCTTCCTTTGCCGTAGCTATTTCAGCGACCATCGGTATTGCGTTTTCCGCCAACCTGCTGACCATGTACCTCTTCTACGAGATGCTGTCACTCTCGACCTATCCGTTGGTCACGCATCATCAAAACGCTGAAGCCAGAGCCTCAGGCCGCAAGTACCTGACCTATATTCTCGGCACATCCATTGGTCTGGCGCTACCTGCCATGCTGATAACTTACAGCGTCGCGGGGACTCTCGACTTCACGACCGGTGGCATTCTGGCAGGCAAGGCATCACCGGAACTGCTGGCTCTGCTGGTAGTCCTCTTTTTATTCGGTTTTGCCAAGGCAGGCCTGATGCCGTTCCACGGTTGGCTACCAGCGGCGATGGTAGCACCGACACCGGTCAGTTCGTTCCTGCATGGTGTGGCCGTAGTCAAAGCTGGTGTCTTCGCGATCTTCCGTGTCATCTTTCATATTCTCGGGCCAGAGACGCTGCAGGTGGCCCATCTCGGCTCCCTGATCACCTATATAGCTGCGGTGACCATACTGGTTGCCTCCCTGATCGCGCTGACTCAGGACAGCATGAAACGCCGACTGGCCTACTCAACCATCGGTCAACTTGCTTACATGGTGCTCGGAGCCGGTATGCTCTCGGCGACCGGTATGCTCGGCGGAGTCATGCACCTTGCGATGCACGCCTTCGGCAAAATCACCCTGTTCTTCTGCGCTGGAGCAATCTATGTCGCCAGCAAGAAGAAAAATATCAGTCAGATGAATGGGTTAGGTAAACGTATGCCGATTACCTATCTGGCCTTTTTCCTGGGTTCTCTGAGTATTATCGGCATGCCGCCGCTGGGTGGCTTTATCAGCAAATGGAACATGCTGATCGGTGCCGTAGAGGGTGATCAGCTAGTCCTGATTGTGGTGCTTCTGGTCAGTTCCCTGCTCAATGCGGCTTATTTCTTTCCGATTTTCTACCGTGGCTTCTTCATGCCGGCACCTGCCGGTGCGGGAGAGGGGATCAAGGAGGCGCCACTCTTCTGCCTGGTGCCACTGTCGGTGACGGCCCTTGTTTCACTGGCCTTGTTCTTCTTCCCCGACACTCTGATACAACTGGCACGTATGGCCCTTGGGACCTGGTAAGACTGTGAATCTAAGTGGGCTCCCGGGTAAAACAAACGGGGCCCTGAAGTTTGAGAGAGCATATGATGGATACACACGAGCAAGACAACAATCAAGACCACGCAGAAGACGGTCCGATGATCCTGGCCCATGAGCCCGTCGAAGGCTACCGGACGATCTTTTATGTCTGCATTACCGTCGGCATTCTCTACCTGACCTTTGTGTTATGGCATACCTGGTAAGGACCTGAGTCTGTAGCACCACAGATTCGGGAAGGAGCAAACAGATGTCCAAGCACCCGCTCAATACGGACGAAAAACCAGGAATGTTTGACAAGCCTGAAAACGTCAAACTCCTGTTGAGAATATTCTATGCCTGCGTAGTCGTATCTCTGTCGATTGACATCTTCTACCACAAGCATGGCATCTTCACCTGGGAAAGCTTCTTCGGCTTCTACTCGGTCTACGGTTTTGTTGCCTGTGTCATCCTGGTGATTGTAGCCAAATATGTACTGCGACCTTTAGTCATGCGTAAAGAGGATTATTATAATGATTAATGCGTTGCCGCCAGCAATGATCCTGATTCTCGGTGGGCTTATGGTCCCGCTTTTCAAGGGTCGCACCCGACAAGCATTGCTACTGCTGTTGCCGGTGATCAGCTTTATCAACCTGCTGCAGCTACCACACGGCAGTTACTGGATCTATCCGTTTCTAAGTGACCAGGTCATTCTGGCCAGGGTTGATAAACTGAGCCTGATCTTCGGTTACATCTTCCATCTGGTCGCTTTCCTTTCGGCCCTCTATGCGCTGCATGTTGACGACGCTGTACAGAATGTTGCAGGCACTGTTTACGCTGGAGCAGCTGTTGGCGCGGTCTTCGCCGGTGACATGTTCACCCTCTTTGTCTTCTGGGAGATGCTCACGATCAGTGCTACGTTCCTGATCCTGGCACGCCGTACCGAGCGATCTCTCGGCGCCGCTTTCCGCTACTTCATGGTACACGTTGCCGGTGGCCTCTGCCTGCTGGCCGGGATAATTATGCACGTCTCCCAGACCGGCTCAACGGCCTTTGACCTGATTGGTCTGGGAACAACAGCCTCATGGTTTATCTTTGTCGGTATAGGCGTCAACTCCGCATGGCCGTTCCTGCACCCATGGCTAACCGATGCCTACCCTGAGGCGACCATCACCGGCACCATCTTCCTTTCGGCATTCACCACCAAGACAGCGATCTATGCCCTGGCCCGGGCCTTCCCCGGCACCGAAGAGTTGATCTTCATTGGTGGGGCCATGGCAGCTTTCCCGATCTTCTACGCGGTCATCGAAAATGATCTGCGACGCGTACTGGCCTACAGCCTGATCAACCAGGTCGGCTTCATGGTGGTCGGCATAGGCATTGGCACCGCCCTCTCTATCAACGGCGCCGTTGCCCACGCCTTCAATGATCTCCTTTTCAAGGGGCTGCTCTTTATGACCATGGGCGCGGTCATGTACCGCACCGGCAAGATCAACGCCACCGACCTCGGCGGACTCTATAAATCGATGCCCTGGACCTGCGGTTTCTGCATCGTTGGGGCGGCCTCGATCTCGGCCTTCCCGCTCTTTTCCGGTTTCGTCAGCAAATCAATGGTCATGGAGGCTGCGGCCCACGGCGATATGCGCTGGCTCTGGTTCATCCTGCTCTTTGCTTCGGCAGGGGTCTTTCACCATGCCGGCATCAAGATTCCTTTCTTCGCATTCTATTCACATGACTCCGGCATCCGCTGCAAAGAAGCACCAAAACATATGCTGCTGGCCATGGGCATCTCGGCAGTACTCTGTATTCTGATTGGTTGCTTCCCGCAATACCTGTACAGCATGCTGCCCTACGCCACCGACTACCAGCCCTACTCGATCAGTCATGTGCTGGCGCAGTCTCAGCTCCTCATCTTCTCGGCTCTGGCCTTTACTCTGCTACTGCTCGCCGGTATCTACCCGGCGGAAATTCGTTCGGTCAATGTCGACGCCGACTGGATTTACCGCAAAGGCGGTCGCCAGATTTACCGCTTCTGCAAATGGGCTTTCAACGGCATCAATGACTGGGCTGATCGTATTTTCGTCCAGCAGCTTACAAAGCTACTAGCACAGTTTTTCGAAGAACCAGGCGGCAACCTCCAGCGTTACGGCTACCGGCTCTGGGTCGAGTCCAGCGGGATTGCGGATGACCACGAAAAGGTCGACCAGGACATTGACCGGCGCAGTCGCAGCGCGGCCTACCCGGTCGGCGTGAGCGTGCTGCTTGCTGTCCTCATCCTCACCCTGGTGTCCACGGTCCTTTACCTGCGCTAGGTCACCCTAAAGAGCTGCTCCTGCCGCAGCGACGGGCAGGTTTTCATGGCCGGTCTTTATCTACACATCCCCTTTTGCCATCGCAAGTGTGTTTACTGCGACTTCTATTCCGTCGAGGCAGGCACTGCGGAAGTACAGAGCTATGCAGACTTGCTCATCAGTCACCTTGAACAGATTGCCGAACAAGGCCGCTGGCAACACCCTTTCGACACCATCTATTTTGGCGGTGGAACTCCGTCGCTGCTTTCCCCGCAATCGATCGATGCAATCATCCAGGCAATCGGCCACAATTACATCCTGGCAAGCGATGTCGAAATCTCCCTGGAAGTAAACCCGGGAACCGTAACCATCGACAGCCTGACCGGCTATCGCTCCGCCGGCATCAACCGTCTTTCCCTGGGGCTGCAGACCTGTAATGACCAAAAGCTGAAAACCCTCGGCCGCCTGCATGACCGTCGCCAGGGGTTGCAGAGCTTCGCATTGGCACGACAAGCCGGTTTCGACAACATCTCTCTGGACTTGATGTTTGCCTTGCCGGACCAGTCCCTTGGAGATCTTGAAGAAGACCTGCAGGTTTATCTCGACCTGGCTCCGGAACACTTCTCCTGCTACGGGCTGACCGCCGAACCGGGCACACCGCTGCACACAAAGGTCGCTTCCGGAGCATTGACCCTGCCGAATGAAGAACTCTATGCCGACAGCTTCATGTTGATCCACGACCGGTTCAGCGCAGCAGCCTATACGCATTATGAGATCGCAAATTATGCCCGAGACGGTTTCGACTGCCGACACAATGTCGGCTATTGGAAGCGCCGCCCCTACCTGGGCATCGGCGCCGGAGCACACACTTTTCTGGACGACGGCTGGGGCAGCCGCTGGGAAATTGCAGCAGATCTGGCGGGTTACCATCAAGCTCTGCAGACCAGTCGGGAGCCAATGACCTGCCTTGAGACCTTCGAGCGTGAATCCGCTTTACGCGAGACCATCTACCTGGCTTTGCGCACCAGGCACGGCATTGCCGACACCGACCTCCAGCAACGCTTCGGCTGCACCCTGGCTGATCGGTTTCCGAAGGCGATCGAAGACTGCGGGCCATCGTTGGAGAATGATGCCGGTCGCTGGTTTTTGACCCCTTCCGGCTGGCTCCTTTTCGACCACCTGATCCTGAATTTTCTTTAAAACAAAACCTCCGATAAAAACGCTTTGCGTACCTTGACAAAGCCTATATGCGTTGTTATCTTGACCGTGCTTTTGGCACTCAGGCAAAGCGAGTGCTAAACAATTCGCGGGCCGGTTTAGCCGGCTTGAGTTTTTTGCACGGAGCATATTATGGCCAAGGCCCTGAATGATCGCTGCCAGCAAATTCTGGAAGCGATCATTGAAGAATACATAGCGACCGCCCAACCGGTCGGCTCCAAGGCTTTGACGCAGAACCACGGCATCATGCTTTCGTCGGCGTCGGTGCGTAATGTCATGGCCGAACTGGAAGACCTCGGCTACCTCGCATCACCCCACACCTCGGCCGGCCGCATCCCCACTGAAAAGGGATATCGCTTCTACGTGGACACCCTGCTGCGGGTCAGCGACCTGGACACCCGGCAGAAAGACCAGATCGAATTGAAATACCGGCAGCAAAGCCTGCAGATGGCCGACATGCTGCGTGAAGCCGGTCGCACCTTGTCTTCTTTTTCGCATCACACCGGGTTGGTGATGATCCCGCGGCTGAAAGTCACAGTTTTCCGGCATATCGAATTTGTCAAACTCTCCTCGCGCCAGGTGCTGGTGGTTTTTGTTACCCAGTCCGGCCTGGTCCAGAACAAGCTTGTAGAGGTCGACGAGGAACTCACACCCAGTGAGCTGGAACAGGTCACGAATTACCTGAACCAGACCATGAGCGGTTTGAGCATCCAGGAAATGCGTGCCCGGATTGTTGCTGAAATGGCCCAGGAAAAAGCCATGTACGACCGCTTGCTGCAACGTGCTTTCGTACTCTCCAGCGCCGCCCTCGGAGATGAAGCCGACGGAGACGTAATCATCGACGGCACCAGCTATTTCCTTGAACAGCCGGAATTTTCCGACCTGCAGCAAATGAAAAATATCGTTCAGGCCTTTGAACAGAAGAGCATGCTGGTCGACCTGCTCGACCGCGGCACCGATACCGAAGGTGTACAAGTCATCATCGGCAGCGAAACGCAATACCATGAGCTCTCCGGCTGCAGTCTGATTACCGCAGCCTATTCCGGCAAACGCGGCAGCCTTGGCACCCTTGGTATCATCGGCCCGAACCGCATGCCCTACTCAACGATTATTCCGATTGTCGATTACACGGCGAGTCTGATCAGTCGTCTGCTGGATACAGAAAACGATTAGGAGACCTAAAGCATTGGCAAAAAGAAAGAAGAAGCCGGCCGCAAAAGAGCCGGAAATCATCACAGAGCAGTGCGAGGAAAACCTGGGCGAAGCGGCCGCAGAGGACGCTGAAGCAGCAACCGGCACCTTGCAGGAGCTCAAGCAGGAGATTGAAGGTGCCCGCGAAGAGGCCGGCAAGAACTGGGACCTGTACCTGCGTGAGCGGGCAGACCTGGAGAATGCCCGCAAGCGCCATCAGCGCGACCGGGAAGAAGCTATCCGCTTTGCCAACGACCGCTTGCTCAAGGAGATGATCCCGGTCCTCGATAATCTCGAGCGTGCGGTCGAACACGCTGAACAGGGTGACGACGAAAGTCAAAGCCTTCTTGAAGGTGTCAATATGACGATCAACCAGTTCCGCAAGGTCCTGGAAGATTTCGGCGTCAAGCCGATCAATGCCCTCGGCGAGGCCTTCGACCCGAACCTGCACCAGGCCATGGGGCAAATTGAATCCGCTGATCAGGCTCCGAATACAGTCATCAGTGAATTTCAGAAGGGTTATCTGTTGAACGATCGGCTGCTGCGTCCGTCGCTGGTCATGGTTACCAAGGCCCCGACCGGGGAGACGGAAGATCAGGACGTCGAAATTACCGAAGAATAAACCAGGGCAGCAGGACTGCCCGAGCAGACCGACCATACATACCGAATCTTAAGGAGGATTCTTATCATGAGTAAAGTAATTGGCATCGACTTGGGAACGACGAACTCCTGTGTCGCTGTAATGGAAGGCGGCGAGCCGATAGTTATCGCCAACGCCGAAGGAACCCGCACCACACCGTCGATGGTGGCCTTCACCGAAAGTGGTGAGCGCCTGGTCGGCCAGCAGGCGAAACGCCAGGCGGTCACCAACCCCGAGAACACGCTGTTCGCCATCAAGCGCCTGATCGGCCGCAAGTTCAATTCGGAGGCGGTCAAAAAAGATATCGAGATCAGCCCGTTCAAGATCATCAAGGCCGACAACGGCGATGCCTGGGTTGAGGTGCGCGACAAGAAATACAGCGCGCCGGAAATCTCTGCCATGGTTCTGCAGAAGATGAAGCAGACCGCCGAGGACTACCTGGGCGAGACGGTCACCGACGCAGTCGTCACTGTCCCGGCCTACTTCAATGACTCCCAGCGTCAGGCCACCAAAGATGCCGGCAAGATCTCCGGCCTGAATGTGCTGCGCATCATTAACGAGCCGACCGCAGCGGCCCTGGCCTACGGCCTTGACAAGAAAGAGGAGGAAAAGATCGCAGTGTTCGACCTTGGCGGCGGCACTTTCGATATCTCCATTCTCGAGCTCGGCGACGGCGTCTTCGAGGTCAAGTCAACCAACGGCGACACTTTCCTCGGCGGCGAAGACTTCGACCAGCTGATCATCGACTATGTCGCTGACGAGTTCAAGAAAGAACAGGGGATCGACCTGCGTAGCGACAAGATGGCGTTGCAGCGTCTCAAGGAGGGCTCGGAAAAAGCCAAGTGCGAGCTGTCTTCCTCGATGGAAACGGATATCAACCTGCCCTTTATCACTGCTGACGCCTCGGGTCCGAAGCACCTCAACATCAAACTGACCCGCGCCAAGCTCGAGAGCATCTGCGCAAGCCTGCTCAACAAGCTGACCGGCCCCTGCAAGACCGCCCTCAAGGACGCCGGCCTCTCGGCCTCCGATATCGACGACGTCATCCTGGTCGGCGGCATGACCCGCATGCCGGCCGTGCAGGAGAAAGTCAAGGAGATCTTCGGCAAGACACCCAACAAGGGCGTCAACCCGGATGAAGTGGTTGCCATCGGCGCGGCGATCCAGGGCGGCGTACTCAAGGGTGACGTCAAGGACGTGCTGCTGCTTGATGTCACGCCACTCTCGCTGGGCATCGAGACTCTCGGCGGCGTCATGACCAAACTGATCGAGAAGAACACCACGATCCCGTGCAAGAAGAGCCAGGTCTTTTCCACCGCGGCCGACAATCAGCCTGCAGTTTCGGTGCATGTCCTGCAGGGCGAGCGTGAGATGGCCAATGACAACAAGACGATCGGCCGTTTCGAACTGGCCGACATCCCGCCGGCTCCGCGCGGCGTACCGCAGATCGAGGTGACCTTTGACATCGATGCCAACGGCATCCTCAACGTCGGCGCCAAGGACCTCGGCACCGGCAAGGAGCAGTCGATCCGCATCACTGCCTCATCGGGTCTATCGGAGGACGAGATAAACCAGATGGTCAAGGATGCCGAGATGCATTCATCCGAAGACAAGCAGAAGCGTGAACTGATTGAAACCCGCAACCAGGCGGACAGCCTGATCTACACGACGGAAAAAGCAGTCAAGGAGCATGGCGAAAAGCTCGATGAGGAAACCATAAAAGGGATTGAAAGCGCCCTGGAAGAACTCAAGGCCGCCATGGAAGGCGACGATCCGGAAGCGATCAAGAGCAAGACCGAAGCTCTCGCGACCGCATCGCAGAAACTGGGTGAGGTTCTGTACCAGCAGGCCCAGAGCGAAGCGGAAGCCGGCAGCGAAGGTGAAGCTGAAGGCGGCGACCAGAAAGACGATGTCGTCGATGCCGAATTCGAAGAAGTCGACGACGATAAGAAGGAATAAATCTGGTAAAGGATACGGGGCCAAGGGTGCAGGGCGATGATCTATCGCCCCGCTCACCCTTGGCCTTTAGCCTTTCTGCCGCAAGGACAATGTTTTGGCCAAACGCGATTATTATGAAGTTCTCGAGGTTAACCGCAACGCCAGCGAAACGGAGATCAAAAAGGCCTACCGCAAGCTGGCGCTGAAGTGTCACCCCGACAAGAATCCGGGTGACAAGCAGGCCGAGGAACGTTTCAAGGAACTCTCCGAAGCCTACGCCGTTCTCTCCGACGGGCAGAAACGGGCCCTATACGATCAGTACGGCCATGCCGGGATCGATCAGCAGGGTGGCTTCGGTTTCTCCTCGGGTGGTTTTGGCGGCACTCCTTTCGAGGATATCTTCGGCGACATCTTCGGTGACATCTTCGGCGGCGGAACCAGCCGTCGTGGCGGTGGACGTCGTGGCGATGATCTGCGCTACAACCTGTCTATCACTTTTGAAGAAGCCGCTTTCGGCCTGGAAACAAAGATCAAGGTTCCCCGTCATCACACCTGCGAAACCTGCAAGGGCAGTGGCGCCAAGCCGGGAACCAGCGCCGAGACCTGCCGGACCTGCTCCGGCAATGGTCAAGTACGCTTTCAGCAGGGCTTCTTCTCCCTGACCCGACCCTGCCCGGATTGCAACGGTGAAGGCAAAAAGATTTCCGACCCATGCGGCGACTGCCGGGGCACCGGCCTGACCCGCGGCCAAAAGACTCTTTCCCTGAAAATCCCTGCTGGGGTAGAATCAGGTAACCGGCTGAAGATGAACGGTGAAGGTGAGCCAGGCTCCAAGGGTGGCCCGCCTGGTGACCTTTACGTGGTGATCACCGTCAAAGAGCATTCGATCTTTCAGCGTGAGGGGAACGACCTCATCTGCGAGGTTCCGGTCTCCTTTCCCCAGGCGGCTCTCGGCTGCGAACTTGAAGTTCCGACCCTAGAAGGCAAGGTCAAGCTGAAGGTTCCGGCCGGCACCCAAAGCGGCAAGATATTTAAACTGAACGGCAAGGGGATACCGGTTTTACAGGGTTACGGTCGCGGTGACGAGCTGGTCATCGTGCGGGTGGAGACCCCGACCAAGCTGACGTCCCGCCAAAAGGAGCTGCTCGATGAATTTGCCAAGGAAGCCGGTGAAGATATCCACCCGATGGGGAAAAGCTTTTTCGACAAAGTCAAGGAGCTGTTCGACTGATGTGCTTTAGAACTGCGACGGTCTGTCTGCTGCTGTTGCTGAGCTTCGGTGTCTGCACTGCTCTCGCTCAACCGACGGTATCGTCACAGGCTGACATTGCCATGCAGAGGGCGCTGGACCACTATCACGCCGGCAAGCTTAATGAAGCCGCAGGTCTGCTGCGCGGCTTTGTCGTCAGCCAGTCCGATTCAGACCGGATCAATGAAGCCTACTATTACCTGGCTCTCGTCCATCGCGACCTCGATGAAGTTTCGATAGCCCTGGATTACCTGAACCGGATCGACCCGAACTCCACCAGTCCGGCCAGTACCCTGCTGCAGGCCGAGTTGCTTCTGCAGATGGGTGATGCCGCCCGGGTCGTTGATCAGTTGCAGCAAATCAACACGGAGACCTGGCCGCTACAGCAGCGCCAGGAACACGCCCTTGCCCTCGCCGAGGGATTCCTGGCCCTGGACGAACCGCTCAAGACCCTCTACTTCTACCAGCAGGCGATGGTCGTTGAGGGTGCCGTTTCTCCGCGTGACGTCCTGGCACGTATCTATAAGTTGCTTAGTGATCGTCTCAACGAGGCAGATCTCGCCGAAGCAGCGTTCATGTATAACGACAGTCCAGTGGCCTATCTGGCTATGCTGCAGCTCGGCTGGCGCGCCCTGGCCACAGATCAGAACGAGCGGGCCCGGGAATGGGCCGCGGCCGCAATGAAAGCGCCGATCGGCTTCGCTTATCGTGAAGAAGCCCTGGCGCTGCAATCGCAGCTCAGCGACCCCACTCAACTGCAACGAGCCATCGGCGTCCTGCTGCCGTTAAGCGGCCGCTACGCCGCCTTCGGCGAAAGGGTGAAGAAAGGGATGGAATTGGCGATGGAGACCTTCCGTCCCAACATTCCGGTGCGCCTGATCTTCCGCGACACAGCCGGTGATGAGACGATCGCCGCCCAGCAGGTTGCCGAGCTGGCAATCAGTGACCGGGTCATGGGCATTGTCGGCCCGCTGGTCGGCAATGCCGCCCAGGGTGCAGCCGTCCGGGCCAACCAGGAGCACACCCCCCTGCTGACCATGTCCCAGCGTGAAGGGCTGGCGGCCGCGAGCCTCTACGTCTTCCGCAATTCCCTGACAGCGGAGTTGCAGGTCCGGGCTCTGGCAGATTACGCCATGGAAGAGCGTGAACTTTCGACCTTTGGTATCATGTATCCGCAAACCCGCCAGGGAGAAAATTTCGCGGCGCTCTTTCAGGACGAAGTCTGGCGCCGCGGCGGTGAGATAGTCGCCGTGCAGAGTTACCAGACGGACCAGACCGACTTCCGCTACCAGGTCCGCCTGCTGCAGGGGCTCGACCCTGATGCGCCTGACGAGGAGGAAACCCCTGTTGACCCGGAGGATTCCGATGCTGCCGAGAAAGAGGAAACACCACCACCATTCGAAGCACTGTTCGTTCCGGACTACTCTGACAGGATCAGCCTGATTGCACCTCAAATCGCCTTCTACGGGGTGGAAGATATCCAACTGCTCGGCACCAACGGCTGGAACGATACCGAGCTACCGCGCCTGGCCAGGCAGTTTGTCGAAGGCGCCGTGTTCACCGACAGCTTCTTCCTGCACAGCACCTACCCTTTCGTACAGGAGTTCGTGGCAGATTATTTCAACCGCTTTGGCGAAGAACCGACCATTCTCGAAGCCCAGGGCTACGATATCGCCGGGATCATGCTGACCCTGCTCAACGACTCCGGGATCGCCAGCCGCGAGGACCTTCGCCGTGCCCTGTCGCAACTGCAGAACTTCCCCGGGGTGACCGGCGCAACACGCTTCGACCTGATTGGCGAAGCCGACAAGATCCTCTTCCTGCTACAGATACAAAAAGGTGCGATCGTTCAAATCAACTAAGGCGTCACCGGACCA